>Ga0315907_10007112_pt1 | contig 11721 bp, 15 predicted proteins | sample LakEriMetagenome_3_FD_203525 | JGI IMG/M metagenome (GOLD analysis project Ga0315907, IMG submission 203525) | Freshwater fungal communities from buoy surface, Lake Erie, Ohio, United States - Buoy 12 MA123 | ecosystem: Environmental > Aquatic > Freshwater > Lake > Lake biofilm | place: USA...
ACAATGTTGTAAACGACACGAAAAACGATACGTACATTGGTTTTGACAGAATTAATTTGAGTGCCGATAAAAAGAAGGCGCCGCATCTGGAAATCTATCTAGCAATAGAGTTTGCGGGCGGGTTGGTAACTGACGCAAATAAAGGGGCAGTGGGATGTTTGTTTGAAAACAATCGTCTCGGTAGAATGTTGGAAAAAATAATCAAGAAAGAAAAAGAGAGTGAAGACATTCTGGAAATGCGCGAATACATTGATTTGACGACCCTGATTAAAAAGACCGAAAAAGACATTAAAATGCAAGAGGCGAAAGAAGCAAAAGAGGCCAAAGAGGCAAAAGAAGCGAAAGATGCGAAAGAGGCGAAAGACGCAAAAGAGGCGAAAGACGCAAAAGAAGCAGTGCCACAGACAATGCAGTCCAAAGATGGCTTGCTACAAATAGAAATAGACAAATTACCGGGTGTTTCGCAAGACATACGAAAAAAAATTATGGACAAAATAAACAACAAAATCCCAGCAGTAAATGAATTGGCAGAAACGATTACAAAATACAACAAAGATATAAGTTTAAAATCAACATATAAAAAGATTTTAACAAAAGCACAAAATGACATTGAAACTTTGTTAAAAAATGCCGAATATGATGTAGAGAAAAATAAGGATTTACCCTATGATGAAAAGGAAAAGGCGCGATTAGATGTAATGGATTATAAAAACATAAAAGACCTGATAGAACAACTTACTCAGCAAGCGATGTTTGCAAGAAAGGAAATCGAAGATGATAGAAAAAAGATTGGAGGAGGTACGCGACGACATCAGAAAAGACGCAGGCAGAGGAAAACGCGAAGGCAACGCCACAACCAGTAATGCACCACCAGTAATGTAACAACCAGTAATGTAACAACCATTATTGGACAGGTATCTTCAATAAAAACAGTCCACAAACAATGAGCCCGATGCCAGTGTATTGGTTGGGGTCGCTCAACCTCTCTCCAAGAATAAAATACGCCGCAATCGATTCAATAAGCGCCGAGATTCCATCCCACGCAGCATTCACCATCATAACCGAGCCGCCACGCAATGACTTTATCAAAAAGAATATCACACCTACATAGCCTAGAATACCGTATCCAAGCGCATCCAACCCTCCATCGTTGGCGTATTTTTTCAGCGCAAAGTCGCCGAAGATTTCAGATATGGAAATCAACCCAATCGTTTGGAGATTCATTATATATTCATACTTGCATTATTTATGAATATATTGGTAGCAGTTTATACCAGCAAACACGATAGACCCCTTCTATATTCTTTATTGGTACGTGTCTTTTAGTTTTTTAGTAACTTGAAAGACAGTCCCACCTCCCCATTGACGTTTTCCCAGATTCCCGATATCTTCAAAATGGCTAAACTTTCCCCCGCACACGACTCCACAATCTCGTACTTTGACAAAATAAAATCGGCAAGTTTGTGTGTGATTGAAACGCGCGTTAAGCCCCGATAAACAATATACTCATTCATAATATCGTTCTCCACCAACTTAAATGCCTCATACACTTCACTGGATATGGTTGTTTTCGCCCCGATAACCGATACCGGCACATCTATAAAAACGCCATACATCACCATAAAATCATTGCTATAGTTCATCTTGGTAAATAGCCCATCAAATATCATATTTGGCTTGGTTTCCAGAAAATGTATATTTGACTTAGCAAAATTGGTGTGTTTTATTAAAATATTCATTCCACGGATAAATAAAACTGGGAAAAAGGTTTATACTAGTTTGCTAAATAGTATAGACTGGTGCTTTAAGCGATTCTGAGACCGCCAGCTAAGCCGGTGCCGATGGCAAGACCAGCACCTTGTCTGGAAGAAGCACCCATAGAAGGAATGAATGTGTCCAAAATGGCAAGGGTGGCAGCAGCAGTTAAGGCAATGACAACAACCTCCTCAACATTCAAAGAGTGCTTAGGAATAACGTAGGCAGCAAGAGCTACAATAATACCCTCAATAATGTATTTGATCGCACGTTTCACAAGCTCGTTGAAGTTCATTTTATATAGTATTCAAATAGAAAAAAATAAATAAATATGAATAACCTCTAAAAATACTTAAACGGGTTGCCGTTATTCTAAATATATTACTAAATGTCTGGCTTCCAAAAAAAAACACTAGATAATGGAAAAGAAAATCCTAAATATGTTGACTTATGTGAAGAGGACGCCACCATCCCATCCCAGAAGTTTGTTTGTATCTCGTTCATTTCCCCCGAGAAGATTTTGAAACAGCGTGAACAATATGTGTTTGAAAAGTTTGTTCAACAATGGGAGTTTAGTAAATCCATTGAGAAGTTCGGTGATTTCTTAAACTTCATGTCGTTCAAATACAAGATCAAGATGGATGATATCATGGTGGATATGAAGGAGTATGTGGAGGAGGAGAAGAAGAAGCTAAAGTCGTATTCTATCACCGACGACTTCAACAATTTCATGGACAAGAACGAGGACCGAATTACCAATGAGTTTAATGCCAAGCACGAGTTCCACACATCGGTACGTGGAATCAAGGTGCGCGGCTCCTATTCCAGTCAGGCGGAGGCCGAATTGCGTGCCAAAAAGTTACGCGAGACCGACCCCAATCACGACATCTTTGTGGGGCCTGTTGGTATCTGGATGCCGTGGGACCCGGATGCCTACAAGACTGGACGTGTGGAGTTCATGGAGGACGAGTTGAACCAGCTCCATCACGAGAAGATGAAGAACGAGGAGAAGGCGAAGCAGGAGTTTGACCAGCGAGTGCGTGATGCGAAGCGCAAGGCCATTGAGGAGAACGTTAGGAAGGCGCGCGAGACGGGCAACACACTTACCCAGACATTGACGGAAGATGGTGAGCTGGTGGGTGTCAATAAGACGGTTAATTTTGATGAACGTGAGGTGGCAGATGTGAAGCCGTTCAATGGTGGCAAGAGCGATGTTGTGTTAGAGAATGAGATGGATCGCGTTGATTAAAGCCTCCGTAGGAGGCGACTGTTAAATTAAGGGAACTCGTCGTTCCCTTATAATCCCATACTAAAATAATTTATCGAAGAGTCATTCTTACGCCTTATAATCCCATACTAAAATAATTTATCGAAGAGTCATTCTTACGCCTTATAATCCAATACTAAAATAATTTATCGAAGAGTCATTCTTACGCCTTATAATCCAATACTAAAATAATTTATCGAAGAGTCATTCTTACGCCTTATAATCCCATACTAAAATAATTTATCGAAGAGTCATTCTTACGCCTTATGAACCCATACTAAAATAATTTATCGAAGAGTCATTCTTACGCCTTATGAACCCATACTAAAATAATTTATCGAAGAGCCATTTCAGCTTCGCTTACGCCTTATAATCCCATACTAAAATAATTTATCGAAGACACCAATCCCTACAAAAAATTGATATTGTATCCTATACAATACCAACACCAAAACAACAACAAAATGTTATCGCATCTGAACACCCCCGTGAAAGTAGAACCCGCCGATTTGCCGCACACATTTCGCCAATCGCGCAGATATATGCGCCATCAAACCGATGCCATCTGGGCCACCGAATACGTCTGTAATTTCGGATTCCGAGTCCACAACTACGAAGATTTGTCTTCAGTCTTTGAAACAATACGGTACTGGAACTTTGAAATTACACCAACGGCATATTTTGACGCCATATTTAGTAAGAAACATATTGTCAAACAACTGATGGAAGAGAACACAAAAGACCTTTTGTTACAGTTTCCCAATTTCCGGCCTCTCTATGAAACGGCCATATTGGTGGATGATGGAACCAACGAAGAAAAGCACCGAATAGCAATGGAAAACGGATACTATACCTTGGCGGAGTATTTATGCCAAGGTATTGTATAGAGGAAAATGAAAGTTGAGCAATGGCATATCTGGGCACTAGTTGTGGTTGTTATCGCAATTATTATTGGTCTGGTTTTTTTTAATAAAAATAAGGAGGGGTTAGAAGAAAAAGATTATTTGGAGGGCATTGATGTAATTTACTGGATTAATTTGGACCGCTCCCCTGACCGCCGGAAAAGAATGAAAAAAATGTTCAAAGACCCCATATTTGAAGGAAAGAAAATTGTCCGCATTACTGCTGTTGATGGAAAAGCGCAAGATATTGACCAAGTTCTAAATGCCAATTTTGAGGGAATGCAACCAGAAAAATACGATAAAACAATATATGCTTGTACACTATCTCATATAAATGCGATTCGGAATTTTAAAAAATCAGATAATAAAGTCGCACTTATTATGGAAGATGATTCTACACTTGAGTTTAAGAAATATTGGAAAAAAACAACCAAACAAATTATGGATGAAGCACCATCCGATTGGGATATTATTCAATTAACTTATACTATTATAGACAAAATCCCCAAAAAAATATATACAAAAAATAATAGAAAATATTATGGAGCTGGCGCTTATATTATAAATAAAAATAATATTAATATATCAAACCCGATTAAATTAACAAGTGATCCAGCTGCTGATGTGTATTTGTATAATATATTTAATACATACACATACAAATACCCAATGTTCATTTATAAATATGATACACAATCAACATTACATCAAGACCATATAACCTATCATAATGAAAGCAAAAAAAAAATAACAGAACTTTTTACAAATTCAAAATAAATAATAAACTATATTTATTATGTATAGTAAATATATATTTTATGAAATATTTTAATAATATATTTTTTATAAAAAACTGAAAGTTTTGATAATATAGAAAACTCTGTAATACCTCTCTATATTTATCAAACAAGGCATACCAAGAAACTTCCGCCAAAAATGAGAGAATGTGTCGAAAAATTAAAAAAAACGACAATCTGAACATAGGGTGCGACAGTGTCATATTAGATCCTATAAAAAATGACACGAAGAAGAATATTATATAGAAAAATATACAGAAAATATATAAAAAATTGCAATAAATAATAATCCCGCAAAAAAATATTTATGTTTATATAAAGTTTTTTTATTAAATAAAAACAAACCAAGCATTAAAAATATCAAAAAAATAAATGGCAAAATAAAACCCATTTTTTTATTTTGAACTTCAAACCCCTCTTTTTCATTATTATTGTTTATAATAACTCGGTTTCCTGTCTGTGAAACAATATTTTTTTCATCATTCCCGTTTACAAAATATTTTATATATGGACTTATCATTATACAATAATTATTATTTCGTAATGTAGATAAATATTCAAAATCCTCAATAGATGATGGTTTCATAAGAAATCCTTCATCTATAATTTTTTTTTTGAATGCAAAACTAATACCTACACGTTCGGAATAAAAATTATCTGTTTCTAATTCAGGTAAGACAACCGGTTCTAAATTAGGTCGATGCATTCTAAAAATGATTACATCAACAAAAGGATATGCTATTAATTCATTATTAAATGTTTCTACATAATCTGGTGCTATTGTATCATCATCATCCAAAAATCCTATCCATTCTGTATCAACAAATTTCATACCGTAATTTCTTACATTGGCTGCTCCATTTTTTCCTACTCCTGCTTTTTTTATTTTCATAATAGTAATTTTAGGGTCTGTAATAGAAATAGTTGGTTCTATACCATCAAAAATAACAATGGCTTTCCAATTATCATTAGTTTGATTTTGAATAGAATTTATTGCGTTTTGTAAACCAGGTTTTCCAATAGTAGGTATTATAAATGTAATCATATATCCTATAATTACATTTTATATTTTACACCTTTGCACATTTTAAACGCCTATTTTATTTTGGTTACACATATTTTCTCATTTATACTCTTGATAAATTACATATTTTATTTATTTTTGTTTAATAAATAGTTAACTATAAACTTCATATTTTTAACATCAATAGTTCTATCTATATTGTTATTTCTATAAAATATGTATGGTTTCTCAGAAATTATTTTTCTTAGTTGAGTTTTGTTACCATTTGTATTTGGTACATATATAAAATTATTATTTTTAATATTTTTGGCCGGTTTATTCAATATATCACGCATAAATAATGCGATTGACACATCATCTATTAATTTGTAGTTTATTTTTTCTTTATTTTGTAATAATTCGTTAATAATTTTCTTAGAAAAAATGATTGCTGTTCCTGAAGCAAACTGTAAACCAAAATATGTTTTATCTATTATACCTCCTTTTTCATCAAGCCAATTTAAATTGTATATTTTCCCTCCACTATATTCTACGGGTTTAATAGTTAAATTTTTATCTAATAATTTAAAGTTTATTATCGTACTAATATTACTTCTAACTAAATAATCATACTCATAACCTTTTATATAGTCAAATGCCTTTATAGTTTTATCTAATATACCCGGAATAAATGTCTCATTCCCTTTTATTTTTAATAAATTATGGTCAAGCTTATAATCTTCTTTGATAGTATTGTCAAACTTATAATATATCGTTTTTACATTTTTATAAATCTTGTAGTATTTTTCAGTTATTTTTTTCATTTTGTTATATTCTTTGTCATCTGAGTATAAAACTAAATGTAAATAGTTATGTTTTAAATTAATATCTTGAAACCCCTCAATATAATCTTTTTTTATTAATAAAAATACGAATATAATTGCTACTAATATTAAAATAATATATTTGCCTGACATATATATTATTTATTTATTAAAATAAAGAAGGGGTTTATAACCGATGTAAAAAGGGTCAAATACGTAAGCAAAATCTACCATTAAGATGGTATAAATAAAGCACATTAAGGAAGAGATAAGCAGAGCTCCTAAAAAAGGGTCAATGGGACATAATCGAACCCCTTACAAAAGATAAGGATCAAAAGGCATAAGCGAAGCTGAATACCATCATGGGCGTATGCCCTTACTATACGGTCGGCACAAACTCCCAGTCAAGCGACTCGCACACCTTCTTCCACACCATATCCTGCTCCAGCTGTTTCTCGCGGTCCTTCATCATCGGAATATACGGCAAATACTGCGTCTGGTCCAGCAGCACACACAACTGAAACAGCGTATAGGTACAGTTGAAAAAATTGGTCCTGTGCGCCGGACAATGGACCGCCCACGGCTCCTGAATCTCTATAAACAGGATACATAGTGTGTCTTGGAGCTCGTCGCTCATCACCGGCGGCTTAATACCTAAAATGGAATTAATATACTGGATGTGCTCAAAATACCGGTTGAACCCCAGCTTCTTCAAGATTTCGCGCATCTTCTCGTAGTTGATTTCCGTTGTCAAGTCCTGGATGCGCTCCTTCTTGATACGCCCGCGAATGGCCTCTATCACGTGCGCCGGGATTTGCGTCGTCTCCTTTGCCTGAAACTGCGACAAGATTTCCTTGAAATGGTTCAAACGCACATACGCGTTATAAGTCACCTCGTTCGGCGGTTCCTTGTAAATCGGCTTCTCATTGTCCACGATATACTGGACGTAGACCCCGCATTTCTTATTATTACAGATGAGAATCCCCTCTTCATCCTGGGGAATGAGTTCGCCTGTCCGGCAACTCTGGCACACATCCGTCACCACATTATAATCGCTCGTATTACAATATTCGCGATTGACGTTTTTCCAGTAGTTGTGGTATTTTTGCCGCGATGCCTGACCGAGCGCCGCTGACGCCTCTTCCGGTGTCTGCTTCACTTTGAAGAAGGAGTTTAGCACATTTTTCGTACTATTCTCCCCCGTTGAAATCTTCTTCTTCTCCTCAAAATAGTTGAATATGTAGGGTACGTTATCCAGCAAATACTTGTTTTTGAGCGCGCGCAATGTTTTCAGCTTCCCGCTGATGTCGCGTATTCGGTCCTGGATTTCCATCCGCACATCAATGTCGTCGTCTTCGGTCAACTCACCCAACTGCGCCTTCAGCTCCGCGCGTTCAGCTTCTAGTTGCGGGATTTGCGTGGTTTCCACCGAATGAATGTTATCCAAGATTTGCGAGTGTTTTTCATCGATTGTAATGTTGGACGGCGCCGTTTTTTTCTTTTTAATGCTATGGTTGGGCATAGACGTCTTTTTATATTTAGATGATTATTTATTTATATGGTTATTGAGTCCTCAATATATTATATTCATAAATATTATAATGTCATTGACATCCACAATTAAGAAGACCGCGACAAAGGTAGCAACTTTAACAAAGGGTATGATGCCATCTGGAGCATCTGCCGGTATGCTTAATAACAAATGGATTCTCTATGTAATCCTTTTTATCAGCATCATAGATTTATTCAATTTTTACTCAAAGGGAGACGCAACCGCGATTGCGATTTTTCTGGTTTCCGGATTTTTGACATCTTATTTTAGCAAGAATATGCTGGTTGTATTGGTTGTGGCGATTGCGGTGACACATATTGCCCGTTTTGGAACTGCCTCTATGGAGGGTATGGAATCGGAAGAGGAAGAAGAAGTAGAAGAAGAGGTAGAGGAAGAGGAGGTTTCCGAGGGATTAAAACCAGAAACCGAAGACAAGAAAACCGCTGAATTGGAATCTATCAAAACATCCTTGGATAAAATGACCATCGCCGATTCTTCCGCAAAAACAACCGAGGAACTCATTAAGGAAACCAAGAAGGTTCAAGAAAATATGGCACTTTTAGAGCCCTATTTGAAGGCAGCCGAAAAGGTGACTGAACCATTGAAGAAATCCGAAGGGTTCTGTGATTATTCCTCGGCGTACAAGGCATAAACAGTCGTTCGAGTCTTCACTGTATAAGATTTTTACAAGAGTGTAAAAATCTTCAAATCCCATATATTAATCAATCTATAATATAATGGAGACCGACGATTATTATATGGTTATTTTGGGCCTGTCTATTTTATTGATTTTGACCCTCTCTTATGAACCTCCTATCCAAGAAGGGTTGGATATTGGAAAAGAGATAGCAAAAACGTTTGAAAAACCCGCAAAAGACATAAAAAAGGCCACCACCAAAGAGTTCAACAAGGCCAAAAAGGCCACCACCAAAGAGTTCAACAAGGCCAAGAAGGAGACCACCAAAGGTTTCAACGTGGTGAAGAAAGGCACCGAAAAAGTGGCCAAAGAAGCAGCAAAAGGATTTGACGATATCTTTGAAGAAATCACAAACATTGCCAATTACATTGTGTGCGGATTCAACAAAATCAAAACACTGCCTGACTGTTTTTTCTGGTACTTCTTGGATATCATTTACGGCGTCTTCTATATGTTTTATTCTATGTTGGCATTTGCCATTCCGCCTCTCAAAGATGGTGCGAAAATGTTTGGACAAGGAATCAATATGGCGGATGATATGATTTACGACCTCACGGGATTACACGTGTTTAAATATCCCAAGAACGTTATGAATATGTGTTATTTGTGTAAAGGCGCGCCGAAGAAGAAACGGCCGAAACAAAGCAAATGCTCTTAATTGGAGGAATCTGTTGACCCCTTTAGGGAGCCCCGCATACATCTCACCAATATAATATAATGGGCAAGAAATGTTTACCAGGTGTAATTTGCGTTGAAAATATGACACTTTTCCTGCTATTTGTCATCGTGGTGATTCTGCTCTATTTTTTTCATAGAACCACAAACAGTAATCCCTCTATTATTTTGTTGAACAATGATTTAGGAAAAACGCGCGAATCCCCGATTCTAACGCCTCCCGAGAATCATATGTATGACCCAGATTTGGTGGCGACTTTTCCCGAGGTACGACCCGAGGTACTTAGGAGACCCAATATCAATATTGAGACCCGCGGAACCAACCAAAGCTACAGTCAGATTGGAATCCTCACTCGCCCTGGGGTCAATGCGGAGACCCTGATTCTACCGTTGATGGGGCGCCGTCACGACTCGGGTAGGAACAAGATGCAATATTACACCGTATCAAATACAGGCAATATGAACACGAAGCTGCCGATTAGCAAAGACGGGCGCAGTTGTACGGGTGAATATGGATGCGACGAAATATTCAATGGTGACACGGTGTATGTTGAAGGCTATGCGGATACATTTAAGGCGACCATTTATGAGAACAGTCGTTTCAATTATATTCCAAGCATAATGTAATAAATGGCTCTTGTCGCGCGTTTACAAAAAATTAAAGAAATTATGGGAGCACGTCGTATATATCAATTTACACTGCCACCAAATAATACACCAATAGTGGCAGCTTTGATGGCAGCACTTGCTGTGCCTCCGGCACCGCCCGCAAAAAACAACGATGCTTTGATTGCCGCCATAATGGCTATACAACAGCCACCTGAACAACCACCCTTAAAAAACAACAACGACGCGCTTCTTGCGGCAATTCTTGCTGCAATGGCCAAAGAACCTGAAAGAGAAGAAGAAAAAAAGGAAGAAGAAAAGGAGGAAGAAAAGGAAGAAAAGGAAGAAATGTTTAATAGACAAATCGATTGTCTTGGCGAAAGCAATGACCCAAATAAGATTGGGTGTGTTAAGAACAATAATTAGATTTATTATATTTTATGTTTATAATATAATAATGAGCAATATACAGTTTTCATATCCGCAAATGACAGGTGTTTTGAGTGGAAAAACAATAGATATTAAAAGCGGCGGTGGCAGTTTTTTTGAACTTACCTATACAAAGTCTGGTTCTGTTATTTATCGGTATTTTACTCCGACAAAGCTAACATTTAATAAAGACTCTATGATAATTGAGCATACTGGTACAAATGGCACGAAATTGACAGCAAAGTTTAAGATCAGTCAATCTGCTAGCGCAAAAACTGGTATTACGCCTACAGATATATATATAAATCGTTTGATTGGAGATGGATTAGAAGGTGGCAAATCAATGAATGGAAAAGAAGTTTCAGTCAATGCCAAAGATGATAAAGAATATACGATAGATCTCACAAATATTGTAACCATACCCATTAAAACATTGGACAAATCTTATTCAGATGGTGGTGTATTCCAGACAAATACTGGTACGTCTCCCTATAAAATAACGCTAACGTCAAACACATTTATCACGGATGAACTTATTTGCGACGAGGGGACAGACAATAGCACCGATGCCGCAACAAAAACATACGAAGCAAAGGTTGCCGGAAATGTTGGCCTCTCTTTTGGTCTCGGGTTTTTGGTATTGACTGCTGTGGTTGCGTTGATTACAGCTAATCAAGATGTTTTACAGTTCACTGGTTCATTATCACTTTTTAATAATGAGGGTCCTGCTGATAATAATTCTGTATGGCGTAATGGTTATATGGGGTTTTATATAGTAGCGTTTTTACTCTCATTTTCGTGTTTTATGGGATACGGAGGAGTATTAAGTTCTGGCTCAGGTTCTACCGACGACCTTACCGGATTGTTATGGACAGCCATTGTTTCTTTCTTAATCTTTGTTTTTATGGTTGGATATAAGATGGTTGTGTTGACCAAACCAGCAGCAGCAGCAGCACCAGCACCAGCACCAGCACCAGCACCATAATAATATTTTCATAATATTGTAAAATTACAATATTATATCTAACCCGGTCTTTGGTTAAGGGGGTCCCTCTAGGTCGGTTTTATAAAAGAAAACCTTACAGTCGGTTTTATAAAAGAAAACCTCTAGGTCGGTTTTATAAAAGAAAACCTCTAGGTCGGTTTTATAAAAGAAAACCTCTAGGTCGGTTTTATAAAAGAAAACCTCTAGGTCGGTTTTATAAAATAAAAAC
>Ga0315907_10007114_pt1 | contig 11716 bp, 9 predicted proteins | sample LakEriMetagenome_3_FD_203525 | JGI IMG/M metagenome (GOLD analysis project Ga0315907, IMG submission 203525) | Freshwater fungal communities from buoy surface, Lake Erie, Ohio, United States - Buoy 12 MA123 | ecosystem: Environmental > Aquatic > Freshwater > Lake > Lake biofilm | place: USA...
ATCGTGTGTGATTTGTTTGAACTACTCGCCGACAGAGTCGGTGATTTGGTCTTTAGTCAAAACCAAAGATAACACATCCGTTGCAAAATCGGCGCTGTTTATCGGTATTTAAAACGATTCCATCAGATATTGTGGACGACCTCACTCAAAGGCACTCGGAATCGGGGGCCGTAAATTCCTTCGGGTATTCGTTTTCCGCAGGTAATGACCATATTGATTTCAGCGCGACGAGGTAAATTCAATAATCGCTTCACCCTTTTACTATCAAAGCCTTCTACGGGGCATGTATCATGTCCTTCAGACACCATGGAAAGCATGAATGTTTGCGCGGCAAGAGCTGCGCTTTTATGAGCCACAATGCGCATATCGGTGCCCGAAACTTCGCGAACCATTGGACGGCGAAGGCCAATAAACCAAGCGACCATCTTTTTGATACCACCGCGAATACCGAATATGTCATTGTTATAAAGCATCGGCATGATCTTGCCGTAGTAATTAAGAGCGCTGCGACCTTTAAAAGCCGGGCGATCTCCTAGGTTTTCCTTTACGAAATTATAATTGCTCTGGGCTCTTTGGCGCCATAGGTCGAGACGCACGACAACAACAATCATTTCACGAGCAGTCTCTGTGGTGTTCTGCCCCATACAAAACCGGGAAAGCAACTTCATGATCTCCGGTGAACTGACTCGGTAAAACTCCCACAATTGCATGTTGCTGCTGCTCGGCGCCAGATGGGCTCGCTGCAAGCTGCGTGTAACAGACTCGGGGTCGAAATCCGTCGGATTGAACTTCCGCACTGCTCTGCGCGTTTCCACAATAGTATTGAACACTTCGGCCCGCTCAGAAATCATACTTTGACAGGTACTAAAATTAGGTTGCAAATAAAGAGGCTATAGAATGAATTGAAGCAGTTTAAATTTTAACCGGGGTATTCCCAATACTGATGCGTTTCTGCTCCAAATTTTTCGTTAAACCGAGCAACACCCGGATTATTCGAACCCATAAAATGGACATCCACAGATTTCAATTCTCTCAGCCATTCGAGAAATAATGTGTGCAGAAGAAAGGGCATTGGCTCGCGATTTCGTTTGGAGGCAGATACCGCATTTTGAATGAGATAGGCGCGCGATTCATCGCGGATATAGAACTGCATGGCCGCCCACTCGTCGTTCATTTTTACACCTGAGATATTACCGACTCCTCGTTCAGAAGCGGTCTCGTATAATTTACGCATCGTTTCCTGCTGAGCAACCGGCCACTCATACGGATGATTTTGACTCATAAAATCGGCGTATTGCTGCCAATTCAATGACTGAACGTATTGCGGATTTTCGATTTCAGCTTTGCGAATATTCTTGGCAAGTTCTCGGGACGGCATCCAATCCGGCTGGAGGTCCAATCGTTGAAACTGCCTTTTTTGCGCACCTTTCATTTCGAACATACAATGCACCTTGCGGAAGCCAAAGAAAGACTGAATAAGGCGGTGTAGCTGCTCCGCTTCCCCCTCGAGCCACTTCACATAAAGGGGAGTGCGCATGAAGGGTACGATTCCCCATTTGCGTTCGGAGGGCAATGCTATCACATCTTCGTAATCGCCCTTGACCCATGCCTGCCAATCCGAGCATACGGATTTCCAATACCAGAATTCCGAAAACACTTCCCGATGATGATTGCGGATGCACGCATCCCAGCGATGGGCATCGATTTTAGAAATGGGCACCAGTTTCCAATGCGACATGCAGCAAAGCTAAGGCTTGGTGCCCCAGCATGCTGCAAATGCCATTACCAAAAATTAGAAACCAAAACCGAAACCTGTTGCTACCAATAAGCCACCGGGAGCGAGCATTTTCATGGAGGTTTTTGACACATCCGAGAGTGTTTCACCTGATGTTACTGAGTATGAAATATCCGAAACAGGGAAAGAATAGCCGACCTGAAAAAAGAATCGATGATGTTCCTTTACTGCATATGCCTTATACCATGAAACCTGCAGATTAGTTTGTGCGCCAAGTTCCAAGGTCACAGTCTCAGAATCATCTGTGGTTGTTTCCATTTCGGTTTCCATTTCGGGCAGACCACTGGCGTAGGCTACGCCTACGGCAATAGCCGATCCTTTTTGCATACAGCCAGAATAGAAGTAGCGCAATTCGCCTGCGCTTTTAAAGCCCCAAGAGCCAAGTCCACCTGAAACCGCGCCTTGTAGTTTTTCTATCAACTTAAAATCGACCCCAATGCCTGCGATGCCATAATTGGAATTCAGGCCTGTACCGAGAGTAATAAAGGTTGTCTCGCAAGGCGGAATAACTCCTGCGTCTTGCAAATTTGATTGAGCGAACATGTCTACACCTGCTAACATAGAGCAGACAAGAGTGATGCATCTAATTGTTTTCATTTTGGTTTGATTTTGTTTACCAAACGTCCAAAACATACGTCATTTCAATCATGAGCATTGTAACTGCCCAGCATGAGAGAAGTCAAACGTATAACATGCACGTCGGGCTCAGAAAAGCATGCCACGACGTCCGAAACGGTGTTTCCTAGGAGTTCGTTTCGAACTCATGCGAACATGTACACGAATTAGTAGCCCCGACGGGAATCGAACCCATATCAAAAGTTTAGTCTCGGTTCAACCGAGATATTCTATCCTTTGAACAAACACCCTTGCGATAAAAAAAAGTAGCCCCGACGGGAATCGAACCCATATCAAAAGTTTAGTCTCGGTTCAACCGAGATATTCTATCCTTTGAACAAACACTCTTGCGATAAAGAAAAAAGTAGCCCCGACGGGAATCGAACCCATATCAAAAGTTTAGGAAACTTCTATTCTATCCATTGAACTACGGGGCCAGGATTGAAGCGCGAATATAATTTGGTATTCGAATTAAACGATGAGACTGTGGTTGCGTCCAACTACATTCACTTCGGCACTTCAAACACCTTTAACTGTTTTAAACATGAAAAAAATTGCTTTCACGCTCATCGTACTTCTCATTGGTGAATCATTCGTTGCTCAAACAAATAGTTTCTATGACCAAGCTACCATTCAAACCATTGAGATCTTTTTTGCGCAGAGCAACTGGGATGCAGTTCTTGATGAACAGGCACAAACCACCGAAGACTATACAATTGCAGATTCGGTGCGAGTGAACGGAACAACCTTCGAGCAGGTTGGTGTGAAATACAAGGGAAATAGTTCCTACAACGCCAACAACGTGAAAAACCCGTTCCATATCGAGTTAGATCATGTTTTAGAACAAGACTATCAGCATTACACAGATATAAAGCTGGGCAACGGTTTTTCAGACCCATCCTACGTACGCGAGGCTTTATCATATGATGTACTCAAAAACTACATGGATTGTCCGCTGAGCAATTTTGCAAATGTGTATGTCAACGGCAATTTCTTGGGTCTATACAGCAACGACGAAGCAATCAACAAGCATTTTTTGGGTAATCATTACTTCTCAGCGGAAAGTGAATTTTTCAAGTGCAACCCTGTGGGAGGTGCAGGACCGGGAGGTAATGGCAACCCGGACTTGACATGGCTTGGCGCCGATAGCAGTCTCTACCAGTCGCGGTATGAACTAAAGTCTGATTTCGGCTGGGACGAGTTGGTTCGCCTCATTGACACCCTGAACAATAACTCCACTGGTCTGGAAAATGTGCTCGACATGGATCGTGCAATATGGATGCTCGCTTACAACAATGTGATGGTCAACCTCGATTCATACAGCGGTCAGTTTAAGCAGAATTACTACTTATACAAGGATTTAAACGGACGATGGGTTCCAACCATTTGGGATTTGAACATGAGTTTTGGAGGTTTCCCCGGAAACAACTTGTCGGTGAGCGGCATGCAAAATATGAGTCCGCTTTTCAGCAACGATTCCGCTCATCCGTTGATTCAAAAAGTTCTTTCCAATGCTCGTTACAAAAAGATGTACATCGCGCACATGCGCACCATTGCAGATGAAATGTTCGGCTCGGGTTTGTACCTCGACAGGGCCGATTTCTTTCGCGCAGTAATCAATTCTGCTGTTCAAGGCGATCCGAATGGATTCTATACGTTCTCACAATTTCAGAACAGCATAACCACCAATACCACTAGCGGTGGAGGCGGTCCCGGCGGAGGCCAAAGCGTACCAGGTATACAGGTTTTGATGGACGCCAGAAATACTTACTTGCAAAGCACCAACGAGTTCAGCCTGCAGCCGCCGGTTATCAGCAATGTTCAACCTTTGGCGGCGCCGGCGAGTTTCAACGCAGAAGCGAGCATTCAAGCTACCGTGAGCGGAGCAACTGCTGTTTTTCTAGGTTATCGCACGCAGCATGCACAACGTTTTTACCGCAAAACCATGTTTGACGATGGCATGCACAACGATGGTGGCGCAGCAGATGGTGTTTTCGGAGCTTCCTTCTATATCGAAGGCACGCAGCCCGAGTTTTATGTTTGGGCCGAGAACGACAACGCCGGTGCGTTTTCACCCGCGCGCGCTGAGCATGAATTCTATACGGTTGAAGTTGCTTCACAACCACTCACGGCGGGAACGGTTGTAATCAATGAAATCTTAACGAGTAATTCTATTCAAGAGGATGAATATGGGCAAAGCAATGACTGGATTGAACTCTTCAATACAAGTAGCAACGTAATCGACTTAGGCGGTGCTTATTTATCCGACTCAATCGACAACCCTTTGCGCTGGGCGTTCAGACCCGGAACCCTCATCGCACCAGGCGAATACCTCATGGTTTGGGCTGATGATGATGAGGAACAATGGTTTCATCACACCAATTTTAATCTCTCCTCCACAGGTGAAACAATCTTACTCAGTGATTCACAGGGCGTCGTTATTGATCAGATTGCCTACCCGTTGCAAACCCAAAACACGAGCTACGGCCGTTATCCCAACGGAAGCGGACCTTGGACCTATATGAATACAACGTATGCATCAGAAAACAACGTAGGATTAGGCATGACCGAAAACACACGATTGGAAACATACGTGCATGTATTTCCCAATCCGGCAAAAGACATTCTGTTTGCGCGCAGTGATTCAGATCAAATCGTGAAACTTGAACTTTTTGATTTTACAGGCAGAGTATGGGTTCGGGAAATGGCACAGACAACGATGCATTCTCAAAGCATTGCTGACCTTGCTTGTGGCATATACTCAATTCGAATTACCTTGAGCAGCGGTGAGGAAGTTACTAAAAGGGTGATCAAGCAGTAGTCATTCACACTGATTTCGATCAGTCGTGCCTGCATTGTTGAAATAAACAGGTCGATTTTTAAAACTTATTTCAGGGGGCTCGCGTAACACGTCGGCGTTGAGCGAACATTACCGCTTGATATACTACCGACTACAGGTATCGATGAACCACCCTAAAAAAACACAGAATATGCACAGGAAGAACGCCCTCGGTTTCTTTTCGCTATTGCTTGGGCTAACCATGCTCATGGCATCATGCGTAGACAGCGCCGACAAGAAAACAACTCAACCACCGGTACAAGCTCAGCTTGACTCTGCCGAAGTGGCACGCATGAAAGAATTAGAAAAAATATTCTTCTCCATTCCTTCACCGGTTGAAATGTCATCACTGATTAAGCAAAACGGTTATCAGTTCGATCAGGGTAAACTCGTACCAACAGCAAACCTCGACAAATACACAGGCGAGGCACGCCAGGCTGTAATGCTCGGTATTTACGGTGCCGATTTGAGTTATACCGCCATTTTCGATCAAAAGCAACTAACGACTGAATATTTCGCGGCGGCTCAGAATTTGGCCGGTCAAATGGATGCTGACGGCACCATTACGCCGGAACTGCTTGAGCGCCTTGAAAAGAATCAAGAAAATCGCGATTCGATGCTGCACATTATCTCGGAGGCCTATTCAGACCTAAATGGTTATTTGAAGGAAAAAGATCGGGTGGAGGTATCAGCTATGGTTGTGGCCGGTGGTTGGTTAGAAGCGCTCTATTTGTCTACTCAATATAGTGGCGATGGCAACTCTTCGATGCGTCAGCGCATCGCAGAGCAGAAGTACTCGCTGAACAATTTGATGAGCTACCTTGAAAAATTCGGCGATACGCCTTCACTTCAGGAATTAAAGGCAGATTTGAAGCGCCTTCAAGAAGCGTATGCCGGCGTTGCTGAAAACAAAGGAAAGACATCCACCAGCAAAGATGAAACAGGCAAGATGGTCATCGGCACCACGACCACCATCGCCATGGATGATGCAGCTTTGAGCAAAATCGCAACCCTGGCCGGTGAAATCCGTACAAAATACACCGCTCTCTAACCCCACCCTAAAACGAAGAGAACATGAAACTCATTAAAATACTTCTTCCTCTGCTGCTTCTGATGCCCTTGCTTTCAGACGCACAGTGCAGAGCATTTACGAAAAACCAATGTCTTCCGCAGCTCGATGGATATGTGCAGAATGACAACTACAACTCTGCTATGCTCATCCCCGGTGACGATGCTGAGCTGCTGTTGACCTTCTACGGTGGTAAAGAATATCGTTTGGTCGTCTGCGCTCACCCGATTTTGGGAAGCGTTGATTATGAGATTACAGACACCAATGGCGATTCAATTTACCGTGGCAATACAGCATCGGGCAATAGTTTCGACTTCAAAATGGTGAACACCCAACAATTGATAGTAAAGCTGCACGTACCTGAACAGAAGTCGGCCGTGTCGGTTCACGAAGGTTGTGTATCGGTACTAGTGGGTTCAAAAGAAGCTAACTAAGATTTTTTCCTCGCTTAAACTGGAAATAAGCGTGATGCCGGAGGACATGAAGCCTCCGGCATTTTGCGTTTAAACAACGATTGATAGCGATATATATCAGAATCCCGCGGGGGTATGTGTGTTCGGGATTGTCTTATTTTCGTTACGTCTATAAATTATTACAAATAAGTGCGTTTCATACTCCTTTATCTATTGCTATCACTGCTCGCTTTTTCGGGTATGGCAACGCACAATCGCGCAGGAGAAATTACTTACGAGCATGTAGGTGGTTTTACCTATCGTGTGCGTATTACTACGTACACAAAACAAAGCGCCATTGCCGATCGTAATTCATTGAAGATTCGCTGGGGTGACGAAGGGCCGAACGTTACTGATTCGCAGCTCGACAGTTTGTTTCGTACCAGCCAATTACTGAACGTTGGTATAGATGTGAAGCGCAACGAGTACACGGGGCTTCACACCTACAGCGGTCCTGGTACATTTACGATTTCAGTTGAAGATCCAAATAGGAATGCGGGCGTTCTCAATATCAATAATGGTGACCCCGGCACTCCGGAAGCTGAAAAAACCTCCACTTCCGTGATGGCTGTTTTCGCAATTCGATCGGTGCTCGTAATAAGACCCGGCAATGGTGGCCACAACAACTCTATTAAGTTTTTGAATCCGCCTATTCAGGATGCTTGCATTTATCAACCCTGGGTTCATAACCCTGTCGCCTTCGATTCTCTGGAAGGAGACCAGTTGGTTTACTCGCTTGTTTCCTGCTTGGGATTAAACGCAGAGCCACTTGATACGTGGGAGTCTCCGACAGATTACACGGACGATCCATCGGACGTGTTTTCGATTAACGCGGAAAATGGCGACATTACATGGGACACACCCCTTGTGGCGGGCGAATACAACGTTGCGTTCGAGGTGCGCGAGTATCGCGACGGAGTATTTGTTGGCTCTGTTCAGCGCGACATGCAGATTACCGTAGTTACCTGCTCCAACGTGCCCCCGGAAATTGCCGAACTTCCTGACTATTGCATCGGTGCAGGAGAATTGCTGCAGTTTCAGGTGACCTACAGCGACCCTGACGGCAGTGCCTTTCAAGTGGATGTGGATGCCATGGGAGGCCCCATGACCGACGTAACTCATGTCGCTTTCTATGATGACGTATCACGATTTTTCACCTGGAATCCGCGCTGCGAAGAGGTCCGCTCCGAGCCCTATTATGTTTCCTTCATGGCTACCGACCAAGGTAATATTCCACTTACCGATGTTGAGACAGTGAGTATACAAGTGGTGGCGCCAGCCGTAGAAAATCCGCTAGCAGAAGCAACAGCGGGCCAAATGAATCTATCATGGGATTTAACGCCCTGCTATAGCGCGTTTAATGCCGGCGAGCTCGATGATGTGCGCTACCTTATCTATCGACGCAACGGCTTATTTGGTTTCGAGCCCGATAACTGTGAGCTTGGTGTTCCTGAATATACCGGCTATAGTTTGATTGGAGAATCGCAAGGAGCCGGCAACAATGCTTTTGTTGATTCGACCGTGTTCTATGGTGGTGTGTATTGCTACATGGTGGTTACCGTTTGGCCGGACGGGGCTATCAGTTATGCCAGTGAAGAGTTCTGCGACACCGTCAACAAAGAGGTTCCCGTGCTTACAAAAGTGAGTATCGGATTGACGAATCTACTTGCCGGCGTCGATACCGTTCATTGGTCGAAGCCCACTGACCTCGACACTACCTTATTTCCAGGACCTTATATCTACAAACTTTACTATTCGAACGAGGGCAACAATGTGGATAGTCTGCTATACACCAGCGCAGAATTTTCATCGCTCGATGAGGGTGACACTACATACATTCATTCCGACATCAATACCGTTTCACTTGCGCATCGATACAAGGTAGAAATCAGTTCTGTGTCGGTTGATTTGAATGCCTCCTCAGCTATTGCATCCTCGATGTTGCTTCAATTGATTCCGGGTGATAATCAAATGACGCTTAACATGGGAGCGTCAGTTCCATGGACCAACTATGCCTACCGCATTTTCAGAAAAGACCCGGGAGCAATTGACTTCGTGGAAATAGACACCTCCTTTACTGTTTTATACTCCGACACGGGGCTCGTCAACAATCAGCAGTACTGTTATAAGGTACAAGCAATCGGGTCATACTATGCCTCTGATGTTCCTGATCCACTTTACAATTGGAGTCAAGAAGTGTGCGCGCAACCTTACGACCAAACACCGCCTTGTCCGCCGGTATTTCATATGGATGATGACTGCATCGCGGCAACAAACGCTCTTAGTTGGACTAATGTGACTGGTTGTGCCGACGACATAGAGGGCTACGCAATTTATTATGCACCCACCCTTTCTGACACGCTCACCCTCCTAACCACGCTGTATGGAGCTGAGGACACCACGTTCCTGTTTGACGGCAAAGAGTATAACGATCCGACCAGTATAGCGGGTTGCTACGCGATAGCGGCTTTCGATTCATTGAATCTCTGGCCTGATGGTAATTTATATCGCAATACAAGTTCGTTTTCGAATATCATCTGTGTCGATAATTGTCCCGAATACACGTTACCCAACATATTCTCGCCCAACGGTGATGCATTAAATGATGTGTTTGAACCATTCCCTTATCGGTATGTAGACAACATATCACTCATCATTTATAATCGTTGGGGCGCAGCTGTATTTGAAACGAATGATCCCTCCATACAATGGGATGGTAAAGACAAAGAAACCGGCAAAACCTGCACGGACGGAGCTTACTACTATGTCATTCGTGTAGACTTCATTCGACTTATTGGAATTGAATCCAAATCATACAGCGGTAACTTGCGCATTATTGCCGGTGAAACTTCGCCGCCAAACAACTAAGTATGTTTTCAGGAATAGTAGAAGCAACAGGCACTGTTTTGCGCATCGAGCGTGAACTATCAAATGTGCACTTTTGGGTGAGTGCCTCTTTTGCCGATGAACTTGTCATTGATCAAAGTGTAGCACATAACGGAGTTTGTCTAACTGTAGTAGCTCTTGAACCGGGCCAATACAAAGTCACCGCCATTGCAGAAACCTTGCAACGCACCAACCTAAGCTCTTGGCGAGAAGGTACAGAAGTAAACCTTGAGCGCTGTTTGAAGCTGTCAGACCGCATAGACGGGCATATGGTTCAAGGTCATGTAGACACAACGGCCACTTGTGTTTCGGTGGAGGAAACGGATGGTTCGTGGAAGTATTTTTTCGAATACAAACACACACCCGAATGGACCACCGTGCCCAAGGGCAGTATTTGTGTTAACGGAGTAAGCCTTACCGTTGTGGATTCCGACAAGGGACGATTCTCGGTTTGCATCATCCCTTTCACCTTTGAGCATACCAACTTTCGTCAACTACAAGCAGGACAGCTTGTCAATCTTGAGTTCGACATTATTGGCAAGTACGTTATGCGCTACATGGCTATTAATAACTTATAACACTCGAGGGGTTTCGCTCGTAACACCCCTTCTTACCTTCGCCTTACAATAAGACTTGCATGATTTTCGCGTTCCAACTGCTTTTAAGTTTATCCATACTCATCATTCTGCATGAAGGTGGTCACTTTATTCCCGCCAAGCTTTTCAAGACTCGGGTAGAAAAATTCTACTTGTTTTTCGACCCCTATTTTTCCTTACTGAAGAAGAAGATCGGGGAAACAGAATATGGCATTGGTTGGTTGCCGTTGGGAGGTTATGTGAAAATTTCGGGAATGGTTGATGAAAGCATGGACAAGGAGCAGATGGCTAAGCCTGCAGAACCATGGGAATTTCGATCTAAACCCGCCTGGCAACGACTCATCATCATGATTGGAGGTGTGGTTGTAAACGTGATTGTCGGAATTGTGATTTACAGCGTAATCCTTTTTTCTTACGGCAAAGAAGTGGTCCCTTCTGAAAACGCCACCTATGGCGTTCACTGCAACCCACTCATGTATCATTACGGTTTTCGAGATGGCGACAAAATCCTGGCCCTTGACGGAGTGAAACCCGACAATTTCCAGGACATCAATAAACGAATGATTCTCGATGATCCCAAGGAGGTCACTATTGATCGATTAGGACAGCAAATGGTCATTACGTTGCCGGACGATTTTGGTCAATTGCTTGTCGATAGCGGCATCAAAAGCGGAGCATTCAGTTTACGGATTCCCTTTGTCATCGATTCAATTGTTCCTGAAAACCCGGCCTATCACGCAGGGCTTTTGAAAGGAGACAGCATTGTAGGCGTCAACGGTTTGTATAGCCCCTATTTTCAGGAAATAGCGAAAGAACTGCGGAACAACAAAAACAAAGTTGTGCGCATGCACGTGGTTCGGAATGGCAATGCCATGTCGGTGCCTGTTGATGTAACTGCAGAAGGACGAATTGGTGTTTCCCCTAAATCACTCCAGCACTACATCGGTATCGACACCCTTCAATACAGTTTTGCTCAAGCCATTCCCGGAGGGTTTCATGAGGCCTGGGAAACGGTAACCGACTATACGAGCCAACTGCGTTTTCTGTTTTCGAAGGCCGGTGCCAAACAAGTTGGGGGCTTTGTAACATTCGCCAAACTCTTCCCCGATGAGTGGGATTGGTGGGCATTCTGGGAACGCACCGCCTTCATATCACTTGTCCTGGCTTTTATGAACATACTTCCTATTCCGGCGCTCGATGGTGGGCACGTCATGTTCTTGTTATGGGAAATGATTACGGGTAAAGCGGTGAGTCAGAAAGTACTGGAACGTTCTCAGATTGTCGGTATGATATTGCTGCTTGGACTAATGCTTTATGGCAATGGCATGGATATTTTCCGCATTATTACCGGGTCCTAAAACCGCTCCGCTCTTTGTTCGGTGGATACGCACAAGAATAGCATTAACACTCTTGTGTGTTTCATTGAATTTTCTTGCAACATCACAAACATTTATTTGGAGTGAT
>Ga0315907_10007116_pt1 | contig 11714 bp, 9 predicted proteins | sample LakEriMetagenome_3_FD_203525 | JGI IMG/M metagenome (GOLD analysis project Ga0315907, IMG submission 203525) | Freshwater fungal communities from buoy surface, Lake Erie, Ohio, United States - Buoy 12 MA123 | ecosystem: Environmental > Aquatic > Freshwater > Lake > Lake biofilm | place: USA...
TTTATTTGCAAGTGTTGCAAAATTGCCTCTTCCATTTTGACCACTAAATCCCATTTCAAGATGGTCTTCGATAGGCATTGTTGTTTGAATATTTAAATTCGCTGCTCTTTCATTCCAGAAAAACTTTGCTTCATTGGCAAATCTTGTATTGATTAAACGCATTGAGTGACGTATACTCAAGCCGCCTTCTACGCCAACACTTACTATTGCGGTATCTCCAAAAGCAAAATTTTGTTTATGACAACTTGCACAGGATATGGTATTATTGATGCTTAAATTTTTATCATAAAATAATACCCTTCCTAAAGTGGCTGTTCTATCAGTGATCGTATTGTTGCCTAAATTATTTTTTAAGATATAAGCAGGCTTACCTTGATTGGCATAATTTTCTAAATTAGTTGGATCAATGTTAGTGCCAAATGCTAACTTAATTGCTGCATAGGGATCAATATTTGTAGTTGTAGGATTAGTAGTTCCGACAGGATTGGTGTTTGGAATGATCGTGATTTCGTCATTTTTAGAACAACCTATGATACAAAAAATACCAGCAAAAAGGGTTGCAGTAATAAGGGTTTGTAAACGCATATGGGGCAATTTAGGTTGTAAGAATCTTCGATTTCCATTCTTTGACAAGATATGGTTTCAATGGTTTAATGCTGTTAATGTATTTTAACACTGTTGGCGTTAGCTCACCATTCTAATATAGAGCTCCTCCACTTTTTTTCTGGCCCAAGGAGTTTTGCGTAAAAATTTTAAGCTGGATTGAATGCTTGGATCAATATTGAAACAATTAATTGGGATATGTTGCCCTAAATCCTCCCATCCAAAATGACGCACTAGTTCCTCAACGATAAAGGCGAGTGTTTTGCCGTGTAATGGGTCTTTATGCGTTTGTTCCATACACAATATTAAGTAATTTGCCGCTATGAATGTAGACCGGTACTTTTTATTGAATAAGCCAATGAATATGGTGTCTCAATTTGTGAGCACGCACAAGGTGCAACTACTTTCAGATATTGACTTTAATTTTCCCGAAGGTACGCATGCTATAGGCAGACTCGATCAAATGTCTGAGGGTTTGTTACTATTAACGACCAATAAAAAAGTGACAAAATTATTGTTTCAAGGGATTCGACCACATGTGAGAACCTATTTAGTTCAAGTAAAAAATAAAGTGAGTCAAGTCACTTTAAAAAAATTGCGCAGTGGCGTTAAGATATCTGCTTCGAATGCTACTACTTATACCACAGCACCTTGTAATGTAAATTTAATTGAGCCACCGGTTAACTTGTGGGATAATGGAATTATTTTACACGAAAACCAACAATCAGATTGGTTACGCATTGAATTAACAGAAGGTAAATTTCACCAAGTACGAAAAATGGTGGCAACAGTGCATCATCGATGCATTCGTTTAGTCAGATGGTCTATAGAAGACTTAACTGTTGAATCCGTTGCGCCTGGCGAAGTGCAAGAAGTCAGTGAGGCTTATTTTTTTAAAGCACTTAATTTGTAATTAAAAATCTGGTTCACTAAAACCAATCTTTAAATTTACTCAAGTCTACATTGCCTCCTGTTAAAATAATACCTACTTTTTTACCTTTAAATAAATGTGCATTTTTTAAAACAGCAGCGAGTGGAACTGCGCAGCTTGGCTCAATAATAATTTTCATTCTTTCATACACCAATCTCAGCGCTGCTTTAATTTCATCTTCTGACACCAACAATATATCAGCAACATGCGCTTGAATGATTTCAAGTGTGCGTTCACTTAAGGTCGTTAATAAGCCATCTGCAATCGTATTAACAAATGGCGCTTTTTCTACTTTTCCTGATTGGATACTTAACACTGCATCTGCGGCGCCTTCTGGTTCACCAGCATATACTTTTAATCCTGGTTTAAAATAGTGCGCGCCTAAACAAGTGCCTGATAATAATCCACCACCACCAACAGGTGTCACAAGAATATCTACATCTGGCATTGCCTCAATAATTTCTTTTACACAAGTAGCTTGCCCAGTAATGACTTCGTCATTGTCATAGGGATGAATAAATGTCGCGCCAGTTTGGTCTACAATCGATTGTAAAGTGGACTCTCTTGCTGCTTGATTAGATGCACAAATTGTCACTTCGGCGCCATATCCTCTCACTGCATTTACTTTTACTTGTGGGGATGATTCTGGCATCACGATATAAGCTTTGATTCCTAACATTTTTGCTGCAAAAGCCAATGCCTGCGCATGGTTACCAGATGAATGTGTAGCAACACCTTTTTCTAATTGTTCTTTGGTTAATTGTAAACTCGCATTCATGCCGCCTCTAATTTTGAATGCGCCAATTTTTTGGAAATTCTCACACTTGAAATAGAGGTCTAATCCATACAGCGCATTGATACTTTTACAAGTCATGATTGGCGTGTTGTGGATATAAGGTGCGATACGAATCGCTGCTGCTTCGATGGATGCTTTTGTAATTTTCATAAATTGAATTTAAACAATATTTCCTTATCTTGAAGGATGCAAACGGAACATAAAAAAATTGGCATTTGGACAAGCACCTCGCTTGTTGTTGGGAACATGATTGGTGCGGGAGTTTTTTTAATGCCTTCGGCCTTAGCTAGTTTCGGTAGTATCAGTTTAATTGGATGGTTATTTTCTGCATTGGGAGCAATTGTAATTGCAAAAGTTTTTGCCAACCTAAGCAAATTAATTCCATCTTCTGATGGCGGTCCATATGCGTTTACAAAAGCTGGACTAGGCGATTTTGCAGGATTTTTGGTGGGATGGGGCTATTTAATTTCTGTTTGGACAACCAATGCAGCCATTGCAGTTTCATTGGTAAGCGCATTAAGTACCTTTTTCCCAATACTCGCACAAAATTCAAGTATTGCTTTAGCAACGGGGTTGGCCTGTCTTTGGTTGCTGACTTGGGTGAATATGATGGGTGTATATGCTTCTGGAAGAGTAATCCTCATGACTACTATCCTTAAAATAGTGCCACTTGTATTGGTAGCGATTGGGGGACTTTTATTTATAGATCTTCAAAATTTACTTCCATTTAATATGAGCGGCACGAGCAGTTGGCAAGCCATTACTGCGACCACCACTTTAACTTTTTTTGCATTTTTAGGAATTGAATGTGCAACAATCCCATCAAGTAGCATAGACGATCCTGGACAAAATATATCTAAAGCAACCATGCGTGGTGTATGGATTGCAGCAGCAGTATACATTTTTAGCACTGCTGCCATCATGGGGATGATTCCTGCAAGTCAATTGCAAAATTCAATTACACCATTTGCCGATGCTGCAGAAAAAATTTATGGAAATGGAGCTAAGTATTGGGTGAGCGCAGGTGCTGCTATTGCTGCATTTGGCGCATTGAATGGTTTTGTATTGGTACAAGGACAAATGCCTTATGCGATGGCAAAAGACAAATTATTTCCAGCATTTTTTGCGAAACAAAATCGTAAAGGAGTGCCAGCGAATGGAGTCATTGTTTCTAGTATCATCATTACATTATTGATGTTCATGAACAACTCGAAAAATTTAGCAGGTCAATTTAAGTTACTGATACTGCTCTCTACATTTTTTACTTTGCTACCATATTTATTGACAACTGTTTCTTATTTGATTGTTCGAGCAAAACAAGCAGCAACCTATACAAAGACAAAAACCTTAACAGCAATAGTGATTAGCATTATGGCGTTCTCTTTTTCTATGTGGATGTTGATTGGTTCTGGACAGGAAATTGTCTATTGGGGATTCATCATGCTCATGATGGGGGTACCTTTCTATGTCTATATGGTTTATAAGAAATAATGTCAATTTTGTGTAAATTCATTAATAATAGGGCATTTATAACGGTTTAGCTTTTATATTCGTAGTGCATGAAAAAAAGGATTATTGGAATTTTATTGACTTTAGTGGTAGCAACCCAGGTTTTCCCTGTGGATGGGTTCCGCTTTTGGTCTAATTTAGTTCAATCCAATACTCAAGCTACAACAGCCTCTATTTTGGCACTGGAAGAAGAGGAAGTAGAGGAGATCCAGTTCAAGGTTAAAAATATGGAGTCTAACCATTCGATGTATTTTGAAAATCAAATAGCATACATGCTTTTAAGTGCCAAGTATCCTATTATTGCACATTTAGGTGCAGTCATTGACAGGAATAATCCAATTCTTATCCCTCCTCCCAATACAGTTATTTAAGTAATTCAAAACTTTGACTTAGAGGTTTCTATCATTGACAATGAGTCAATAGATTTTAAGTGACGATTTTCAATATTCATTATAGATTACTACTCAGTTTACGACTAGTAATCTCAAATGAAAGGTTTTCTAAAAATTTATAAATAAAAATGAGTTTACATCAACCAAATCAAGGGTTAAGTTTCAAATATTTGAAAGAGGATTTACCGGCTGGACTAGTTGTTTTTTTAGTCGCTTTACCCTTATGTTTAGGCATTGCACTGGCATCTGGAGCACCTTTATTTTCCGGTATTATTGCTGGAATTGTTGGAGGTATTATTGTAGCATTTGCAAGTGGATCCGCATTGAGCGTGAGTGGTCCAGCTGCAGGGTTAACAGTGATTGTTTTAAACGGTATAACCACACTAGGATCCTATGATCAATTTTTAGTTGCTGTTGCAATTGCAGGCGTTTTACAAATTGTTTTAGGCTATTTAAAAGCAGGCGTGATTGGATATTATTTTCCTTCTAGTGTCATTAAAGGAATGCTTGCTGCAATTGGTATCATATTAATTTTAAAACAATTGCCAATTGCAATTGGCTACAATAAAGCTATTGCACAGTCTTACCATATGGGGTCCATCATCATTGCAAGTATCTCAATTGGGATTATTTTATTTTGGGATCTGCCGATGTTAAAAAAGTATGTCTTTTTTAAATATGTACCTGGTGCATTGATTGCTGTACTTATTGGTGTTGCGCTGAATCTATTTTTTAACGCAAACATGCCAGCATGGGCTTTGTCTGCAGACGCATTGGTAAAATTACCTGTGGCAAAAAATAGCACGGAATTTATAGGACAGTTTACTTTACCTAATTTTAGTGCACTTGGAAACTATCAAGTTTATGTGGTTGCAATTACTATTGCAATTATTGCAAGTTTAGAAACTTTATTAAGTGTAGAGGCAGCCGATAAACTAGATCCATATAAACGCATCACACCAACTAACAGAGAATTAAAAGCACAGGGATTAGGGAATTTAATTTCTGGAATGATTGGAGGCTTACCTATGACAGCGGTGATTGTTAGGACTTCTGCCAATGTGAATGCTGGAGCAAAAACAAAAATTTCTGCGATTTTTCATGGATTGCTTTTATTAATCAGTGTAGTCGCTTTTGCATCTATCTTAAACCAAATTCCACTGGCTTGTTTAGCAGCAGTCCTATTAGTGGTAGGCTATAAATTGGCTAAAGTTGCTTTATTTAAAGAAATGTATAAACTAGGTTGGGAACATTTTATTCCATTTATTGTAACAGTGGTAGCTATACAATTCAGTGATTTACTAAAAGGCATTGCTTTAGGTATGCTGGTGGCGATATTTTATATTTTAAGAACTAATTTTCGTCGTGATTATGAAATGCATCAGGAGAAAAAGTCTGATGGTGGCGCAATCAACATAATCCTATCAGAACATGTCACGTTTATCAATAAAGGAAGTATCGCTAAAAAATTATCAGATATTCCAAACGATACAATTGTCACAATAGATGCGAGCAAATCACATTATATTGATATAGATGTACTTGAAATCATTTATAATTTTGAAATAGCAGCAAAATTGAAAAATATTCAGGTAAATTTGATACAACTGCCAGCTAGAACAGTAGTTTCGGGGCATTAGATTTTTTTGAGTAGCACTCAAAGAAGTATTTGAATCACTCACAACAAATAGTATTTAGTAAAAATATTAACAAAGTAAAAAAAATTATAAATGGAAAAATCATACCAAAGATTAATTGAAAATAACAAAACATGGGTTTCGGAACAATTACAATTAGACCCTAGTTTTTTTGAAAACCTATCCAAAGGCCAAACGCCTGAGTATTTATGGATTGGTTGTTCAGACAGTAGGGTTCCTGCAGAGTCTATCACAGGAACAGAACCTGGCGAGATGTTTGTGCATCGTAATATTGCCAATATGATAGTTCACAGTGACATGAATATGCTAAGTGTATTATCTTATGCAGTAGAAGTGCTCAAAGTTAAACACGTTATTGTTTGTGGGCATTATGGCTGTGGAGGTGTCATGGCTGCCATGAAAAACCAGCAGTTTGGCTTAATTGACAACTGGTTAAGACATATTAAAGATGTCTATCGCTATCACCATAAAGAACTAGACGCGATTGAAGATGAAACTTTAAGGGCAAGAAGGTTTGTAGAAGTGAATGTGCAAGAGCAAGTCCATGACCTTGGAAAGACATCCATAGTGCAAAATGCTTGGAAAAGAAACCAGCCCCTTCACTTACATGGATGGGTCTATGATATTCATGATGGATTGATCAATGATTTAGGGGTGAACTTCACCTGTCCAAAAGACCTACATAACGTGTATCATCTTGATTAACAATAGATTATAAAATTTAATACAAAAGGAGCGTTTTTAATGCTCCTTTTTTTATGCCTGTACCTATTAGTTAATATTAAGTTCATATTGGCTTAACAATTCGGTAACATAGGTATTTGATATTTGCCATACAAATAAAATCATATCGTGAAAAGGATACTACTATTTATAATTTGTTTTGTTGCAGCAATTTCGGTTCAAGCGCAAAAAGCAAAATTGACAGGTAAGGTTACAAACGTAAAAAATGATGTTTTAGTTGGGGTTACACTAACTTTAAAATCCGACAAGAGCCAAGTTTCAAAAACAGATATCGAAGGTAGATTCAGTTTTAATATCGATATCAATAAAGCATATAATCTAGATTTATCTTATGTTGGTTACAAAGCAAAATCTATCGATGTCACTGGCGCTAAAACTGCTAACGAAGAGATTGTTTTGGATGTATTGCTAGATGAAGCTGGAAAAAATTTAACCGATGTAGTGGTTTCATCTACTAGATCTACCAATAAAGGTGCTACAGATAATGCATTGATTGCTTTTCAAAGAAATACCAATACAGTTGCATCTGTAATTTCTGCAGAATCAATTAGAAGAAGTCCAGATAGAAACACTGCCGAAATCTTAAAAAGAACTCCAGGAGCATCTATCCAAGAAGGTAAATACATTATTGTAAGAGGTTTGGCGGATCGTTATAACCAAGCGATGTTGAATGGTATCCTATTAACCAGCACAGAAGCAGATCGTAAAACCTTCTCATTCGATTTATTTCCTTCTCAAATTATTGACAATATCATTATCAATAAAGCATTTGTTCCAGAATTACCTGGTGAGTGGGCTGGTGGTTTGATCCAAGTAAATACCAAAGACATTCCTACAAAAAACTTTTTTAATATTCAAATTGGAACAAGTGCGAATTCTCAAGTTACTGGTAAAGAATTCTTAAAAGATGTAGGCGGAAAGACAGACTGGTTAGGTATTGATGATGGTACAAGATCATTGCCTTCTGGGTATACTACAAAATCTAATTTTGATACATCAAGCTTGGCATCCAAAACATTAATTGGAAAACAAATGTCCAACAACTGGGCTCCAGTAGTGACTACTGCAAAACCAAATATGAGTTTTCAAATGAACGGTGGATTTTCTGGAACACTTTGGGGTAAAAAGATTGGGGGTGTCATTGGTGTAAACTATTCTAATGCTTATCGTCTTCAAGATAATTCCAATAATCAAAATGGTATTACCGATGAAAAGTTTTTCCCAATCACTAAGCTAAACGATAAAAAATACATTGAAGATATCAATATGGGGGCGATCGCTGGATTATCTATGTTTTTAAATCCATTGAACAAGATCAGTTATAAAGCTATTGTGAATGTAAAAACAGCAAATGCTTACAATTCAAGATTTGGTACCGATTATAGTAGACAAGACCTTGTGAAAGGAAACGAATTTGTTTTTGGCCAAAATGTATTTTTTACCAATCAATTGAATGGTGAACATAGCTTATCTCAAAAATTAAAATTCAATTGGTTTGGGGCATTTAATATTTTAGATGCTTATACGCCTGACCAAAGAAGAATTTTATACACAAAGAGTGCAAATGGCGTAGATCCTTTTGTATTGAATATTTCAAATACATTATCACAACAATCTGGTAGTCGTATATTTCAAACATTATCTGATTATATCTATACGGGCGGTGGCGACTTGACACTAAAGATCAAGCAACAAACTGTGAAAGCAGGTTACATGATACAAGTGAAAGATCGTTTGTATGATGCACAATTATTTGCAATTTATTTGCCAACAGATAATGCTGATTTAAGAAAATTAGATGCCGCTTCTGCATTTTTACCTCAAAATTTTGGAAATGGTTCTGACGATAAATTTGCATTCAACGCAATTCAAAACAGAAATTTCAGGTATTTAGCTAACACAATTTTGAATGCTGGATATGTTCAATTTGACAATAAAATATCTGAGGCTGTAAGAGTTGTATGGGGTTTAAGAGTAGAAGATTTCGATCAATTAGTGGGCTCGGTGAAGAAGTGGGATCCTAGACACACTTATTCAAGAGTGACTGACTTCTTGCCAGGTGTGAATACCACAATTAAATTAACACAAAAAGCAAACTTAAGATTAACTGCTTCTCAGACTGTGATTCGTCCAGAATTAAGAGAATTATCGGCGTTGAATATTTATGATTTTGAATTAAACGCTTCTGTTTCTGGTAACCCAGCCTTAAAGCGTACTAAAATAACCAATACCGATTTAAGGTATGAACTATATCCTAGTGCAGGTGAAATGTTCACAGTTGGTGTTTTCTATAAGAATTTTGATAACCCAATTGAAAGTATATTCCAAGAGGGTGCGGGAGGTTCTAGTTTATTTTCTTTCCAAAATGTGTCAAAAGCAACTGCATACGGGTTTGAGATAGAAGGTCGTAAGAAATTGACTAAGCGTTTTACACTTCAGGCGAATGGTTCTTATATCAATTCAAAAATTGATGATGCAGCTTTAAATGTAAGCAGGGCTTTACAAGGGCAGTCACCTTATTTATTGAATACTGGCTTATTGTATGATGTAGTTGAAAAAGGATTTAATACAACTTTACTATTCAATCGAATTGGAAAAAGAATTTTCTTGGTAGGTGATATTCAAGCTGGTGCAGGTTCACCAGATGTGTATGAAAATCCAAGATCATTAATTGATTTCCAGATTAGTAAAAAGTTTGCTGATAATAAAGCAGAAATTAGATTCTCGATTTCCGACATCTTGAATCAAAGACAAATTTTCTATCAAAATAATAATGCCAATACGGATTACAACACTTCTACAGATGCAATTCGTTTGTCTCGAAAATTCGGAACAACTTTTGGAATCACACTTAACTACTCTTTATAATAAAACAAACATAAATTTTTTTAAATACAACAACAATGAAACAATTATTTATTTTATCTCTCGCTTTTTTAGCCATTACTGGTTGTAGAAAGATCGAAATGGATGGCGAAAAAGAAATCTTCGTAGTGACGAAGGAAGTGGCTCCAGTTGGCGTAGTTTCAAGAACTATTACCTTGTCTGGAAAAATCACAAAAGACACAACTTTATTTGCTAAGGATGTGAATTACCTTTCTGGTGTAGTATATATTACCAAAGGTGTAACCTTAACTATCGAAGAAGGTGCTAAAGTTCAAGGAAAGTCTGGATTAGACGTGGCTTCTTTAGTGATCACACGTGGTGCTAAAATTATCGCAAAAGGCACAGCTGAAAAGCCTATCGTATTTACTTCTGCAGCACAAAATCCTGCATCAGGAGACTGGGGTGGTATCGTATTATTAGGTACAGCTAAAGTGAATCAAACATTAACATGGAAAGGTGCTGCAGTGGCAGGTTTAACATCAGTTGAAGGTGGTATCAATGATACAGAAGTAGGCTATGGTTTAGCTGGTTCTGGTGATGCTGCATTCCCTACAGGTAATGACGCAGATAATTCTGGAATTTTACAATTTGTAAGAATTGAGTATGCAGGTTATGCTTACCAACCAGATAATGAATTGAATAGTTTAACAATGGCAGGTGTTGGTAATGGAACAACTATCAATAATATCCAAGTGACTTATGCAAAAGATGACGCATTTGAGTGGTTTGGGGGTACTGTAAACTGTAAGTATTTGATTGCTTACAAAACACAAGATGATGATTTTGATACTGATTTTGGTTATTCTGGTAATGTTCAATTTGGTATTGTGTTAAGAGATTCTGCGATTGCTGATATTTCAACTTCTGAAGCATTCGAATCAGATAATGATGGAAGAGGTTCTTCTTTGTCTCCTAAAACAACTGCTGTTTTCTCTAATATCACTGCAATTGGACCAAGAATTGATCCATTATATGGTAAGGGAAATAGCTTGTACAGAGCAGGTGCGCATATCAGAAGAAACACAGGTATCTCAATCATGAATTCAATTATAGCAGGATGGCCTGTTGCAATTCAGTTTGATGCTTCAACTGGTACTGCAGTAGATAAGAATATTGATGATAGTACGATCAGAATTAAGAATACCACATTTGCAGGTAACACAGCAAATATTACTTATACTGCAAGTGCAACTCCTACAGGTGCTTCAAGTGCAAGTTTATTATCATGGTTTTCAAATCCATTTTATGGTAATACAATTTTAACAACCGCTTCTGCAGACAGATTAAAATTAATTCAACCATTTAATTACACGAATCCTGACTTCACTCCATATGCGAATAATTCAACTCCATCAGGAGCGGCTAGTACAGATGCTTTAACAGCTGCATGGGGATCATTAGGAATTTGGGATCATGCGAATTTTACTAAGAATGGCTCATTCACAGATAGTAAATTGCAAAATGCATTCTTTGAGAAAGTAACATTCAGAGGCGCGGTTGCTACATCTGGTCCTAATCAAACTTGGTGGAAAGGTTGGACAGTTTGGAAATAGTACTTGTATTTAAAAAATAGATTGATATAAAAATACCCTCGCAAATTGCGAGGGTATTTTTTTTGAATTCTTCAAAAGTTTTTGAAACTTATCTTATCCATTAAAAGCTTCAGACACACCCTTGTGTAAAATCTTTCCAGCTCTAATATTTAAACCTTTTGCCAATGCTTGATTCTCGGCACATGCAATTTCCCATCCTTTGTTTGCAATTGCAAGTGCGTATGGTAAAGTTGCTTGTGTTAAAGCTCTTGTACTAGTTTGAGGAACTGCACCTGGCATATTCGCTACGCAATAGTGTGTAATACCATCAATGGTGAATACTGGATTTTCGTGTGTAGTTGGCTTACAAGTTTCTATACATCCACCTTGATCCACGGCTACATCCACTATCACAGATCCTGCTTCCATTAATTTCAAATCGGCTTGTTTTACTAAATGCGGCGCTTTAGCACCATGTAATAAAACAGCACCAACTAATAAATCAACTGTAGGTAATTTTTCTTTGATCGCTAATAAAGTAGAATATTGAGTCACTACATTCGCTGGCATCACATCCGATAAGTACCTTAATCTAGCTAAGTTGGTATCCATAATTGTTACTTGTGCGCCTAATCCTGCAGCCATCTTAGCAGCTTGAGTTCC
>Ga0315907_10007120_pt1 | contig 11712 bp, 10 predicted proteins | sample LakEriMetagenome_3_FD_203525 | JGI IMG/M metagenome (GOLD analysis project Ga0315907, IMG submission 203525) | Freshwater fungal communities from buoy surface, Lake Erie, Ohio, United States - Buoy 12 MA123 | ecosystem: Environmental > Aquatic > Freshwater > Lake > Lake biofilm | place: USA...
GGTCAGTAATTCAACCAGCAGTGTTTGCTTCATGTTCTTCGCTTGTAGGAATGCTTTGATCGTATTTTTTACGCTGCGCGTGCAGCGTCACCCAGCATGGGAAAGCCCAATTGTTCGCGAGAGGCGTAGTAGGCCTGTGCAACAGCGCGTGCGAGATTGCGTATGCGTCCGATATAGGCGGCCCGCTCAGTCACCGAGATCGCACCTCGCGCGTCCAGCAAATTGAACGTATGCGCTGCCTTGAGCACCATCTCGTAAGCCGGTAAGGCCAGCGGCACAGCCATCAGGCGCTGGGCTTCGGATTCGTAATTGCCAAAGAGTGAGAACAGAAATTCCGTATTCGCATGTTCAAAGTTGTAGGCCGATTGCTCGACTTCATTTTGGTGAAAGACATCGCCGTAGGTCAGTCGGCGTGTAACGCCGCGTTCTTCCCATTCGGTCCACACCAGGTCGAAGACATTTTCGACGCCCTGCAGATACATCGCCAGACGCTCGATGCCATAGGTGATTTCACCGAGAACCGGTTTGCAGTCGATGCCGCCCACTTGCTGGAAGTAAGTGAACTGCGTGACCTCCATGCCGTTGAGCCAGACCTCCCAGCCTAGACCCCAGGCGCCCAGTGTCGGATTCTCCCAGTCGTCTTCGACAAAGCGAACATCATTTTCGTTGAGTGCAAGACCCAGAGCGGCCAAAGAGCCCAGGTACAGCTCAAGAATGTTCTCAGGCGCGGGCTTGAGCACGACCTGGTACTGGTAGTAGTGCTGCATGCGATTGGGGTTTTCGCCGTAGCGGCCATCTTTCGGACGGCGCGAGGGCTGCACATAAGCAGCGCGCCAGGGTTCGGGTCCGATTGCGCGCAGGAAGGTGGCGGTGTGTGAGGTACCGGCACCGACTTCCATATCGTAGGGTTGCAGTAGCGCGCAGCCTTGCGCATCCCAGTAATCCTGCAGAGTGAGGATGATTTGCTGAAAGCTAGGGGGGGTTTTCATCGTGACGAGTGAGTTGGCCAGCAGTAAACGGTGGCGCGCATGCGGCCAACGGATTCGTTGCTCAGGAAAACCGGAATTTTAGCCTTTTTTGCTGTTGCGACGGCTTTTCCAGACCAGCGCTAGAAGCAGCATCAAGGCCAGGCCGACCGGCAGTACGTTACCCAGCCGAACATAAGGCGTTGTGCCCTGCGTACCTTGCACCTTGGCAGCCAGGCCGCCTTGCGTGTGGGCGGGTAATTGCTCGCTGATTTCGCCTCGCGCATCAATAACGGCGGTCATGCCGGTATTTGTCGCGCGCAGCATGGGCCGTCCTGTTTCCAGCGAGCGCATCTGTGAAATCTGTAAATGCTGAGGAAGTGCGATCGTATTACCGAACCATGCAATATTGGAAACGTTTAGCAGCAGGCTGGGCACTGGCGCATTGCGCTCTACGGCGGCGTACAACTGTGCAGCGATTTCTTCGCCAAACAAATCTTCGTAGCAGATATTGGGTAGAACCCACTGATCCTTCACACGAAACGCGGGTTGAACAAGATCGCCGCGCCCGAAATCTCCCAGCGGTATCGTCATCAGATCCACGAACCAGCGCGCACCCGGGGGAATGAATTCGCCAAACGGCACCAGATGGTGTTTGTCATAACGATAGGCATGCGCATCGACCTGACCAATACCGAGCACGCTGTTTAAATAAATACCCGGGGCAGTCGTCCACGGCAGGCCTATCAGGAGCTGACTGCCGTTTGTCTGAGCAAAATTAGCAAGCTCGTCTAGATAACCCGATGGCAGATCATAGGGCAGCACGGGCAGCGCTGTCTCGGGTGTGACGATCAGATCGGCCGGCTCTTCCGTAATCAACTGCTGGTACAGCGATAGAGATGCCTGTAATTGGGATGCCGTGAATTTCATATCCTGCGGCACATTGCCTTGCAGAAGGCGCACCGACAAAACTTCACCCTTGGGCTCGGTCCAGCGTATCTGATGCAGCACAATGCCTGCGAGGGGTAGAGCCACCAGCAGCCAGAGTGCGAGGCGATGTTGGCCCCGTACATGAACGAGCAGCGCGGCTGCGCCGGCCATGAGTGCGGCCAGCCATCCTAGTCCGTACACACCAATCAGTGCAGCGAAGCCCGAGAGTGGACTCTGTGTATGCGCATAACCCGTTACCAGCCAGGGGAAGCCCGTAAAAATCCAGCCGCGTGTCCAATCTGCCAGCATCCAGCAGGCTGGCAGGATCAGCAGCGCCGTGATCGCCGGCGCCTGGAATGCAAGCGAAAGGCGTACCGCAAAGTAGAGCGCGATACCGTAAAGCAGTCCGAGGCTGGCAGCCAGCAGCAAAACGGCAGCGATTGCGAGCACCGATGGCAAATTACCATACACATGCAGGCTCACATACAGCCAGTGCGTGCCCGCTGCAATCGATGCCGAGCCAAACAACCAGCCCGCTTGTGCTGCCATACGCGGTGAAACCTGAGAGAGGATGCGAAAAAAGAGCAGTGCCAGCGCAAAAATCTGCAGCGGCCACCATCCAAACGGAGCAAAAGCAAAAACTGTGAGCCCACCGGTAAGCAGAGGCAGCAGAAAAGAAAAAAATCGATTCGAACGAGAAATGAACATCAGTGAACGGTACGCAGTCAGGTGTGACTGATCACGTCGTCAGTAGCGTAGTGACAAAGTGACTCACGATGATTCATCGGCGGTGCGCTCGGGTATTTTTTCGACCAGTACTACATGTAACTGCCGCGCATCGGCACGCAGCACTTCGAAACGAAGGTGGTCAATTTCAAAAATCTCACCCTTGCGCGGCATGCGTCCAAGATGATTGGCGACCAGCCCACCAATAGTATCCACATCTTCACTTGATAGCCTGGTGCCCAGCGCCTCATTGAATTGTTCAAGTTCGGTCAGCGCCTTCACGCGCCAGCGCTGCCCAGATTCTCCCTCTTTGACTTCGAGGATATTGTCTTCTTCTTCATCGAAATCGTACTCGTCCTCGATATCGCCGACGATCTGCTCGAGCACATCCTCAATCGTGATCAGTCCCGCGACGCCACCATATTCATCCACCACGATCGCAATATGATTGCGATTGGCGCGAAAATCGCGCAGCAGCACGTTAAGTCGTTTGGATTCGGGGATATACACTGCAGGGCGCAGCATCCCACGCAAGTCAAAACTGTCGCTCGCGTAATAACGCAGCAAGTCTTTGGCCAGAAGAATGCCCACGACCTTGTCGCGATCTCCATCGACTGCAGGGAAACGAGAATGCGCTGTTTCCAGCACCATCGGTATCCATTCTTCAATCGGGCGTGCGATATCGACCACATCCATTTGTGATCGCGGAATCATGATGTCGCGTACCGACAGATCCGACATCTGGAACACGCCCTCAATCATGGACATCGCATCAGCGTCGAGAAGATTACGCTCTTGCGCATCATGCAGCAGCGCAAGCAGCTCGGCGCGGTTCTCAGGTTCGGGGGAGATCAGCGCGGATAGGCGCTCGAATAGTGAGCGGTGGGGCTTGTTTTCGGCAGATGAACTGCCGGGGGGGTAGTCTTGCATATGGCGTAATGCCGAGTGACGAGGCTGCTAGGATACCGTAAAACAGCAACGGCGCCTCGTTTGTTAAATTGGAATCTTCCGCGCCTTTTGATCAGTGATATCCGCATAGGGGTCCGGCACGCCCAGACCGGCCAGTATGTCGGTTTCGAACTTTTCCATTTCTTGCGCATCGTCTTCGGCCTCATGGTCGTAACCTTGCGCATGCAGGACACCGTGCACCACCAAATGTGCTGCATGTCGTACCAGCGATATCCGACGCTCGGCCGCTTCGCGCATCAGCACATCGACGCACAACACGATATCGGCATGCATGATGTTGTCGTCAGTTTCGCCATACGCAAAGGTCAGCACATTGGTTGCGTAGTCTTTACTTCGGTAGTCGCGGTTGAGTATCCGGCCTTCAGCTTCATCGACGAAGCGTAACGTCAATTCTGCCGGCCCCAGCAGTGCCGCTTGCACCCAGCGACGCAGCAGAGCGCGTGGCAAATCAGTTGCCAGACGGTCGTCGGCAAACTGTACCGACAAGGTGAGCTTATTTTTTGCTGGCATCGCGCAAGGCTTCGGCCGCGGCCGCCGCGGCACTGGCCGCATCATAGGCATCAACGATACGGCCAACCAGTGGATGACGCACGACATCCGCACTGGTAAAGCGTGTGAAAGCAATCCCGCGTACCGATGACAAAACCGTCAGCGCATCGACCAAACCACTTTTTTGGCCACGTTGCAGATCGATCTGAGTCACATCGCCGGTCACCACCGCCTTGCTGCCAAAGCCTATGCGCGTGAGGAACATCTTCATTTGCTCTGGCGTTGTGTTCTGCGCCTCATCAAGAATAATGAATGCGTGGTTGAGGGTCCGTCCGCGCATGTAAGCCAGTGGCGCAATTTCGATGGCCTGCTTCTCGAACATTTTTTGCGTTCGATCGAAGCCGAGCAAATCATAGAGAGCGTCATACAGCGGTCGCAGGTAGGGATCCACTTTTTGCGCCAGATCACCTGGCAAAAAACCCAGTCGTTCACCAGCTTCAACGGCAGGGCGCGTCAGCACAATGCGTCTTACGGCATCGCGCTCAAGTGCGTCAACGGCACAGGCAACGGCCAGATAAGTTTTACCGGTACCAGCTGGTCCCACGCCGAAGGTAACGTCGTGCTCGAGGATGGCTTTGAGATATTGGCCCTGATGCGGTGTTCTGCCGCGAAGATCAGTACGTCGCGTTTTTAGTACAGGACTTGCGTTGATCTCTTCCGGATCTTTTTTGGACAGGATCGCGGGCTTTTCCGTACTCACGCCCTGCGAGGCACGCTGCTCGACCAGTGCCAGCTGGATATCTTCGACTGACACAGGCTGGTCGGCTTGCGCATAGAATTTTTCCAGCATCTCGACCGCGCGTTCGGCGTTCACGCCATCGGCGATAAACTTTTCGCCGCGCCTGAAAATGGTGACATCCAGCGCTGCAGCAATCTGACGCAGATTTTCATCGACCGGGCCGCACAAGTTGGCTAGCCTGTTGTTATCGATCGGATGAGGCGAAAAATGCCGCGTATCTGCAGATGAATTTTTCAATGGAATATGCTTATTGTCGAATGACCACTTCGCCGCGCAGCGAATAGGGATGACTGGCCGTGATATTGATATCGATGAACTCCCCCGTCAGACGGGCACCATGGGGCCCACCATCAAAATTCACCACACGATTGTTTTCCGATCGTCCTTGCATTTCTTGCGGGTCGCGTTTGGACGGTCCTTCCACTAGCACACGCTGTACCGAGCCCACCATCGCATCGGAATAACGCCGCGTATTATCGGCAATGACTTTTTGCAAGCGTTGCAGTCGCTCGAGCTTGACCGTTTGCGGCGTGTCGTCAGGCAAATTGGCCGCAGGTGTGCCAGGTCTCGGACTAAAAATGAAGGAATAACTGTTGTCGTAGCCGATATCGTCCACTAATTTCATGAGTGCCTCGAAATCTGCATCGGTCTCGCCGGGGAAGCCCACAATGAAATCAGACGACACAATGATATCGGGTCGCACTTCACGCAAGCGCCGGATGATGGATTTGTATTCCAAGACAGTATAGCCACGCTTCATTGCTGCCAGAATTTTGTCCGAGCCGTGTTGCGCTGGCAAATACAAATGGTTGACTAGTTTGGGTACACGCGCATAGACGTCGATCAGTCGTTGCGTGAATTCCTTGGGATGACTGGTGACATAGCGTATGCGTTGTATGCCGTCGAATTCAGCGATGTATTCAATCAGCAGAGCAAAGTCGGCGATCTCACCATCAGCCATCACACCACGATAGGCATTGACGTTTTGTCCGAGTAGAGTGATTTCTCGCACACCCTTATCGGCCAATTGCGCTACTTCGGTTAGCACATCATCAAAGCGCCGCGAAACTTCCTCGCCACGGGTGTAGGGAACGACGCAATAGCTGCAATACTTGCTGCAGCCTTCCATGATGGAGATAAACGCACTGCTGCCCTCGACGCGGGGCGGGGGCAGATGATCGAACTTTTCAATTTCCGGAAAACTGATATCGACTTGGGAGCGGCCGCTTGCACGACGCTCGCGCAGCAGGTCGGGCAGCCGATGCAGGGTCTGGGGACCGAACACGACATCGACATAGGGGGCCCGCTTGATAATTGCCGCGCCCTCTTGAGAGGCCACGCAACCGCCGACACCGATGACCAGATCGGGATTTTTTTGCTTGAGCTCGCGTACCCGACCCAGATCCGAGAAGACTTTTTCCTGCGCTTTTTCGCGCACCGAACAGGTATTGAACAGGATGATATCGGCGTCGTCAGGCGAGTCGGTTCGGACCAGTCCCTCAGAGGCGTTCAGCACATCGGCCATCTTGTCAGAGTCATACTCGTTCATCTGACAACCAAAGGTCTTAATGAATAATTTCTTTTGCATTCAGGATGGACAACGGAAACAGGCTCAAGGCCGGACAGCGGGGGCACGCGGAAGTCACATGCTGGCTGCAGAAGGTGCTACCGGAGAATGCCCAAAATTATAGCAGGCGGCTGTCTCGGCCGTGATGCCCCTCATTCTGCGTCCCTTGGCCCATTGGTTTTGGATGGCTGTAGTCTGCAACGGGAATGTCTGGGAAAATCTGATCGTCAGTTGATCTGGATTTGCTTGGACCTCATGTCACATCTTTATGCGCTCAGGCGGTACTGCCGCACGCTCTTGCCCCTTGTGCTCCTTTCTTGGGCTGTCGGCGCGGTAGCCCAAGTCGTCGATTGGCCCTTGTGGGAAAACTTTCGCAGGCATGCGATACAAAGCGACGGCCGGGTGATCGAGCGCCGTGCCAACGACAGAACGACCTCCGAAGCCCAGGCCTATGCCTTGTTCTTTGCTCTGGTCGTCAACGACCGCGGGCAATTCGAGCGCTTGTTGTCATGGACCCAGAACAATCTGGCGAACGGTGACTTGCGAAGACAACAGCCCGCTTGGCTGTGGGGTCCGGACATAGCATCCCGATGGCGCGTGTTGGATCCCAATCCGGCGGCCGATGCCGACTTCTGGCTGGCCTACACGCTGCTTCAGGCTGGGCGTCTCTGGCAGGTGCCCGATTACATCGTCACCGCTCGGGCGTTGTTGCAGCAAATCCAGACAAGCCAGCAAGTCGAGTTGCCAGGCTTCGGGATGACAGTGCTGCCGGGTAGGCACGGTTTCGAACTCGATAAAACTCGCTTGCGCATCAATCCCAGTTATCTTATGCCGCAGCATCTGCGTGCATTCGCCCAAGCGGATCCGAGTGGCCCGTGGCAGACCATGGCCGAGAGCCTGCCGGCGCTCATTCGCAGAGCGAGTCCGGCAGGATTGGTACCGGACTGGATTGTCTACCAGGCTGACAAGGGCTGGATGACAGATCCCGTGACTGGACCCATCGGATCTTACGATGCCATTCGTGTTTATTTATGGTTGGGCATGATGAACGAGGGCGATCCTGCCCGTTCTGCCTTATTGAATGCCGTATCGGGTATGCGACGTGTTATCCACACTTCGCCAGATACCTTTGAGACCGTCAACACCGTTACCGGCGCGGCACGAGGTAAAACGCCAGCGGGCTTTACCGCAGCCTTGCTGCCCTACCTCTGGGCTTTGCAGCAGTCGCAGGTCCTCGAGCGCACATACCAGCAAGTACAAGCGACCCAGCAGAAGGCATTTTTCAGTGCGCAAAGCCTGTATTACGACCAGGTGCTGGCGCTGTTCGGTCTGGGCTTCATGGAGCATCGCTTCCGTTTTGATGCTCAAGGTGCGTTGCTACCCGCATGGGCTTCAGTGTCAATGCGATCTCGATAAGCGCCTCTTGCGTCAGAATGTTGTTGCGATTGCAATACCAGCGTACGTGCTAGCGTTGCGGTCGCCGGGTTCTTCCCTGCCAGCATTGAGTTCCAGAGTCAGCTTTTCGCTGAACTTTAGTGCAACGAACAGTCCGTGTTTTTTGGTCCGGTAGTTACGTCCATCGAGCCATTTGCCTTCGATGCCCACCCGATAGCTTTCCGATGGATGCATGCCGATTCGCGCGCGCACAAAGGCGCTGGATGTTCCGGTGGCATAGTGTGCGATCAGATCAGTATCCACCCTTCGACTGAGCTGGCGCCACAGCATGAGCTGCGGATTGAAGGTCAAGCGGTTGCCTGCTTTATCGCTGGACGGTGCATATGGAAAAAGAGTCACCTCACGGTAGCCGACCGTTGCTGACAAATCCAGCGAGGAATTGTCAAATTGCCAGCCACGACCTACACCGGCATCAACGCCATTTGATTTTCCATCAATATCGACGATCGACCCTCGCTCACTGTTCTGGTATGCATAAGTGGTTGAGCTAACAACGAATTTCCGATACCAGCCATCACCCAGGCGCTCACCCTCTGATGGCATGATGAAACCCAGGTAAGCATGCGTCGATGAGGAAGAGCCTTCGACACCCGAAAAAACCACTGACTCAGCGAGTGATGCCTCCGGGAGCAGGCAGACTATCGTGAGTATTGGCATCACGACGATCGAGTGTAGATACTGATGGATTTTCATTTTTCTTCTCCCAAATTAAACGCGGTATTGATTCTTCAATCCGATTAAATCTACGTTGAGACTTGACCAATAAAACAAGATGACGAAAGCCAAGTACCAATGCCTTACGTAAAAGCATTAGACTCATCATCAGTAAATTTTTTCTATGTTGGTGGCGCAGCAGATTCTTTTGAAGTTGGGTGCTGGAGCCAAAAGCCAATGCGACAGCTGATCGCTCAATGGCTATGTCGTTTCGCTCATAAGACAACCCGACTACAAGGCGTCCGTTATGCAGTTGTGTGACTTTTTGTACACGTGCATCGAAATCCGTTCTATCGTTCGCTCGTAAAATCACCCGTTGCTTGTGAATGAGCGCAAGCCAGATATCGCTGTGATTATCAGTTTCGATGCAGGCACCTGAAGCGGATGCATTCGTGAGAACGCCGACCAGAGTACGTTTTGATTCAAGTGCCAATAGAGCATCTGAATCTACGCTTGGGCGTGGCTCTGTGCGGCGCTGCTTGCGCTCCAGCGTGACACCTAACGCACACAAAAGAAATACAAAATCGGTCAGTGTCCAGAAGCTGACGAAAAGCAGCATATCGCGGTGGACAGGTTCGTTGAGAATGCGCACTACTCCCGACGCGAGTGCTGCAATGCTGAGGCCAAGCAGCATATAAAAGGGCTTTGCGAGTGATGAGACAAAATCCTGTTCAAGAATTTCATTTTTTGGTGTCACTAAAAATTTGCTTGCTCTAATATTTCCGAGAAATCTGATTTCACTGCCTGCCAGATGTATCGACTGAATGAGTTCATACAAGTAACTAATTAATGGCCAGCGAAAGCGACCATATAAGTACTGACCTGAGATCAGCGATCCAACCAGTGCTGGAACCAAGTAGGAAAGTGCAGTTGATACCGAGGTCTCAGCCAGCGTCACACCCCAGATCAATGCGATCATGGGCATAAACACCATGCACAAGCGGGAGGCGGGGAAACCCCAGAACAGCGAGAAGTTGGTGTACATCAACCGCTGCATGAAACTCAAACCCTTGAGTCGCCAAGGATTTTTCAGAAAAAAAATCTGCCACATACCCTGCGCCCATCTCGAGCGCTGTTGAATGAAGCTGCTGAAGGTTTCCGGCTGAAGTCCGGACACCAAAGGCATGTCCAGATACACCGAGGTATAGCCATGACTGAAGGCATGCAGGGAGGTTTCGGCATCTTCAGTGACGGTCTCGGTAGAGAATCCACCCATCTCATCCAGTGCTGAGCGGCGCAGCATTGCCGCTGATCCGCAAAAAAACGCCGCGCCCCAGTAATCCAGACCTGGCATTATCCCGTGGTAGAACTTTTCGTTCTCCGCAGGCGATCCCGCATTCGCCAACAGATTGCGCTCAACCGGATCGGGTGTCACAAAATTGTGCGCAGTTTGTACTAGAAAAAGCTTCTCGTCCTCGAGGAAAAAGCCCAGTGTCTTCTCGATAAAATCCGTCGCTGGTACGTGATCACAATCCAGCACAACGATAAATTTTCCATTCGTGAGCTGTAGCCCATAGTTGAGGTTGCCAGCTTTGGCATGTTGATTTTTCGTGCGAGCCAGATAGTGAGCGCCGTAGCGTGAGGCGAAATCTTTGAGCTGCTGAGCTCTCGACGAGGCTGCCTGACGGCGTTCGGGATCCGGCTGATCCAGTTTTTCACGCGTGCCGCCATCGTCCAGGACATAGACGTGTAATTTTCCAGACGGGTAGCGCATCTGTGTTGCTGCTATGACGGTTGTCTGAATCAATGCAGGATCTTCATCGTAAGTCGTGATGTAGACGTCAATATCGGGTAACAGAGAGGTGTCGGCAGGCAGAGGCGGGGAGTGCCGTTGGATGCTTTTCAGGTAAGGCACCAGGCCTAGCGTCCCTGCGACGAACACATAGCATTCGACGATAAACAGAATCAGCCCGCATACTGCTGACGGAAGACCGGATTCCATTGGTAAGGATTCCGAGCCGCGCCAGATCAGGTATCGGAGGGATAGCAAAGTTGTGCCGATAACCAGCATAATTCGAACGACCCCGGCGGAGCCCAGATGCTGACGGTCGCGCCAGAACAAGGACAGTGCCAGCATGAAGGTCAGCACGCAGACGGAAACTGCAATTTGCGTGTTTAGGGTTGAGGGCAGGCTTGCCACTATTACCATCGCAGTGATAACGGCGAGGGCGGTGAAACCGAGCTGCACGCTCGATGGTGGACGATGCAAGCGAGCTGTTGCCTGCGGCGCTGAGGTTGTCGGCCAATCGCTCATATATTTAGATTTCAAGTGTGTTGTTAAATTTGCATATTATTTTCCGTAATTCTATCCTCTTTTGTTGTTTGATTGACAACTAAATTATCAAGATAATAATAAGTTAACCTCTTTGCACTGAGAAAATAGTGTTTAAGTCTTTGATTTTTCAGATCCCGAGTCCGCACAGTGACCAAGGGTCGGCCCAAAGATGGGATTTATTCAGTGTTCTGTGAACAGACATCCGTTTCTGTCACGAATATTTTTTGAGGGAATGACGGATCTGAGAAATTGCGGCGGCGGAACCAAGCAATCGCGGCTTCGCAATGGAGAGCAGCAAGGATGCTCCGAGGAGACAGTTCTGTGGAACTGGTGGGGGGTGACTGATGGCGCTGATTTTTGTCGCTTGGTCGGTATTGACCGGCTGCTGCACCGTGGGCGGATTGATGTTGGGGATGGGCTGAGAATTGCAGAATTTGGGTGGCCAGATACGCACGCAGTCATTTGCCTTTGCTACCTCGGTAAGTTGCAAATGAAGTGAGCGCGGCTATCGTTTCGAATCCGTATTGTGTTTCATGAGCCTTCAAACAAGCCGAAACTTCGCAAGTTCAGCGTTTTCATGCTTAGCACCTCTACAATTTCGCTGGCTTCTAACGCAATTTTCTCCTGAATGCACTGAGCAAGACATCCTCGTTTGTCAGCGGGTGAAGTGATTAAGTCGACAGGAGCGATTTTTGGGTACAAAAAAAGCACGTAGATTGCTCTAGGTGCTTGATTTAAATAATGAATTTTGGTGGTGATAGGTGGACTTGAACCACCGACCCCAGCATTATGAGTGCTGTGCTCTAACCAACTGAGCTATATC
>Ga0315907_10007122_pt1 | contig 11710 bp, 9 predicted proteins | sample LakEriMetagenome_3_FD_203525 | JGI IMG/M metagenome (GOLD analysis project Ga0315907, IMG submission 203525) | Freshwater fungal communities from buoy surface, Lake Erie, Ohio, United States - Buoy 12 MA123 | ecosystem: Environmental > Aquatic > Freshwater > Lake > Lake biofilm | place: USA...
TTCTTGTAATAACCAAGCTTTTAGATACAAGAGTCAGCCGCCTAAAAACTTCTTTTGGGGATTCCACCCAACCTAGTACGGCACCTGCAATGCAAATATCAAAAGACTCCTCTGGAATATCACTGCAAATAGTCAAATTTGGAAACTCTGCAACCATAAAACCATTAGAGACGAACTTGAAACCCGCCTGGGACTTTCCCCACTCTTCCTGTATCTGTAGATACATGTTTGGTACTTCTACTAGAACCCACTGAAATTTTTCAGGTCCAAATTGTTCGCTTACTAATCGAAATAAGCCTAAATCTCCGCCCCCAAAATCCAATATTTTTATAACACGATTTCGGTTTAAATGATCTTCTATCATTTGAAGAATGTTTTGGAAGTCAATTTCGCTAGGAATTCTAGGTTCCTCAGCCGAAAATCTAGGCAATCTGAAGAGACTTAAGTCCTGGTGATTATATGTAGCGAATTTACCAAGCCTAACTTTTCTAAATACATAAACTCTATAAACTCTAAATGAATAGAGAAATTGCTTTAAAAATGTGAGCATACTGTCAACCTTAGTTTTTCCGTAAAAGTCTTAACAAATAATTCAAGGCTCGCAGTGATAGCGGAGTATAGCGAGACTTCCAGTTAGTCTTTCCTAACTCTATAGCAATCTTAGCCAAGTGATTTTCGTACTCGATATAGAGTTTTACCGGAATAGGTTTAACCTTCGAGTACTCAGTACCCATTCGCCTTGCCAACGCAAATCCGAACTGGTGTGAAGAAAAGTGATAAAAAATCAAGTTGTTTTCATCTACTTTCCAATTCTTTTCAAAAGATATCGAATAGTTCTCATAGTTCCAGGGCGCTACACCTACCCCCTTATGTGAAATCTGAGTCAATTTCTTCTCATATTTGATTGGCCATTCATCTAAGTATCTCTGATCACCATAGATTGTTTTCCCGTTATAAACGATGGGAGCATCCGGACATTGTTCCAAACATTGTTGGGCCCATTCTTCCGCTACATTTTTACCAAATTCGTCTCTTGGAAAAGATACCCAGCTGACGTTAAATTCACCAGAATCGGGGAAGCTACTCTCAAGTCTCTTTGAAAAATTATGACCAACGATTCCCAAATTCCCGAAGGGAATTTCTTCCCAACATTCTTGTACGTCTCCATAAAAATATAAATCTGCATCCAAATAAACTATGTCTGAAAATGATGAATCTTTACTAATCAACTTAGAGATAACCACTGAAGGGAAAGTCCAGAATGACGATAGAGCACTTCGTGAGGATATGATTTGTTCATATAGGATTTTGGAAATAACTTCTTCAATTGGTGCGGTGGGAATATTCAAAAGTCTAATTGCTCCGAGTTCTTCTGCTGAAAACTCCCCAACAGTGACGAACAAAAATTCCGAGAAAACATCAAATTTGCGAAGCGATTCCAGCATTGTGACAGTTCTTGGAGCGAAGTCGCTATCACTCAAAGTTACATATAAAACCTTACGCTGCATCAATTATCTTTCTTTGCAATTGAAAAGCCTATTCCCGCTCCTGGGTACCAGTGATCTAGGGGTGATTCGGCAAAAAAGAAGTAATTTCGGTTGTGCTTCAGGGAGAAGTCAGCCAAGACACTATTTGCATGGCTGTTATCAGAGATAATGATGGAATTATCTCTGATTAAAGGTATGAAAGCTTCATATTCATTGTTTTCATATTCATTCTCATGGTCACTATCGCTTATGAATAGATCTACGGGTTCACTCATGCCCTTTAAAATCTCAATTGAGTCACCAATCTTGATATCACCAACTTCTGCGAACTCTCCTTTAAACAGTACTCCAGAATTTGGATCAATATCTATTCCTAAATAGCGTCCATGGCTACCCTCTTCGATGTTCTTCATCAACGCTGAGGCAATTACCAAGGCACCAACACCTTGATGTACTCCGGTTTCAACAACTAACCGAGGACGAGTAATTCTGATTAACACATACCAACCGATTCGACGAGCAAATGCGACCCTTGCATCCTTCATCTTCGGATCATCCGCAAATTCTCCATGAATGAAAGAAATCAGACCTTTGTTCATTTTGAGTTCGTTAGCATAAGAGTAAATAATTTTGTAATCCTCTGAAAAAATTGTTGACATTAAGTGGCACAAGTCAACGAGATTCTTTTCAGTAATGTCATAATAAAAATTGTAATTTTCGGTTCTCTTCTTGCTCCAACTTGAAATCATTGAAATTTTTTTAGCATAATAGTTGAGCGCAAATTTTCTTCTTCGTCGCGCATGGTAACCAAATTTAAAGGCAACAAAGTCTAAGAAGCCGAATATCCTTGAATCTTCACCAAGTAATGTTTTAACTTTATTGATCATCTATCAATCATAGTCGACCTGATTGGACCTTCCTTATATTACACTTTGATGGTGAATGAAATTTCGCTAGTTTCCCTGCGAGGCGGTCTAGGGAATCAGTTATTTCAACTTGCGTTTCTTCTAAGTCGAAGAAAAGAGGGCAGGCTGTTTATTGAACCTTGGTTTTTCAATGACGAAGCCAGCCCCCCAGGCCAATGTGGTTTATGGCAATTTTCGCTCCCTGATCGAGTTAGCTTTATAGAGCGCAAGCCTGCTTGCCACAGATTGTGGTCCCGAATTGACTCATACATGTTAAGAGCCGGCTCAAAAATTAAAATCGCAAGAAAAATTAATTTATTTACGATCGAAGTCATTGGATCATTTATTGCTTCAATTGCCTATAGAACAAGATTCAGAGTTGCCGTCGCATCTGGTAACGGTTATGACTCAAGGATAGATATGAAAATGAAATCCAATTACTTCATTGGTTTCTTCCAATCATTTAGTTGGGTTATGAAGAATGAAGTCAAGTTAGAGTTAGGATCGATTAAACCTAAAGGCGAAAGTGTGGAGCTTGCTAAATACATTGAATTAGCGCGCAAAGTTAAACCTTTAGTTATTCACCTCCGCCTGGGTGACTATTTGCTTGATGACAATCGGGGTATTCCAGATTTAAAATACTATGAGTCTGCAATAACTTGGCAAAATCACAAAACAGAATTTAATGAAATTTGGATATTCTCAGATGACATTGATTTGGCTAAGAAAAAATTGAAAAATTTGCCGCAATCTTCCATAAAATGGTTTCAGAAAATCAATAATTCAGATGCAGAAACATTTGAACTAATGCGTCACGGACACGCATTTGTCATCGGAAATTCAACTTTTAGCTGGTGGGCGGCGTATCTGAGTTATTCAAAAAATCCAGAAGTGGTCGCCCCCGAACCTTGGTTTAAATCTAGCCCCAACCCCGTTTCGCTACTGCCGCGTCATTGGAAGAAAATGGACCCTGGTTACTAAGATGCGTTTACTTAAACCTATTATCCAGAAAGAAATGGCAACCAATTGATATCTGCTTATTACTCAATTAGAGATGTGGTTTTTAGAATAATTCTGAAAACCACATCGAGTCATGATTACTCCCAAAACAAAGAATCCAAAAGCGATAGCCAAAAATCAAAGTATCAAGAAACTATTAATGACATTCTAGAAGACGAAAATAAGTTTGAGAATTTTCGAAGAAATTATCGTTATAGAGAAATTCTCGAACACGTTAGTTATACTTTAGGAAAGAAATATCTGAATCAAATAAACAGTCGTAGTAATCGAATAAAATTTAATTTAGACTGGGACACCATAAAATTAAACGATTCAGTAGGGAAACCAGTTCTATTTCGGTATCCAGAAATTGGTCGCATTAGTCCCACAACATTGCGATATACCAGCGTCGCCCTTGAAATTTTAGAATTGTTTGGAAGTGAGATTAAAACTGTTGCCGAAATAGGAGCTGGATACGGCGGTCAAGCACGAATTCTTGATGAGTTTCTTGATTTAGAAGATTACGATTGCTTTGATTTGCCAGAAGTTCAAAATTTAATTGAGAGGTACATCAAAGTCGTTCAACCCAAGATGAAGGTTGGGTTTCCTACACTAGATAATTCCGATTCAAAATCTTGGGATCTTGTAATAAGTAATTATGCTTTTTCCGAACTACCATATTTGGTACAAGAGCGCTACATAAAAAATGTGATACTCAAATCAAAAAATGGCTTCATGATTATGAACAGTGGGCGAACCAACATAACCGGCCGGAGCACTGGGAAACACAGTGTTTCAGATCTACTTAGAATCATTCCTAATTCAAGAATATGCGAGGAAGCACCGCTAACAGGGCCAGATAACTTTATTATAATTTGGGGAAACGCTAGTTAATGATTCTACCTAAGGAAATTACAATAATTACGCCAATAGCCAATATGGCAGGAAGGCTTGAAACGTTAAAAGATTGGGTAGCGGAAGGGTTAAAACGCGGCTTTGATATAATTTTAATTCACGACATCAAAGATGATCAAACCGAAAGAGAATTAACTGATTTCGTTAAAATCACGAATGATAAGTATCTAAGGCTATTCTCGGGATACTACGGTGGGCCGGGATTGGCCAGAAATGAAGGATTAAGAAACACTAGAACAAATTGGCTGTGTTTCTTTGACGCTGACGATGCGCCAAATCTCGAAAATATTGAGATTCAAATGAAGACGATCACAAACGACACCGATTTGGTCGTCGGACAATACGAAATTCTTGACGTGCTTCAAGGCGGAAAAAAAATTAAAAGTAGCACTACTGGTAATTTGACTGATCTAATGATTAATCCGGGTCTCTGGAGAATATTGCTCAAAAAATCATTTACAAAGCAAAATGAGTTTCCAAATCTAAGAATGGGTGAAGATCAGCTCTTTTTAGTCAATCTTGATTTAGGTAACGCGGAAATCGAGTACTCGCAAAAAACGTTTTACCAATACTATGCAAATCAGAAAACGCAACTGACGCGAAATATAAATGCGTTAGATGACTTGAGATATTCAACAAAGGCTTTAAATGATGCAATCAAGTCAACAAAACATTTAGATGAGCTATACATACTGTATATACGTCAATGTGTTTCAGGTGTCATTCGAGCCAGCTATCTGACGAAAATAATCTGTTTGTGGCGGCTTGCTTCAATTTCCTTTTTAAGACATCCAACTTTAGTTGTTAAAAGCCTGATTAGGATTCGAAATGGCAAGTAAGGGTTCTAGCTCGAATAATGAAACCTTTGTAATTCTTAATGGCGGTCTTGGAAATCAACTTTTTCAGTTATCCCGTGCGATTTATCTAAATCCGCACGGAATTATACATTTAAATCAATCTATTGGACAAAATAGAAAAAATCAGGAAAATGTAGAGATATTCTCTTTTATTCTACCTACAAAATTCAAAAAAGATTTCAAGAGAAATTCCAACGTATTTTCAAAAGCAGCAAATAAGTTTTTGCTACACCGAGTTATCACTACTGATGATAATGCCATCGAAAGAATAATCGAAAAAGTTTCGTTTAAAGTTATCAAATATTCTGAATCAATTCTAAGAGCAAAAAAATGGAAATTGTTACTGGGCAAGGGATCTGGATATGATCAAAAACCTGTATCAAGTAGTTCAAACTATGTTTTAGTTGGCTATTTTCAATCCTGGCGTTGGTTCGATTCGGAGATTAATACTCGAATTCTCACTAGCATCCAACCTGCTGATAAATCAAAGCGTTATCTAGCGTTAGCAGAATCAGCCAAGAATCAACAGATTTTAATGATCCATATTAGAATTGGCGACTATAAGGTTGAAAAAGAATTTGGTATTTTAACGAAAGGCTATTACGAAAATTCGATAAAACGTATTTCCGCTGATTCACACCATGATGAATGTTGGGTTTTCTCAGATTCGATCGAGGAAGCTAGGAGAATGTTGATGCCTTTTTTGAAAGACTTCAAATTGCGATTTATTTCTGATGAGGTATCAACGGCAGAAAGCTTTGAATTGTTAAGGCATGGAAGTGCCTACATAATCGCAAATTCAACATTTAGTTGGTGGGGCGCTCAGCTGAGTTATTCGAATAATCCAGTAGTTATCGCACCGAAAAAGTGGTTTCAAGGAATGCCTGATCCTCAGGATATCTGTCCTCCTCATTGGATACGGATGTAATATGGCTATTGAATGCGGTGGAGTTCCAGTTCTCCTAAATCGAAAATCTCTAGATCGGAAGTAAATTGAAAAGACTTTTAAAGCAGAGCCTTGTCGGTCGTTGCTTTTTCACCCTATCGAAGATAGATAGGAAAAAAACTCTTGCGCTGTCGATTGGACAAGTGTCCCTTAATATTCTTGATCTAGTAGGAGTAGTAATTTTCGGAGTCCTTGGAACTCTTGCTGTGACTGGTGTCCAGTCACAAAATCCAACTGGACGAGTTAGTAGTATCTTAAAAATCTTCCAGATTGAAAATTTGAATTTTCAAAATCAAGTCGCAGTACTTGCTTTGGTTGCTACAACTTTTTTAATTCTCAGAACCCTTTTGTCCATGTTTTTTACTAAGAAATCCCTTAGATTCTTGAGCTTAAGGGGAGCTCATATGTCTGGCGAATTAGTGAATAAATATTTAAGGAAAGACTTGCTTGAGGTTCAGAAGCGAAACTCTCAAGAAACACTTTTTGTTCTTACGGTTGGCGTAGGTGCAGTTACGGTTGGCGTACTCGGTAGTTTCGTAACTTTGATCTCAGACCTATCATTGATTTTTATTTTGACAACTGCGCTATTTTTTATTGATCCTATAATTGCATTTTCTACTTTGTTTATTTTTTCATCAATCGGGGTAATTCTTTATCTTTTAATGCACAAGAAGGCTCGAGCTCTGAGTTATAGAGAAAGAGATTTGACCGTATTAGGCAATCGTAAAATACTAGAGGTTCTCAGTACATTTCGAGAAACGGTAGTGAGAAATAGGCAGGGTTATTATTCACGAGAAATCGGCAAATTACGTGTTGCTATTTCTCAGACGCAAGCTGATCAGGCATTTTTACCAAATATTGGAAAATATGTCATCGAAATAGCCGTGGTGCTGAGTGCACTTATAGTTGCTGGGCTGCAGTTTATGCTTTTTGATGCGAGTCATGCAGCTTCTACATTAGCGGTGTTTATGGCTGCGGGAAGCCGAATCGCTCCAGCGGTATTACGATTTCAGCAGGGTTTGGTGAGTATAAAAAGCAATTCGGCGCCCGCGAATATGACTCTTCAATTGATTGACGCGCTTTCAGGGGATTTGATTTCTCGCGATGACAAAATCGATAAACCTGAATTTAAACATGTTGGTTTCGAATCTAAAATTGAAATCAAAAGCGCCTTTTTGAAATATCCTGGAAGATTTGAATATGCGCTTAAAGACGTTAACTTGATCATTAAGCCAGGACAAGTGGTTGCACTTGTCGGACCTTCTGGCGCGGGGAAAAGTTCTTTAGCCGACGTAATTCTTGGCGTTGTGAAGCCTGATTCGGGTTCTGTTTTTATTAGCGGGGAATCTCCTCAAGAAGCATCCAAATTATGGCCAGGTGCGATGTCTTATCTCCCGCAAGATGTAACGCTGACTGAAGGGACAATTAGAGAAAACGTAGGATTAGGTTATCCAGATTATTTCGCAACAGATGATGCCGTTGAGTCTTGCCTTTCAATTTCGCAACTCCTTGAATTCACAAACTCACTTCCTGAAGGTTTGGACACTCCAATTGGTGAGCGAGGAAGCTTATTAAGTGGTGGACAGAGGCAACGACTTGGCATTGCAAGGGCACTATTCACTAACCCAAAAATGTTACTTCTTGATGAGGCAACATCAGCCCTTGATAACTACACAGAAAATCAAATATCCAATTCCATCAGAAGTCTTAAAGGTTCCGTAACAATTATTTTAATTGCTCACAGAATTTCCACAGTTTTGGATGCAGATTTAGTCGTCTATTTAGAGCAAGGAGAGATTCTGGCGCAGGGAACCCTTCAGCAGGTGCGTGAAAAAATCCCTGAGTTTGATCAACAAGTTAAATTACTTGACTAGATACTTTTTCTTGTTGCTATCTGGGTCTACGCCGACGTTCAGATGAATTCGGTCGGGGTTTTCTAGAAGTTCGATTCGGGCCCTTACTTTCAACTACCGGAGTCACATATGGGATGCCTGAAGGTTCTTGAGCTCCCGTGATTCGCATTAAATCCTGATCTAATGGTTTAACGCCAATGAACTTAGGTGTTACCCCAGCACGTGAAGTTAGACCACCAACAGATTTCTGCTGCTTTGTTGTAGCAAGAGTAACTACTGCACCGGCTTCACCAGCGCGCGCTGTTCGTCCTGAACGGTGTAAGTAATCCTTGTGATCTGTTGGAGCATCAACATGAACAACAAGCGAGATTCCATCTACGTGAATTCCACGAGCTGCAACATCTGTGGCAACAAGCGCTGCATTTGGAAGTTGCTTGAATAGTGCAAGAGTTCGAGTTCGCACGGCCTGTGATTTTCCACCATGCAGAGCACCCACTGGAACGCCTGCATGCGCAAGTTTGTCAGCTAAGCGATCGGCGCCACGCTGCGTCTTCACGAAAAGAATCGTTTTTCCGTTACGAGCAGCAATCTGATTTGTGATGTCGTCTTTATCACCAGGGTGCATTACGAGAACATAGTGCTCCATTGTTGAAACAGATGCCCGATCATTTTGAAGAGAGTGAGTCTTTGGGTTATTTAGGTACTGACGAACTAGAGCATCTACGCCACGATCGAGAGTTGCAGAGAAGAGAAGTCTCTGACCATTTGGCTTTGCTTGATCAAGAATTTCCTTTACAACAGGCAAAAAGCCCATGTCGGCCATTTGATCGGCTTCATCAAGAACTGTGATCTCAAGATCATCAAGTTGTACTTCGCCCTTGTTTAGCAAGTCAATTAAGCGGCCAGGTGTTGCAACGAGAATTGCCGTGGCTTTGCGCATCGCAGTTATCTGCTTTGCATAAGGCATTCCACCTGCGATCACTACTGAATCATGTCCGATTGCCCGCGCTAGAGGAGTTAGAACTTCATCAATTTGCTGTGCGAGCTCGCGCGTAGGTGTTAGAACTAGAGCCAATGGCTTGTGTGGTTTAGCCGCTTTTCCACTGATATTAGTGAGTAAAGCAAGACCAAAAGCTAGTGTTTTTCCTGAGCCTGTCTGTCCGCGACCAAGGATGTCATGGCCGGCTAGTGCATCAGGAAGCGTTGCAATCTGAATTGGGAATGGATGAGTGATGCCTTGGGCGTTAAGTGCATTTGCAAGTGCTGGCGCGATACCTAGATCACGGAAGGTTGTTGTTACTTCTGATAGCGGTGTTGCATCGATCAAATTAGCATCAGCTAAGTTTGCAGAGATGTAATTGTCATCTGCACCGAAATCTACTGCTGCGTTGTTATGAGTCTTGAATGCTTTGCGATCATCGCGTGCGTATGCAGGTGAATCGTTACGACGATCACGAACTGGCTTAACTGGACGCTCAGCGCGGTAGTTTGATGCTGACACATCTGGTGCTGATTTATGTTTTGCAAATGTTTGCTTTGAAGTAGCACCTGGCTTGTATTTCTCGCGCTTTCCAGGGATAAAGTTTGGACGGCCGTCATCTGTGCGAGCGACACGTTCTTTTGCCGCATCACGACGCGTTGTTGGGCGGGTATCTGGCTTTTTGAATTCTGGACGTGCCGTGCGTTCGTTGCGATCTGAAACAAATTTCTTTGCACGTGATTCTGGCTTCACTATTTCTTCACGAACTTCGCGTGGCTTTGATGCGGTCTTTTCTTGGTATCGCTTCGCGCGCATCTTTGAACGTTCCGTTAAGCGTGCATCTTTCTTTGACAGAGTTGAGGTATCGATATCTGAATAACGTTTTGTTGATGGCTTGCTAGCTGGCTTTGAAGAAGCTGCTTTAAATGGTTTAGCTGCTGTGCCTTTACGTGCTGATTTTTCTGCACTTGTGTGGCGTGGCTTTGAAACAGGGGTTCCAGCAGAAGACTTCTTGGCACGCGGCTTGCCAGCTTTGGCAGATGCTGCTCTGCGGGCTTTTCCGGGCGCGGTTGTACGTGGCTGTAGAGACATAGAAATGCATACCAATCGAGACGACAAGCGCGTCTCGGGTATGGCCTCGAATGGGCCAGGGCGGTGATAAGACTCGCAAGTAAGTGGCTATTTGGCTCACTTTGGGGGAAGTTCATCGATGCGGGGTGCGTCGATGGCTTAAGGGTACCTTGCTTTGAGCGTGGGTATTTACCACGGGTTGGGAATGAGTTGCGAGGCTACATTTCTTCGCATGCGCGAGGATTAGGATAGGAATTCTTGGAATGTTTTATCACTATTTCATCTCGGTTTTTATAGTTCAAGAAAGAAGCTTCAAAGTGGCATTTGAGATGTTGTCCTCCTTTACCGGGTCTCGCACACGACCCCTTGGAGGTTTGAGTGCTTTCCACAAGGCATTCGTTTCAAAAATTTTCACCCAATTACATCCCGCTCCAATGGATTTATCTTGGATAAGAAAAGCTGCAAAATACATGTCTTATTGTTTTAGACTTTGCTTAGCGCGGCTTGAAAAGAATCAGATCCAAGAGAAAAATTGGTGACATTCGGTGCAAACTAAAGAGAGGTATGCGGCACTTGACCTAGCTCGTTTTATTGCGGCCTTAATTGTTTTTGCAGGTCACATGGTTTTTTTGCCGAAAGAAATGAATTGGACAAGCAATTCATTAGTTTTGTTAAGTCCAATAAGTACGGGTGCTATCGCGGTTTTATTTTTTTTCGCTTTGAGTGGCTTCGTTCTTTCCATCCAAAACTCAAAGTCGAACTACGTTGATTGGACGAAACGACGGTTAATTAGGCTTTACCCAGTGTATTTGATCTCATGGCTAAGTGGCTTATTTCTTGTAATCGCTCATGATACGAATCTGCTAAGTATTCAGACGCTTGTTCTTGGCGTACTTGGCTTGCAGTCTTTTTCTCAAGAATCCAGCATGGTTATAAATGCTCCACTCTGGTCACTCTCAATCGAGATTATATTTGCATTCTTTTTATTTTATTTTATAAAGCTTCGAGATCGCCTCTTTTATCTAGTACTGATTATTATGTTTGATTTAGTTATTCTGAAAGAATTATCTTCTTCTGTCATTTTCGATGCGTTACCGTATTTTGCTATCGGTGTTTTACTAAGAAATGAGAAAATCCTTAAAATTAGGATTAGAAGATTCTTCGTCAATTCAATTTTGATAATTGCTACGCTTTATTATTTTTTGATTGGCGCCCGCCAAATCAAAATATTACCAAATACATTTATTGGCGATATCTGCATCATCCTAGGAATGTTTTTGTTTTTGTTTTTACTCTCCCGCTTTCAGATGAATCCCAACCTTTCAAAGATGGCTAGCGCCCTAGGAAAGCGATCATTTTGTCTCTATGCTTTTCATTATCCAATTTTATTGATCTTTGATTACTTTTTAGATCCGTCCAACAGTGGGCAATTCGCTTTGTATTGCGTGCTCTCAATTACTTCCACCTGTCTTGCTACTGAATTGGGCTACCGCCTTATAGATATCCCATCTACTGCCGCCGCTCAGCGTAGCAACAAGTAAAATGTCCGTTTTGTCCCATCCCCGCTACATCCGGGGCTAGAATTCGTAGAAGGCTATAGAGGCACCGACGGGTGTCACTGAAGTACAAAACCGGTTAAGAAGGAAGTCCCAAAGTGGCATTTAAGAAGTCTGCAGCCTCTGCAGGTCCTCGCGTGTG
>Ga0315907_10007124_pt1 | contig 11707 bp, 10 predicted proteins | sample LakEriMetagenome_3_FD_203525 | JGI IMG/M metagenome (GOLD analysis project Ga0315907, IMG submission 203525) | Freshwater fungal communities from buoy surface, Lake Erie, Ohio, United States - Buoy 12 MA123 | ecosystem: Environmental > Aquatic > Freshwater > Lake > Lake biofilm | place: USA...
CAGGATCCTCCCATGGAGCCAAAAGAGAATAGATATCGAGTTACAGGAAGATTAACCATAGATTTTCAGATAATCATGCAAGCCCAAGATTCTGATGAGGCAGAGCTGTTTGCCAATGATATTCACCTTGATAAGTGGGCAGAGGTTGATCGAGAGTGGCAGGTATTAGATGTTTCTAAGAATTACTTCTTAAAGCAGGTAAATACACAAGCGCCTTCACTGCCAACTCTTAAGAATCACACAGGACGTGAGTAGGTTATAACTATGGAAAACAGCATAGCTCAAAAGATCACCGCCTTTGCCACCATCCTTGCTCTTCCATTTGCATTGGGTGCTTTTGTGCTTGCTTGGGCACCTGCCCAACAGTTTTATTCAAGTGATCCAAGAGTTGACGGGTATGTGCAACCTAGAAATATTGAAAAGCTAATTACCAAAGTTCAAGACTCCACAGTCACAATCTTTTGTCGTCCAAATGATCCAAAAAACAAAGGTGGCTTTGGCTCAGGCTGGGCAATAGATCTTGAGAATCAGCAGGGCAAGAGATTTCCAACAACCTTAATTACTAATTACCATGTAATTGATGAGTGCTTAGATGGCAAGGGAAAAGTCACAGTCTTAGCTCTTTTTGGCAAGGAGTATCAGGCAGTAATTGATAACTGGGATGAAGAGAATGATTTAGCATCAATTGCGTCAGCCCTTGAGGTAACTCCGCTAAAACTATCTGAGTATGAACCATTTCCTGGTTACTGGGTGGCAGCCATTGGAAGTGCTGATGGATATGAAGGCTCTGTTGCCTTTGGCAATGTTTTAAATGGCACAAAGTTTGAGATCCTTATGACCGCACCTTTATCTGGTGGCAATAGTGGTGGCCCACTTGTTGATAATGAAGGCAATGTGGTTGGCACCAATACCTTTGGTCAAATAGATGAGCAATACAATGGCGCAATGTCACTTAATGCACTTTGTGTGAAAATTATGGAGTGTGAAGGGGATGTGTTTTGGGAAGTTGAAAACTAAATTTTTGGTTTCGGTGTTTAACAATTAACGAAGTAGGGTTTTCTAATTACTAATTAGGCGCACTGCCATATGTAGTAATCCTAGTGAGCGCTCAATTATCGACTTATGCAATCAGGTAACTATCTGCATTACAACCTTATTGCTATCCTTTCTAAATGAAGAAAATTTTTTCGATACTGCTTTCACTTGGACTATTAGCAGGATGCGGGAGTGCTACAGAGAATTCATATATCCCACAAACTAATGCCCAAACTTTTGTCGGTACAAATGGTCAGCTGATTGCTATTCAATCCGACAATGTTCAAGCGGCTGGTTATGACGCCAACACGATGACAATGACCGTGCAATTCAATAACACATATGTCTATGAGTATTATGGAATTTCTGCAGAGCTTTGGAATTCATTTGTCACAGCCCAACCACATCCATGGAGTCAAGTTGGCTATCCACGTTTAGTGAAAGCTGGAGTTCCTTACAAGCGAATTAGGTAACTACTCATCGCAGCCTATGCCATCCCCATCACGATCAAATTTGTGGACGTCTACTCCTATAACTCGAATCGGATTCAAACCCATCCTCTTAATATCCGTGCAATCCAAATCTGGAGGATAGGGTGGAATGCATCCCTGATAATTATGGTCACACTTAAAAATACCTGGTGTTTTTAAACCACCCGTATTAGATGCAACCACCAAACCTGTTCTTGCTGGTTTAAATGGTTCCAATTTGGTGTTAGGGCACATTTTCCAAAGCCCTATCTTCTTTGCCTTTGCATTTTGAGCAGCTTTAAGAAGTCTCGCTGCATATTTCCCTTTTTCGCCTTGGTAGAAATATGGAGTTGCAGCGCCCAATTCTACTAATTTGAGATTCAAATTCATCTTGCCAACTTTTACATAGCGAAGTTTCCGACCAAATTGATCTTTATCATCAGACACAGAGTCTGATTCTAAAGTTATCGAAGATTTACCAATTAGCGAAATGAGCACATTATGGGCTTCTGTTCCATAGCACTCCGCAGGAGAAATCTCAGGGGTATCAATTTGCAGAAGTCTGACTTTTTCCCCCATCGAGATGGTCAAAGTGTCTCCATCATTGATTCGAACTACTTGGACGGCCGCAGAGGCCGTAGTAACGCCCAAAACGAGCGTGAAAAGAATGGTTAGGTAAACAACTCGAGAGTCCATACGTCTTTACCCCGCTTTCTTTTCAGCACTGGGAATTTCCCAGTTGTCAGTGCCAGCATACATAATTGTCCACATGTTCAAGAGTAAGCGCCCTCGCAACATACTTGCCGTGGTAGGCGCACTTGCTCTCTCTTTGACGCTAACGGGATGTGGTTCGGTAAGTGATGCTATTAAATCAATTCTTGCTGAAGACACTTTTCCTACATTGCCTTCACCTGAGATAACTACTTATATTTTAGATCTGTCAGGTTCCACAAATGCGCTTGCTCAATTGAACGCGCTTAACTCTGGAATTGATGAGTTCACGTCTGGTAAGTCTCTAGGTAATCCATTTTCTAATCCAAAAGTTAAACCACGTGGATTGAGTATGCAATTCATAACTCTTTCCTCAGGTCAAGCACCCAGATTTTTATTGGTTTCGGCTGAGGCAAGCCAGGAGCTATACAGCTGGATGATTGAAAATTCTCCTAATATTGATCAGGCAGAACCACTCTGGAGCGGCTTTATACGTGCCCGGGAAATTATCTATAGTGACAAGATGTATGTAGACATGAATACATGCCCAAGTAAAGTCATCGAAATATTTGGTCAACAAGCTCAAGCTTCCCAAGCGCTGCGATTTCCAGCTATGCAGATCTGTAAAGATGCATTAAAAACTGCTCGCTCTCTACAAGCTTTGACTAAATTTAACAATAATCCAGATATCTCAATGGGATCTGATGTATTTGGTGCCGTGAAACTAGCAATCAACAACATGAATAGAGCCAGTGAACAGTTCCAAAACGCCACCACGACAATTGCAATTGCGTCAGATATGATTGATGAAAATCCAAATAGAAACTTACCTAAACGCCTGGGCATGCCCGCGGTTGATGCTTGCAGTCTGGGTAAAGAATATTCTTTAGAAGACTATGGTGACCAATTAATGCTTTCAAACTTTAAGATTATTCTCGTTGGCTTAGGTAACACAGCTATGTATAAAGGCATTGTAGAGAAAAATCGAGAATTCTGGAACTGCTATTTTGAATCAGCAGGTGCAGAAGTAAATGAAGCTATAGACCTCGCGGGATACTAGGAGAATAAAAATGGGAATGTTTAATAAATCGTCATCCTCGGTCAATGAAAATATGCTCAAAGAAGCAAGGCGTCGTGGCAAACGCGATGGAAAGAATGAAGTACCACGTCAAGATTGGGGCGCTGGGTCGGTTCCATATCTAGGCCAGTTGAACAAGCAATTCATTTCTCTTGCTTCTTCAATGATTTTAAAATTCGAACAACTTCAAGAACAACGTGAAGCCCTCAAAATCACAAGTGCACAAACAGATATCCAAGAAGATGTAAAACTAAAATTGGTTCAAGAGGAGTTACAGTCTTCAAAGCAAGATATGGAGCGCTGTCAGAAAATCGTAGATGGGTCAGATGATGAGGCTCCACTTGGTAGATTCGCAAGAATAAGATTAGTTAATAATAATCTTTATGTATTTTTTCTGATCGTATTAGGAAGCGGAGAATTTCTAATCACAGCACCTGCGCTTAGATTTTTATTGGGCGAGGCAAGTGGAAGTGCCAATCTCGTGGCATTTTCTGTAAGCGTTCTGTCAATGGCTGCGGCGCATGTGATCGGAATAAGCTTAAAGACGAAATTAGACAGATCCCGTCCTCAAACCAAGTTAGTCTCGGTAATTCTTTCGATTGTGGTCGGATTACTAGTTGTAACCGTGCTCTATTTGTCATACATCCGAGCGGCAAAAGGCTTTGGGGTATCTAATAACCTGAAAGAGATCCCAGAAAGTTTGAGGTTAGAGTTTCTTTGGGGCTTATACACCGTTCTACAGTTCACTTTCATAGCAGTTGGCTCGTACCTGTCTTTCATGCACCATTCAGAAACTCAAAGTGCCTTAGGTAAAGCAAAGCGAAGTTACCTTTTGAGAAAGTACTTAGCAAATCGGATGGAAAAGAAGCGTCGTAAACAAGGCGCTTCTGTTGAGGAAGCAAACGTAAGTTTGGACAAGTTAGTGGAGCAAGAGAAAGTGGTGTTAGAGAGCAAGCTAAATCTTTTGAGTGCCCAGTACCGAGAGGTATGTGCCGTTTATCGTGATTCAAATATTCATAATAGGCGGGACGAATTAGATGGAGCACATCCTGCTTTGAAAGAGGATGCTCTTCAAGGTATTGGAATTAGTTCATAATTAAAAAGGGAGTAACTCATGCGCACATTTAAAACTGTAGGTTTAGTCCTCGGAATGTACACCGCGGCATTAGTTCTGGATATCATCGTTGCCTCCGGATCTCCTGATTATCAAGGGGGCATGACAGTTCTAGTACTACTTGGATTCCTAGCTTTTATGGCACCTAAAGTTGGCTACCGATGGTTTGACTGCTTGTTTGCTGCAATTCCATTTTATGGAGTTTTCTTTATATTCCGAATAGCACATCGTATAGTTGCCTTACCTGAACGCAATTGGTCCGAGCGTTCTTCATTATGAGTTATGTTTACATCCTCACCAACGAGGCAATGCCTGGATATATTAAGATCGGTCTAACTGAAAATCCAGTTTCTCAGCGAGTAGTTCAACTTGATAACACGAGCGTTGCACTTCCGTTTCAGTGTTACTACGCAGCTCGAGTAGACGATAATCGCAGAATAGAACGTGCACTACATACAGCTTTCGGAGATTTTCGAGTGCGCCCAAATAGAGAATTCTTCAAAATGGATCCATATAAAGTGAAGGCAATCCTTGAGGTACTCGCACTTGAAGATGTAACCCCAAAAAACGAGTTGGTAGCAACAGCTGAGGATGCACAAGCACTACGAAATGTGGGCATAAAGGCAGGGCGGTTTAGGTTCTCCTCTGCTGGTATTCCGATTGGAGCAACACTTAATTTCGTAAAAGATTTGAATTTAACTGCAACCGTTGAAGAGGAAAGCTGGGTCGTTTTTTCGGGAGAGAAGCACAGTTTGACGACTGCAGCCCTTGAAGCATTAAAGAAATGTGGCTACAACTGGAGCTCTGTACAAGGTCCGGAGTATTGGCTATATAACGGTGAATCAGTTGGAAGTTTGCGGGCTCGGCAGCGGGAGATTGAAGAAAGCGCTGAATAGGGTTTTAGTAATTCTCTCTAATATAAGCATACGCACGATCAAATAATTCACCTGCAGGTGGAAGTCCTGAATTCTTAAGGATCAAACGCAATTCTTGGCGCACAGTGCGATCACCTGGGTGAGATGTCTGCCAACCAGTTCCTCTAACAGGTTGAACTAATGAATCCACTTGCTCAACGACAGTTTCAATTACTAGTGGAACGCCTTGTGGTTTGAACTCTTCGAATATCTGAGTCAGAGCGCCCTTACGTGGATCAACAACTTTGATCTCATCGATACGGCCTTCATCATCTGCGCGTTCTGCTTCAAGTAAATCACGAGCAAGCTCTAGCAAGTGGCGCAAGAATTCAACACTCTCTGCCGCACTTGAGATTCGACTTAGGCGTAGTAGCTCTAATCGCTCTGCCAATGATTTCCATATCTTTATTCCATTTGTGCCAGCAATTCGTGCCTGAATTCTTTCTTCAAGGCGTTGCAATACTTCAAGGGCGGTTGGTGCAGGCTGACCAATCTTTGGTGGCTCTGGGAATAATCCATTGTCACGAAGGGCCTCAAGAACTTCGGCATCAATCGCAACGTTATCCAACTTATCTGCATCAATAGTGATACCAGTTAGGTGGGCATGGACAATCTCCATTGTCTTTGCGCCAAGCTTTTGCCAGAGCAACAAGTCGGCCGAGTTATTAGGTGCTATTGAGGCATAAACGCGAGCCAAGAATCGATAGCTCTCTTCAATTGGGCGAAGCTTGGTGTCAGGCCATAGGAACTCAAATAAACCTTGGCATCGCATGAACTGTGCTGCGAATTCATCACGCTTTGGAATTGTGTCCAGAATCTGCTGGGCATCATGGATCTGGTTAAAGACTGATGCTTCTTTATCTACGCCTTCGAATTGCTGCATGATTGTTGCGATTTCGGCAGTTAATTCACCCAACAAAATTTCAACATCTTCTTGGTTCTGACCTAGCTTCATTGTTGCCTTGGTAGAGAGTGCCTTAGCAAGCTCTTTGCCCAAACCAACATAATCAACAATCAAGCCATGTAGTTTCTGTTGACCTGTAATTGGATTAGTCCATCTACGGTTGGTTCGGCAGACCGCTTGGAAAAGTGTGTGAGCACGAAGTGGCTTATCTAAATACATCACACCCTCAATAGGTGCATCAAAGCCTGTCAAAAGCTTCGCAGTCACAATAACAAACTTAAGCGGATCATTGATATCTCTAAAGCGGTCTTTAATCGTTGCCTCTTGCTCACGATCAATATTCCACTTATCCCACTCCTGCGGATCATCTTTAACCGTCGTCATCACAACAGTTGCTTCTTCACCTTGATTAAGTAACTTAGTGATTTCATCGTAATAAGCCACACACGTCGCCCGATCAAATGCAACAACCTGCGCTTTTAATCCAAGGGGCGCAATTCGTGCTCTGTAGTGGTCAACGATGTCCTTGCAGACTGCCTCGATACGATCTTTATCTCGAACCACAATAGAGATATGCGAGGCACGTGCTGCGAGCTTTCCTCGCTGCTCTTCACTCAAATTCTCATCATCTGCCAACTGATCAAAGGCAGCTTGTAAATCATCACCATTGAAGTGGAAGTTAACTAACCTAGTCTCAACGTGCACAGGCAGTGTTGCCCCATCATGGATCGAACGCTCTACCGAGTAATGGTTAAGCGCACCATCTGGATCATCCATATCGCCAAACATCGAGAAGGTGTTCTTATCTTCTGTAGATATAGGTGTACCTGTAAGACCAATGAACTTGGCATTTGGTAGCGCCTCACGCATATCTAGACCAAGGCGACCTTCTTGAGTTCTATGTGCTTCATCAACCATCACCACGATGTTGGCTCGATCATTGAGTAGCCCAGCCTCGGCGAATCTAAAGATTGTTGTAATAATTACGCCACGTGCATCATTCTTCAGTAAAGCTCTTAGTTCATCCTTCGTCTCAGCAGTCTTGAGAGATTGAATACCCACAGACTTAAACTCAGATTCAGTCTGTTGAATAAGCTCCAAGCGATCTAAAACAATCACAATTGTTGGCGCATCCAGTTCACTCTCATGGCGAAGCTTGGCGGCTGCATAAGCCATCGCAAATGTCTTACCTGAACCTTGGTGATGCCAGATCAATCCCTGCTTCTTCTTAGGATCCTTACACCGAGCGAAAATCGCCTCAACTGCCTCAACTTGCGGATAACGGGGAATAACCTTGGTGCGAAGTGCCCCATTGGCTGTTCTGCGTGATGAATACAAAGTAAAGGTACGCAAGATATCCAGCACCATCGCAGGAGTGAGTAGTAACTCTGCAGATCTCAACATATTAGGTAGCCCTGGAGGCATGATCACATCAGTCGTTGATGACCAGTTCAGCCATAACTCTGGAGGCTGTCCCACTGCGCCATATCTAAATTCACGTCCCTCAGAAGCAAATGACAAAACATTGGGAACAAAGAACTCAGGTGTCTTCTTCTCGTAAGCATTGTGAACATCTGTTGCCCCATTTAGCCAAGAGATGTTCTTATCCTTTGGAGTCTTCATCTCTCCAACAACCAAAGGAAAACCATTAACCCACAAAACAAGGTCATACCTGCGATGCTCACGGCCAATATGAAAAGTAGCCTCTGTCGTAACTCGCAGAGTATTTGCCTCAGGATTTTCAAAATCAATCAGATTAACTTGCACATCTTTATCAGTACCTATGTACTTGATTGTTCTTCGCCCACATAACCATGCAATAAACTCTTCATTAGAAGCAACAAGTCCATCATTTCGAACACCGAGTAGAACCGCTCGCAACTTTGATAGTACTTCTTCGGCTCGAGCAGGAACTTTTGCAATCTCAGGATTCAGGCTCTCTAACCCTTTAATTACATCATCGCTCAGGAAAACACTTTCGAATGATCGACCTAGAGATTCGTCTTCTGCCCATTCCCAACCAAGTCGAGACAGATGGTCTGCCAGCCCCATCTGAACCATCTTCTCGTCGATGGTTTTTTCAATCTGAGACATCATCATGCTGCACCAATGACTTTGTCGTAGCTGGGAGGGATCTCATGCTCACCACTGAGGAGATCCGAAAGCAAACCCGAGCGCAATGTAATGGTCTGCATAATCAGATCATTTGTACTTGCTATTAGCGTATCAATCTGACTTACGACTGAAAATATTTCATCTTGTTCAGCTAATTCAGGAAGCGGAATCTCAATGCTATTGATCATATTTAAGCCCAACTTGGGCTGCGTTGTTTTCTTTGTTTTAGAATCTATGTCTTGCTGGTAGTAATTGCTTCCAAGAAGCATGCCTAAATAATTCGATCGCACAAGCTTTCTATCCACAACAATCTTTGCGGCATTTTCGGTCAGATTCACCCCGTCCAGAGAATCAGGAATTACTCCAACTTGTCCAATAGTGCCTGCAATAGTTATAACTACATCACCTTGGTTGACCACGTATCTACTAATTAAAGGCCACACATCATCGGGAACATAAACAAGATTCTCCGTCAGAATAACTCCATCCTTTATGTCAGTAACACGTATGTATCGGTGATCTGTTGGCTCTTCGGACCATGGAGTTCCTTTTGGAAGACGTTTCCCTCCTTTGACTTCAGCAATATCTGCGATTTTTGTCTTCTTACCTCTAGCAAATACTGCGGTAACGATTGTATTTACGTAGGCACTTTTAGAATTTTTGGCACTCTCTAATTGCTGCTGGAGGGATTCGATGTAGGAATCAACCGAGGAGATTAGGTCAATGATTCTTTTTTGTTCGGGGAGTGGAGGTAATTGAAGTTTGATGCTCTTTACGTTCGACTTGGATATCTCTTTAAAAGTACTTCCAGCCGATCTTGACTCAAATTCAGATCTGTTTTGTTGGATCCAAAACATTAGGAATTTAGCAAGCACTGATTGTTTTGGTACGAGCGATTGGAAACCTTGATTCGTGCATAGATCTTTACCAGCAAGCGCCACGTATCCAACGCTTGCCCTGCTGGTTAAGATCACACTGTCTTTTTTGAGCATTTGTGCCCCTGAGTTCTTAAAACCCGAATCTGTGATCTTACGAATCGAATCGGAAACTACTTTTCCATCTTGAGATGTGATTTCTGTTGGAGTAAGCCAGACAATATTGCCGTCCCAATATTCTGCAATTGCCGTGGATGGCGTACCTCCACCAATTACCTCAGCAATTTCTCCCAAACTTGTTTCAATCCACCCATCACGCATAGCCAGCAGCCTTCAACTTCGCAAGAAGTGCCTTCTCTGCAGCAGCCAAATCAGTACGTGCCTGATCAAAAGACGCAAGGGCGTCCTGAACATCAACAACCTCGGCAGCATCTGCTTTGAGATAACGGCCGATGTTGAGATCCCAGTTATTCTCTTCAATCTCATCGTGTGAAACTAAACGAGCTGAGATGTTTGTTTTCTCAGTGTCGCCCATTGATTGATAAACAGAAAAGATATCTTCGACATCTTCATCGGTGAGGAAGTTTTGAGCTTTACCTTTTCCGAATCGCTTCGATGCATCTATGAAGAGGATGTGCTTCTTGCGCTTCTTGTCCTTTGTCGCCCTAAAGAACATCAAACTTGCAGGAATAGTTGTTCCATAGAAAAGGTTCGGAGCTAGGCCAATAATGGTTTCAAGGAGGTCTGATTCAATAAGGTGCTTACGAATAGCACCTTCAGCGCCACTTCTAAAAAGAACTCCATGGGGCATAACAACGCCAACTCGGCCAGTATCTGGTTTCATTGATGTGATCATGTGTTGCACCCATGCGTAATCACCATTGTTCTTAGGTGGTACCCCACCGATGGCACGTTTATGTGGATCAGTTGCCCATTTATCCGCCCCCCAATCCTTCAAACTAAAGGGAGGGTTTGCCACTACTAAATCAAATTGATCAAGCTTTCCTTTTGCATTTATGAACTTTGGTTTTTGCAATGTATCTTCACGGCGGATTTGTGCATCCTCGACTTCGTGGATAAAAAGGTTCATGCGTCCAATTGCAGCGGAAGTTTGGTTGACTTCTTGGCCATAGAAACGCATCTGTCGAACAGAGCCACCTGATTGTTTAACTTCAGCTGCAGCTTCGATCAACATACCCGCAGAACCACACGCAGGGTCATAGATCCAATCTGTTGGTTGAGGGCCGAGAATGCGAACAAGTAAATGGACTACAGCACGAGGGGTGAAGAACTGGCCCGCACTTGTTGAGCTCTCATCTGAGAAGCGCTTGAGCAAGTATTCGTAACCACCTCCTAAGAGATCGTTAGAGACTTTGCTGGGGGAGAGATCTCTTTGACTGAAGTGGCTGACAAGTTTTTCTAATCTCTCAGGTGGCATCTTGTTGTGATCTGCCCACGGAGCGTTGCCAAAGATTTGTGCTAGTTGGTTTGGATTGGCCTCTTCAATCTTTTGCATGATGTTTTGAATGAGAACTCCATGGTTTTCAGCGGCACGGCGCAGATCTGCCCAGTGGCAGCCTTTTGGAATTTGGAATGTGTGAAAATCTGCAGCGGTAGCTTCATCAATATCTTTACCAAACTTCTTGATCGCTTTTTCCTGCTCTTCATCCCAGGTATCACTTAATCTTTTTAAGAATAAAAGTGGGAAAACAAAGTCTCTAAGGTTGGCAGGATCAACTGGACCGCGAAGAATATTGGCTGATTCCCAAAGCCAGGATTCAATATCCTGCTGGGTTGGTTGGCTCATGTGCTTACCTTATGAGAAGGTGGCGACAATCTGTATAAATTGAAACTACCGCCTTATTGGCCAGTAATTTAAAGCTGAAATTCACCCCACCGCAATCAACGCCAGCGCCCCACTAGTGGCAGCAATTCCTGCCCAGTTAATCAGGGAGGGTTTTTGGTTGAGCAGCTTTATGGCAATTAGGACAGATAGGGCAGGGGCAGAGGCCATAAAGATTCCCACCTTACTTAACTCTAAGTTATTAATTGAGATCATAAATAATAGGTTTGCAGTGATCTCACAGGCACCAGATAGAAGTGCGTACTTGCGCCATTTAGTTGGTTTGGTGAGGATCTTCTTATCTGTCTTTGGCGGAAAGATAAGTGAGATAAGTAGTACTCCAATTCTTGCACCAAAGAGTGCTGGCAGGATCTGACTTGTTTCAATTAGGGTGATAATAAATGAGAAGCCAGAAAAACATGTGGCAGCTGATGCTGTTAAGAAAAATACATAAAATGTAGCCTTTTGATTACTGCCCCCCTGGCGAGAGCAAAGATAAAGACCAATTGCGCCAAGAAATGCTGCGATTGGAAAGAGGGCAGATAGATCCTCATCCTTAACTATGACGGCAAAGAGAATTAAGTTAAAAGATTGCACCAATGCCACAACTGGGCCAACAAATGAGACTGAGCCAACTGAGAATGCTTG
>Ga0315907_10007128_pt1 | contig 11706 bp, 8 predicted proteins | sample LakEriMetagenome_3_FD_203525 | JGI IMG/M metagenome (GOLD analysis project Ga0315907, IMG submission 203525) | Freshwater fungal communities from buoy surface, Lake Erie, Ohio, United States - Buoy 12 MA123 | ecosystem: Environmental > Aquatic > Freshwater > Lake > Lake biofilm | place: USA...
GAAGTGTAGTATTGATTTCGCAAAGCACCTTGTTAGGAAATCCAACGCGCAGATTTTTTATTTCAAGTGGCTGGCTCATATCAGTGCTTTTGACTTTGCGTTTTTTACCAAAATAAAAATAACCACAGGCGCTCCCATTGCAGATGTGACAGCATTGAGAGGAATCTCTGCGGTTTTTGAAATGAGGTCACATCCCATGCCCACCGCGGCTCCCATTAGAATCATCGGGAGGAAGAGCGTGGCGTGATGGGTAGTCTTTAGTAGTATTCTTGTAAAATGCGGCACCGCTAGTCCAATAAAGGCAATGGGGCCGCAGAATGCAGTGATCACTCCCGCCATCGTTCCACTAACAATAATCATCACCACTCTCATTTTTTTGACTGAAACACCCAGTGATTGGGCGTATTCATCGCCTAGCATGAGAATGTTCAAAGCTTTTTTCTTGAAAAAAATTACAACAGCTCCAATGGCTACGATTGCGGCCATAAGCAGTATTTCCAAATAATTGGTGTCTGTAAAAGTGCCCATGCCCCAAAGAACATAGCTTCTCAGTGCCTCAGGATTGGTTTTGAATTGCAGGACGCTTACGATGGCGCTCGTAAAATGGCCTAGCATGATTCCCACAATGAGCAGGCTCACTTGGTCGCGCATCCGTGATGCAATGGCGATCACTAGAAGTAAGACTAGCACTGCTCCAAGCATTGCTGCTCCAGCTGTGGTAAAGGTTCCAAGCGATCCTTGCAAGGGCACGCCGATCAAAACCCCAGACATCATCAACAATGCTACCCCGAGCGAAGCTCCGCTTGTGATGCCTAAAATTGAAGGAGATGCTAAGGGATTTCTGAAAAGGGTCTGCATGATCCAGCCACTGAGCGCCAGACCAGCGCCTGCCCAAAATGCAGTAAATAGCCGTGGAATGCGAGATTCCCAAATGATCACACTCTGAGCTGACTCGCTTTCGTTTTTACTCAAAATGGAAAGAATGCTTTGAAAATCAATGGATACTGATCCAGTGATGAGCTCAAGTATGGCAAAAATCAGGCATAGCGCCAACAAGAGGATCATTGAGATCCAATATTTCCGCGTTGAATGTGGGCTCTGACTCGACATCGGGTGCAAACTTCCCCCTTTTTTGGCGCTTTTCGAAAAATGATAATAAAAAAAAACACTAAAAATGAGATTTGACGCGCGCTAGTACCGACTTTTGCGGCCTTATTGCAGATACCTTATTATGAAATTTGACCGTAATACCATTATTGGTTTGTTATTAATGCTCGGCCTAGTGATCGGGTTTTCATGGTTCAATACACCATCACCTGAAGAATTAGCTGAGAGACAAAAGCAAGACAGCCTTGCACAAGTGCAAGCAGCTGCGCCACAATTGCCTGCATCTGCCCCAGCAGCAGCAATCATCCCAGCAGAAAGTTTCGCGTCGGATAGCGCTCGCAATGCAGCACTCGACAGTAAATTCGGAATCTTCGGTGCGGCTGCAATGGGTCAAGAAAAAGATATCGTTGTAGAAAACAACAAAATCAAAGTTACTTTCAGTACCAAGGGTGGTATGATTAAGAGCGTGACCTTGATGGATGGATACAAGCGTTACAAAGACCAACAGCCAATTGAATTGTGGGTAGACAGTCTTTCGAAGATGAAGCTCACGATGAACTTGGCAGGAAAAGGAAAGTATAGTTCTGATTATTTCTTCTTTACGCCAAGTGCTAATAGCGTAGATGCAAAATCAACAGCACAAGATCTTGTGATGCGTTTGGCAACAAATGATCCTGCTAAGTTTTTGGAATTGACATATCACTTCGAACCGAACAGTTATTCGGTTCCTGTAAAAGTGAATGTCGTGGGTATTGGCAATGAATTGCAATTGGGTGCAGATAATATGCGCTTTCAGTGGCTAGCAGTAGGTCATGCAAATGAAAAAGGAATCTCTGCTGAGCGCAGCAAGTGTTCTGTTTATTTCAGAGAAAATGAAGAAGATCGTGATTACTTGAGCGAAAGCGGAGACGACGTGGCTCGCACCGAAAAGTCAATCAACTGGGTAGCCTTCAAACAGGATTATTTCACTGCTGCAATCATTAGCGGGACTAATTTCAAAGCTGATGGTGAGCTCGCGGTTCAGGTCATGAAAGACAGTGTTACCACTAAAAGATACTACGCAGATTTAGCATTGCCGTTGACTGGAGTTTCTGCTTCAACGGACATGGAATTCTACTTCGGTCCAAACGACTACAATTATTTGTCTGAAGTTAAAGCGGAAGAGTTTGACAATATCATCGACTATGGATGGAGCATTATTGGTGTGATCAACAAGTATGTTGTTCGCCCATTGTTCTGGTTCTTCTCTTCATACATCACTAGCTTCGGGTTGATTATTTTGATAGTGACGATCATCATTAAAATGGTATTGTTCCCTATCACTTGGAAGAACTTCTTAAGCAGCGCTAAGATGCGTGTATTGAAGCCAGAAATTGATGAGATCAATAAGAAGTACGAGAAGGCTGAAAATCCTGTAGAAAAGCAACAAGCGATTATGGCGTTATATCGTCAAACGGGTGTGAATCCTTTTGCTGGATGTATTCCTGTATTGCTTCAAATGCCAATTCTTTATGCAATGTTCCGCTTCTTCCCTGCAGAGATTGTATTGCGTGGTCAGAGCTTCCTATGGGCAGATGATTTGGCAGCATATGATAGTATTTTCAGCTGGACACAGAACATTCCAGTTTTGTCAAGCATCTACGGTAATCACATCAGTGGTTTCACATTGTTGATGGCGGCTTCTACATTTGTTTATACAAAAATGAGCATGAGCGCGCAGCCAACGGTACAGCAACCTGGAATGCCTAACATGAAAGTGATGATGAATCTTTTCACTGTAATGATGCTGTTCTTCTTTAATAATATGCCATCTGGTTTGAGCATGTATTATTTCACTGCTAACATGATTTCTATCGGACAAATGTTTGTGATTAAAAATTACATCATCGACGAAGGAGCGATTAGAGCGAAGATTGAAGAGAACAAAAAGAAGCCAAAGAAAAAATCAAGTTTCGCTGAGCGTCTAGAACAAATCCAAAAAGATCAACAAAAGAAGTTGAGCGATAAAAAAGGCAAGTAATCTCGTTTCGGCAGGGTTCGTGTAAGAATCGAAAAAAACAATTTTTAATGAAAGCATTTATTTCGAAACTATTCTTAGCACTCGCGATCACTACCACAGCAGTTTGTGTTGGATGCAAATCCAAAGTTCAAGCTGCTTCGACACCAGATATTGCTGTTCCTCCCACTGCTGAAGTACCAACACTTCCTGTAGTAGAAGAGGTACAGAAAGAAGAGTTATTGATTTCAATGATGCGCACTGCGTGTTATGGAACATGTCCTATTTACAACGTTCAGATATATACTTCCGGTAAAGTGCAATACGAGGGAAAGAACTTTGTAGATCGTATTGGTCGTTACCACACAACATTTGATACAGCCTCTCTTCAAAAATTGCAAGACAATATTCGCAGTATCAATTACTTTAGTTTTCAGGATAAATACGATTCTCCCATTACGGATTTACCTAGTGTCATTACAGAGGTTCATCTTGACGGTCAAGTCAAGAAAATTGAAGATCGACATAAGGGTCCAAAAGAATTGGATGAACTGTATGCCGAGATAGATGCTCTGCTGGCTGAGGCCAAGTGGACCAAAGAATAGAAACCATTTTTTTTACAACCATAACAAATCATGAAAAGTAGATTGAAATTAATTCTTCTCGCTTTGTTGGCTTTGCCAATGTTCGTTCAAGCGAATGAAGGAATGTGGCTCGTAAGCCTTCTCAATCGAGTGAATGAAGCTGAGATGAAAAATCTCGGACTCAACTTGACAGCAGAAGAAATTTACAGCATTAATAATGCATCACTAAAGGACGCGATCGTTCGTTTGAACGGCGGTCAGTGTACAGGTGAAGTAGTAAGTGATAAAGGTTTGATTTTTACAAACCACCACTGTGCTTACGATGCAATTCAGAGTCTTTCAACTGTTCAAAACGACATGTTGACCAACGGATTCTGCGCAAAGTCAATGAATGAAGAATTGCCAATTCCTGGATTTGAAATTTCATTCTTAGTGCGTATCGAAGATGTTACAAAAACAATTCTTGATGGCATCACTGCAGACATGAGCGAAGCTGATCGCGCTGCTGCAATTCAAGGCAAGATTGGCCAAATGGCTGGTAAGGCTGCAGAAGGTGGCAAATACGAAGCGGAAGTGAAGAGCTTCTTCTATGGTAATGAATTCTATCTTTTCGTCTACAGCACTTACAGAGATATTCGTCTTGTAGGTAACCCTCCTGAAAGCGTTGGTAAGTTTGGTGGTGACACTGACAACTGGATGTGGCCTCGTCACACAGGTGACTTCTCAATGTTGCGCATCTACGCTGACCAAGAGAACAATCCTGCTGATTACGCTGCTACAAACAAACCATACGCACCAAAGCATTTCCTTCCTGTAAACATCAATGGTGTTGAGGAAGGTGACTATGCAATGATCATGGGATATCCTGGAACTACAGATCGTTTCCTTTCATCATGGGGAGTTCAACAAGCATTGGATTTAACTAACCCTGCAACTGTTGAGGTTCGTGATTTGAAATTGAGCACAATGAAAAAGCACATGGACGCAGATCCAGCGGTGCGTTTGAAGTATGCTGCTAAGTATGCATCTACAGCAAACTATTGGAAGTACTTTATCGGACAGAGCAAAGGCTTGAAGCGTTTGAATGTTTATGATAAAAAACAAAAACAAGAAGCAAAGTTTGCTGATTGGGCTGCGAAAGATCCAAGTCGTCAAGCTGAATATGGAAAGGCATTGGATATGATCAAGGCATATTATGATGCAACGAATGCTACTGCAAAATCAAATGTTTATGCACTTGAGGCAGGTTTGATTGGTTCTGATTTGACACTCTTTGCTTTCCGCTTTGCACGCACGTTTGAAGCGGCTATGAAGGAAACTGATGAGACAAAGCGCAAAGCTATTCTTGACAATTTCAAAGGTCAGGCTGAAGATTTTTATAAGGATTATGACATGCAAACAGAGAAGGATGTCTTCGCTGCTTTGACAAAGTTGTATCGTAAAAATATCTCTGCTGATCAGCGTCCAACTTGGATGTCAACTATCGACACTAAATTCAAAGGCAATGAAGCAGCATTCACTGAAAAAATGTTTGCTACATCATTCTTGGTTTCTAAAGAAAAATTGATGGCATTCCTTGATAAGCCTTCACAAAAAGTATTCGACAAGGATATGGCTGTGATGGTAGGTAAGAGCGCTATTGAAAAGTACCGTGCAACATTCGCGAATGATGCACAAGATAAGTTCGATACAGGATACCGTTTGTTTGTGAAAGGTTTGAGAGAAATGAATCCTGATAAGGCATATTCTCCAGATGCTAACAGCACAATGCGTATCACTTATGGTCAAGTGAAAAACTACACTGCTGCAGACGCTGTAAACTATGATTACTATACTACTACAAAAGGTATCATGGAGAAGCGCGACGAAACGAATCCAGAGTTCGTTGTTCCGAATCGTCTTGCTGAGTTGATCAACAAAAAAGATTTTGGTAAATACGCAAACAGCAAAGGTGAACTAGTAGTTTGCTTCATTGCAGACCTAGACATTACTGGTGGTAACTCGGGTAGCCCAACGATTGATGCTGATGGTAACCTTATCGGTATCGCATTCGATGGTAACTGGGAAGCAATGAGCGGTGATATCGCTTATGAGCCAGAGTTACAACGTACAATAGTTGTAGACGTGCGTTATGTATTGTTCATTATTGAAAAATTAATGGGTGGTAAAAACATCACAGATGAGTTGAAGTATGCTAAGCGTCCAATGCGCCCAGCTGCTACACAAGATCTTGGTGCAGCGGTTCCTCCGGCACCGCAGGCTCCAACGCCTCCACCAGCTCCAGCGCCGGCACCAGCTCCACTGAGCTCGCCGAAAAAAGCGCCAGCTAAAAAATAACAGCTTATTAAGACCCCTCACCAAAAGTGAGGGGTTTTCTTTTTTATGTTCGTGGAATAAGTAAGTACATAGTGAAACACTAAAAACAATGTATATGACAGGACCTTCATCGAGTGCTACCTATAATAAACATTGTGGATTAATGCTGCTTTTACTCTCGTTGAGCATACTTGCTTTTTCTCAGAAAGTGCAACATTCTTATTCGCAAGGAGAGATGGGAAACGATTACAACTTGAACGACGATAAAAGCAAACGTAGATTTTCATTTAACATCATAAAAATACTTGAGCGTCAACGTTCTCGAAAATGGAATCGATCGGGCATTAAATACTTTCAATTTGAAGATGAACAAGCTGTTCACGCAGTTTATGCTTCAAATACTGGGAAAGAAAAAATGTTGTTGATCCATGGCTTTGGAGCTAACGGATTGCTTCAATGGTATGACGCAGCGCGCATCCTGAATGCCGATTATGATGTGATTATACCAGATCTTCTCGGTAGTGGAACTTCTATCATGAAACAAGATGGGTACACGATTAAGGATCAAGTAGAGCATCTAAAGGCAACCGTAGATTTTCTTGGAATTAAAGAGAAAATCATTGTAGTAGGGAATTCATATGGTGGGTTAGTAGCCTCTCATTTTGCGCATTATTATCCCAATTATGTTTCTAAATTGGTAATTTACGATGCACCAGCAAAACATTATCAATTGTCTTATGCAAATCAAATTGCAGCAACAATGGGGTTGAATAATATTGAGCAATTGCTGATTCCTCCAACTCCAGAAGTCATGAAGCAGTCGCTGAAAATAATTTATCACAAGGTACCATACATTCCTGACTTTATTTTTGAAGCAATGTTTCAAGAGCCTGATCACGTTCAAAGGGCACATCAAAAAAAATTACTGGATCATTTGATAGGGTTTGAAAAATATTATCAAGCGATGGACTATCAATTTAAAATGCCTGTCCATTTGATTTGGGGAGAATATGATTTATTGATTCCTCTCACTACAGCATTTGCGTTAAAAGAAGAATACAATATTCCCGATGAGAGAATGGTGATTATTCCAAATGCAGCGCATGCTGCTAATATGGAATTACCCAAAGAATTTTGTAAAGCACTACGAGAGTTGATAAAATAAAAGAGGCCCCATCGGGGCCTCTTCTCATTGACGACATGGTCAATTATGCATTCACGATATTCATATTGTCAAGAACGCTCATTACTTCTTTCACTGCTTTAGCAGATGAAGCAAGTAATTCTTTTTCTGCGTCATTCAATTGAAGCTCGATAATTTCTTCGATACCATTCTTTCCAAGTTTTACTGGTACACCGAGATAGATATCTTTCAATCCATACTCACCTTGCAACCATGCGCAAACTGGGAAGATTCTCTTTTGGTCGCGAACGATAGCTTCTACCATTTGAGCAGCAGCAGCGCCTGGAGCATACCAAGCAGAAGTACCAAGAAGATTAACGATTTCGCCACCGCCTACTTTCGTACGCTCAACGATTGCGTTCAATTTTTCTTCATCGATCAATTCAGTTACTGGGATACCACCAACTGTGGTGTAGCGTGGAAGTGGAACCATTGTGTCACCGTGACCACCCATCAATACCGCTTGGATATCTTTTGGTGAGCAATTCAAAGCTTCAGCAAGGAATGCGCGGTAACGAGCAGTATCAAGAATTCCAGCCATACCGAATACTTTTTTGCTATCCACTTTTGCAGATAGGTGTGCGCAGTATGTCATTACATCAAGTGGGTTAGATACCACAATGATAATTGCATCTGGTGAGTGTTTGATGATGTTTTCAGTAACAGTCTTAACGATACCAGCGTTGGTAGCGATTAAGTCGTCACGGCTCATGCCAGGTTTGCGTGGCAATCCGCTTGTGATAACTACTACATCAGACCCAGCGGTCTTAGAGTAATCATCTGTTGAACCAATAGTGCGAGAATCGTAAAGGTTGATTGGCGAAGTCTGCCAAATATCCAATGCCTTACCTTCTGCAAAGCCTGGCTTAATATCCACCAACACGATTTCATTCGCGATTTCGCGATGAGCCAAAACATCAGCACAGGTAGCTCCAACATTTCCTGCACCTACAACTGTTACTTTCATTGTAATTTGTGAAAAAAGATTGACGTTTCGTTTAATTCCGATGAAACTCTAAAATTTCCTCGGGCGCCCAAAAGTACATTACAATTTGACGTGTACAACTTTCGTTGGGCTACTTGTGAGTTAACTTTTCTCACAATAATTTCACACCGGGCACCATATTTGACATTTGCGCCCCCGGAATTGATAAAAATCATGAATATGACAGCATCTTCACTTTCTCTTCGAGCGCCATTCATCAAGCGTTTCGGAATTTTAAGCCTCTTTATATTCTTGAGTGTTCTCGCTTTTTCTCAAAAGCCAGGTCACATTTTTCCTCAAGGTGAGGCAGGCAAGGATTATAATATTACCGATGCCAAAGGCAAACGCCAAGGTGCTTGGATCAGAGTTTATGGCAATAACCCGAAAGCTCTTTTGTACAAAGGGCAATTCAAAGATGGTCAGCCAATCGGTGAGTGGGAATGGTTCTACATTACAGGCGAGTTAATGACCAAAATGACTCACGTAAAGGGCGAAGAAATCACAGATAATATTTCGTACTACGAAACTGGTGGCCTCATGAGTGAAGGTCGATTTGTTTTGAAAAATATTCAGGGTAAGCAGAAACGCTGCCGCGAAGGACTCTGGAAACTTTATGATAGAAAAGGTACTTTGATAGCAGAGGAAAATTATACGGATAGCCTTCTCAATGGAGGGTGTAGGTATTATTTTCCTTCTGGAAAACTCTTAGCTATTTTCCCTTATAAAATGGGATTGAAAGACGGTCCTTTTGTAGAGTATTATGAGAGTGGAAAAAAAATGCGCGAAGGAACATATGTAGTTGAATCTTTCGACGGCGACTTTACTTCTTGGAATGAAAACGGAACCATCGATTTTCAAGGAAAATATATCAAAGGGGTGAAAGAGGGAACTTGGCACCACTACAATTCAAAAGGACGTATTGAACTCAGTGTACTTTATAAAAACGGAACAGAGACCAAGCGTAAATATGTTAATGGAACGTTCAAGGAATACTACGACTCTGGCATTCCAAAATCGGAATACACCTATACAGAAGGAGAGAAGGATGGTCCATTTACCGAATGGTACGACATAGGAAATTTTGTACAAGTTCCGGCATCAAAAGAAGACATGGAGCTTGGTATCACTCAACGTGAAAAATTGGAAGGAACTCAAGTGAAGATGCAAGGAGATTATGTGGAGGGTAAATTGGAAGGGGAAGTAATATACTACAGCGAAAAAGGACTTGTTTCAAAAGTGGAAGTCTACGAGGCAGGGGTGTTGAAGAAGTAGTGTGACTTTTCTGTTTAGCTCGTTCTTTCGTACATTCACCTTATGAAATGGATTTTTGCCTGTTTAGCGACATTTTGGACGTTGCTGGGGATCTCTCAAACCGCTCCCGAGGCTTATTATATTATTTTCTCAGATAAGCAGGGCACGCCATATTCATTGAATCAGCCAGAGGCTTTTTTATCACAAAAATCAATTGAAAGACGCCAGGAGTGGGGCATTCCATTAGAATGGAAGGATCTGCCCGTTAATCCAACTTATGTTCAGTCTTTGACTACCATTGGCAATTGTCACATTCATCACACGAGCAAATGGTTTAACAGTGCCACGCTTATTGTAGATGATACCTTGTTTCGTCAACAAATTCTTGATCACGTTGCTTCGCTTCCTTTCGTTTCAGAAGTAAAGAGCATGAAAGGGAATGGAGGGGCGAGTATTGAGAAGGATTGGACACTATTGAATAAAGAGAAGCGCTCTGCTGAGACTTTCGATATTACTCAAGAGTATGAAGATTTCTATGGTCCATCTTTTCGTCAAGTATCGATGATCAATGCGCATTTACTGCACGAGCATGGATACACTGGAGAAGGAGTTGTGATTGCGCAGTTTGATAGCGGTTGGGACAAAACAGATCAAATCGGAGCATTCGATCGCCTTCGTGAAAAGGGAGCAATTCTCGGAACGAGAGACTTCGTGAATCCATCATCTAACAACGTTTATAATAACAGCAATCACGGCACATTCGTTCTCAGTACAATGGCAGGATGGATTCCTGATTCGTTGATCGGAACAGCTCCTGATGCGAGCTACTATCTATTCCGCACAGAAGATGTAGCATCAGAATATTTAATTGAAGAAGACAATTGGGTGGTAGCTGCAGAATATGCTGATAGCCTCGGTGTGGATTTGATCAATTCGAGCTTAGGATATTCTCGATTCGATGATTCATCAATGGATCATACCTATGCTGATATGAATGGTGAAACAACACGTTCTTCGATTGCTGCGGATATCGCCGCGTCCAAAGGAATTTTAGTGGTGAATAGCGCTGGAAACTCGGGAGGAAATTCATGGAGATTTATAACAGCGCCCAGCGATGGAGATAGTGTGTTGTGTGTAGGTGCAGTGAATGAAAACGAAATCAAGGCTTGGTTTTCGAGTTTTGGACCGGCATCAGATGGAGCTGTGAAACCTAATGCAATGGCGATGGGACAAAACACAGTTTTTGTTGATTTGAATGGAAATATTCGCACCGGCAACGGAACATCATTCAGCAGCCCTGTATTAGCGGGAGGAGCGGCATGCATCATTCAAGCGGTCGGTAATTCTAAAAAAAATATTGAAATTCTAAAAGCGATTGAGCAAAGTTGCAATCACTATAAATATCCAACTGATTCGTTGGGTTATGGCATCGCAGACCTCTGGAAGGCACTGCGCATTTTGCAACCAGAATGGGATGTTACATTGGATAATAAATTGATTTCAATCTATCCAAATCCCACCACTAATTTCTTGCGTGTATCTGCTGAATGGATTTTAGAATTTGATGAAGTATCCTATGAAATTTCTGATGCATCAGGTCGCGTGGTCAAGTGCGGTTCCAGTTTTTTGGACGCCTCAAATACGAGCACCATATTAACGATACAATGGCCAGACTCTTACTTACCAAGAGGGAAATATCATCTTCGAGTATTCACAAAAAATGAAGCACGCATCACATCGTTCATCGTGTACTAGCCAATTGCTTTTCTAACAATTGCTCTAATTTCTGATTCTAAATTTTCTGCTTTTGCTTCGAGCTCGTTTGCTTTTGCAAGAAGGTCATCAGTGAAAACTTTGTCCTTAATACCACTTGCATTAATACGCACATTCATCACGGCTCCCAATACTGCGGTGCGCGCACAAAGCGCTCCTACACCAGCATCTGAGATCGAATTTGGATTTCCAATTTCTGCCATCTTGTGCATCACCTCCATGCTGTGATATGCGGTTTCTGCAGTGATAAAAGGAACCTGCATCGCATACTTTGAAGCTGCTTCGATTGCAGCGCTGCGAGCTGATTTTTCTTCCTCAGTATTTTTTGGTAAGCCGAAAGCTTCCATGATTTTATTGAAGGCAAGTGTATCTTCATCTACCAATTGAAGTAGTTTTTCTTGATACATCATTCCTTTTTGAGCCCACTCAGAAAATTCTTCCCAACGCTCGTCCCATCCTCTTTTATGCGAGGATAGATTCGCGACCATGGTACCCAGCGACGCACCAAGCA
>Ga0315907_10007129_pt1 | contig 11706 bp, 8 predicted proteins | sample LakEriMetagenome_3_FD_203525 | JGI IMG/M metagenome (GOLD analysis project Ga0315907, IMG submission 203525) | Freshwater fungal communities from buoy surface, Lake Erie, Ohio, United States - Buoy 12 MA123 | ecosystem: Environmental > Aquatic > Freshwater > Lake > Lake biofilm | place: USA...
ACCTCACGAAAGCTGTCATCAAGCCCATGCTTAAAGCCAAAGCAGGAAGCATCATCAACATGAGTTCCGTTGTGGGTGTTAAAGGCAATGCGGGTCAAGCGAACTATGCGGCATCAAAAGCGGGTATCATCGGATTCACAAAAAGCGTTGCTGCCGAATTAGGTTCACGCAACATTCGCTGCAACGCTATCGCTCCCGGTTTCATTGAGACAGAAATGACAGGAGCGCTTGACGAAAAAACTGTTCAAGAATGGCGCAATGCTATTCCGCTAAAACGCGGAGGCAGCCCGGAGGATGTAGCAAACGCAACCTTGTTTTTAGCGTCTGAAATGAGCGCATATATAACAGGCCAAACGCTGCATGTATGTGGCGGAATGTTGATGTAATAAAAGCTGCATCACAAACGAATGTCAATCATTACACAAGCACCCGCGTGGCTCATATTCTTCTGTCTATTGGCAGGAATAGTTTATGCCGGTGCTTTGTATTTCCGCGATCGATTCAACCGCACTTACGGAACACCTCTCGCTACAGCGCTTGGAGTATTACGCTTTGCATGTGTTACACTCATCAGTCTTTTTCTGTTGAAGCCGCTCATCAAAACCATGGATAGAACGGTAGAAAAACCCATCGTCGTTATAGCTCAAGACAACTCCCAATCGCTGGTTGTCGGCGCAGATTCAAACTACTACACCAACGAATACAAAAATTTACTTTCGGAATTTTCGTCCTCCTTTGGTGATGATTATGACGTGCGCACATTCACGTTTGGTGAGCGTGTTCATGAAGGAATAGACTCTTTGCGTTTCGATGAAAAAATCACAGACTTTTCTGATTTTCTTGAAGAAATTTATTCGCGATTTAGTGGAAGAAATTTAGGCGCAGTTGTCATTGCCAGCGATGGTTTATACAACAAGGGAAGTAATCCCGTGCATTCATACAAGAAGCTGAACGTACCGGTTTACACCATAGCACTTGGTGATACAACAATTCATAAAGACGCATTAATAGCAAACTTCGCAGCAAATCGACTGGCGTATTTAGGTAACCGATTTCCGATGGAGATTTTGGTTGAGGGAAGAAAGGCAGCAGGAGAATCTGTAACGCTCACCGTAAGTAGAAAAGGGAACACATTGCACTCGCAAACGATTTCATTCAGCGATGAACGGAGCTTCCAAAAAATACCCTTGACACTCGATGCTAGCGAAGTTGGTTTGCAGCGCTACACGATTTCCATTTCGCGATTGCAGAATGAAGTCACGTATGCCAACAATAGCAAAGACATTTTCATTGATGTGCTCGATAGTCGTCAGAAAGTACTGGTGCTTGCACATGCTCCACACCCCGATTTACAGGCCATTCGATCTGCCATTTCCGAAAATGAAAGCTATCAAGTCGACGTGCAATTAGCTAAAGAATTCGATGGAAATCTTCACGATTACAGTCTGGTCATTTGGCATCAATTGCCTGCATTGGGCGGTATTGGATCAAGTCTTATCACAACCGCACTCGAAAAGAAAATTCCGGGATTTTTCGTGTGGGGCACCGCAACTGATTTCAATGCATTCAATGCCCTCAATCTCGGATTATCGTTGAATAATTATCGCAATAACACTACCGATATTCAAGGCAGCATGCAGGAGTCATTTAGCATGTTCAACTGGGAGTCATCATTCCCTAACGTAGTGCGCATGCTACCTCCGTTGCAAGTTCCATTTGGCGATTTATCGTATAGCCCTGGAATTCAAACAGCCATTGTGCAGCAGGTTGGAACCATCAAAACAGCAAAGCCATTAATTGCGTTTAATGAAATTCGAGAAAACAAATTCGGTATCGTTCTAGGTGAAGGTCTATGGCGTTGGCGCAACACATGCTATCAGCAAAGTGAATCGCACGACAGCTTTAATGAATTGGTGACAAAGAGCGTTCAGTATTTAGCGGCAAAAGACGACAAGAGTTTATTTCGTGTGAATGCCAAAAACGACTTCACCGAAAATGAAGACATCGTGTTTGACGCCGAGCTTTACAACGCCAGTTATGAAGCCGTTTCGGGAAGAGAGATTTCAATGAAAATCAAAAACGAGGAAGACAAAGAATTCAATTATCTTTTCTCAGCAAATGGCGATATGTACCGTTTAGATGCAGGCCGGCTTCCGGTTGGAAATTACACCTATGAAGCTAAAGCAAGCAGTGAAGGAAATGTTTTGAGTGAGCGAGGTGAATTTAGTGTATCGCCTTTGCAGCTCGAGATCATCAACACCATTGCGGATCATCGACTTCTTAACCAATTCGCTCGCGAGAACAATGGCATGATGGTGTATGCCAACGATATGAAAAAGCTCACCGATGAAATACGTACCAAGAAAGAAATTGTATCTGTTTCATACGAGAACAAGCAACTCGACGAGCTAATCAATTTCCGTTGGTTATGTGCTCTCATTATAATTCTACTTTCTACAGAGTGGTTGTTGCGAAAACGTGCGGGAACTTATTGATGCAACCATGAAGACAAAGCAAAGTTTACGTGTTGGCGGAGTACCCGAGCATTTTAATCTTCCCTGGCAATTAGCTGCAGAACGCGATGTCTTTTCCAACTACGATATCGATCTTTCCTGGACGATGTACGCCGGAGGAACAGGTGCTATGACGCAAGCCATTAGCAATGGATCTCTGGATGTTGCCATTCTTCTTACCGAAGGATTTATTTCCGCCGCCTCAGATGGTCTTGACGCAAGCATAGCGAAAGTGTATATCGACACGCCGCTCGTTTGGGGTATTTACACCGGCGCACAATCGGCGATTCAACAGGTCGATACTTTTCAAAACAAGCGCATTGCGATTTCGCGTTTTGGTTCAGGATCTCATCTCATGTCGATGATACATGCATCGGAGCGTAATGAGCAAATTGACAGCAATCAATTCGAAATAGTTCATAGCTTGCAAGGCGGCGTTACAATGCTTCGTGATTCGCGAGCCGATTTATTCTACTGGGAAAAATTCATGACGCGTCCGCATGTGCAAAGCGGAGAAGTTAAAGCAGTTGGAGAATTCAGTGCGCCTTGGAGTAGTTTTCTGATAATCGTTGGCAACAATGCCTTGCGTGAAAAGAAAGAAGTCGTAATGCAATTGCTCGAAATCATGAATGGTGAATGCATTACGTTCAAGCAAGATATGCATAGCGCTATTCACCTGAGCAAGCGATTCGACATGAGTCTTCCAGAAGCTCATCAATGGCTGCAGCGCACGCAATGGAATTACAATTTTGAAGTATCGATTTCGAGTCTTGAAAAAGCAAAGTCCGCTTTGGTTTCGGTAAACAAATGCAACCCAACACTCAACCTTCGCGACATTTGCGCATCGTGGATTCAAATCTAATTACATGAAAAAGCTCTGGTCAAAAACATGGTTCAAGGTGTTGAGTGTTGTTCTCGCCTTATGCGTCATTTTCATTCTCTCCTTAAACTCAATTTTCAGGGGAATCGGAAAATGGCTCAATGCCACAGACGCACCGGAGCAAACCGAAATGTGTTTTGTACTTGGAGGCAATAGTTATGAAAGAGGACTTGCAGCAGTTGATTTATTCAAGCAATTCCCTGAACAAAAATTCACTGCCACAGGAGGTAATTATCCTTACCAAATTTTGTGTTTGGATACGACTATGCTGGAATGCGAGCTGACCAGACACTTTATGATCAGCGAAGGAGTTCCGGCTGAGCAAGTGGACACATTGTCTTCTGCGCACAGTACGATGGATGAGTCGAATGAAATTTTAACTTGGTGCAAATCGAACAACGCCAAACACATTACCGTCATCTCCAGTGCCTTTCACATGCGTCGCGTGCGTATGGTGTTCGAAGAGAAGTTCGAAGAAGCAGGCATCACGATTAATTTCCACGGATCTGCGCCCATTGAATACAATGCAATGAACTGGTGGCAAAATGAAGAAGGTTTAATCATGACCAATAATGAATTGGTCAAACTTTTCTATTACGCAATCAAGTATTAAAGGTGCTGTTTATTTCCCTTTAGATTTTTTGCTTGATTTTTTTTTATCGGGCAATACCATGCGTAAATTTGTAGGTAACTAACATTACTTAACCAGTGCCCATGCAGATGAACGAAGAAAGCAAAGACAATCGGAATACGATTGATCTCGTCCATCGGTTTGAGAAGATGATATCGCAGAATGATTCATACTACTTCGATATGGATCAATTGGAAGAAATCATTGATTACTACTGCGAGACAAGTCAATTTCAGTCGGCATTGAAGGTTATTGAATATGGGTATGATTTATTCCCGGACAACATGACGCTCATGCTTCGTGAGGCACAGATACTAACCGGCATGGGACATCTCACACAGGCCTTGAAGCAATTGAAGCGTCTGGAGAAAATGGATGCGAATGAAGAAGTTCTTTTGACACTTGCCTCCATTTACAGCCAGCAACGCGAACATGCTAAATCCATCAAACTCTTACAAAAAGCTCTTTCATTAGGTTCAAGTGAATTTACGGACGACATCTACCTCGAGATAGCACTTGAGTATGAAAACATGCAACGTTTCGACAAAGCACAAGAGACGCTGCAAGAGGCCATAAAAAGAAGTCCGCAAAACGAAGTACTCCTCTACGAATTGGCTTACGTTTTTGACATCAACGAAAAAAGTGCAGAGGCCATTGAATTCTATCAGCGCTTTCTTGAGTCATTTCCTTTTTCGTTTCCGGGGTGGTACAATTTGGCTAATGCTTACCAAAAAATCGGTCAGTTTCAAGATGCACTCGAATGCTATGATTACTCATTAGCCATTCAGGAAGATTTCACTCCTGCCTACTACAACAAAGCACATACACTTTTCAAGCTGGAGCGCTATCAGGATGCTGTACAAGTTTTCGAAGAAACCTATGCCTACGAGCCACCGCAAGCGCCCGTGTATTGCCACATTGGTGAGTGCTTCGAAAAACTCAATCAGTTTGACAAAGCGCTTTTCTATTACAGAAAGAGCATTCAGGTAGATGAGTATTATGCCGACTCCTATCTGGGCATAAGCATCACCATGGACTTAATGAACAAGACCATTGATGCGATTCCATTTATTGAGCGAGCCATCGAAATCGAACCTGAAAATCCGGATTACTATCTTTTTCAAATAGAATTCCTGAAAAAATTGGAACGCATCGATGAAGCAGAATCAATTGCCGAATCAGTTATAGGAAGATTCCAGGAAAATGAGGATCTGTGGCTCGACTACTCCGATATCTTTTTTCATCGCGGTGAATATGACCGCGCGTTAAGCATCATCCAAACAGGATGGCAGCACTGCCCTCAAAGCAATGATCTTGGGTTCAGACAAGTTGTCTATCTTATGTTGTCAGGCAAAACCACTGATGCAGAAGAACTCATGTTTCGAATGGCGATGCGCCATCCGACAGGCCTGAACGATCTGGAAGAATATTTTCCGGATATCAGACAAAATCTTCTGTTCATTGAATTGCGAAAGCAGTTTTCGGCCGAATAAGCCGCTACACATCGAACCCTTGTATTAACCCCTGCAACTATCAAATTTTTGCATATTTGCACGATTGTAAAAAAACGAATGAATTTCAAGCTTAATAACATCCCCGAGAGAACAACGAAAAACCGCAACCACGGCCTTACGATGGTAATGGATAAAGGACTGAGTATTCGACAAGCCGAAGATTTGATCGATAGCGCAGGTGACCAAGTGGACATCGTAAAACTCGGATTCGGAACTTCCGCATTTGCCGGCAATGTCAAAGAAAAGGTGAAGCTATATAAGAAGGCCAACATTCGCGTCTATGTCGGCGGAACCTTGTTCGAAGCCTTTTATGTGCGAGGCCAAATGGACGACTATAAAAAGTACATCGATCAGCTCGGATTGGATACCGTTGAAATTTCAGATGGAAGTATGAGTATCGCACATGATAAGAAATGTGAGATCATACAATCATTTGCCAAGAATTATAAAGTATTGTCAGAAGTAGGATCGAAAGAAGAAGGCATTCTTATTTCACCGGCGCGATGGATCAAGATGATGCAGCATGAATTAGCGGCCGGCTCCTGGAAAGTTATTGCAGAGGCGAGAGAAAGTGGAACCGTTGGAATCTATCGTCCGAATGGACAAGCACATGTGCTGCTCATTAATAAGATTATCAAAAATGTAAATCCCGAGAATATCCTTTGGGAGGCACCGAAAAAACCACAGCAGGTTTATTTCATCAAGCAATTCGGAGCCAATGTCAATTTGGGCAACATTGCCGAAAACGAAGTTATCCCTTTAGAATGTCTGCGACTTGGTCTCCGCGGCGATACATTCTTCGACTTTCTTCCAGAAAACACCGTGAAAAAATTCAAATACTAATGATGTATTCTGTCTCACCACAAGAACTCGCCGAATGGAAGAAAAACGGCAAGGCACATCAACTCATCGACATCCGCGAACTGTATGAAGTTGAAACGTGTACTATCGGTGGTGACCACATACCAATGGGTGAAATTGTAAATCGCGTTAGTGAAGTAAGACGCGATGTACCTGTTGTCATACACTGCAAATCCGGGCGTCGTTCCGAAGCCGTAGTAGTGCACCTGCGATCGATTGGTCTTGATAATGTACTATCGCTTCGTGAGGGTATCTTGGGATGGGCCGATGCTATCGATCCTACACTCGATTGCTATTGATGCTTTAGCTTCGGGTTTTCAAGATGCCGATTCTGATCGCGCTGTGTTTTCTTTTTGAGATTTTCGATTAGGGCCTTTTCCAAATCGACTCCTGTTTGGTTAGCAAGACATATCAGCACAAACATCACATCAGCCAATTCATCGGCCAACACTTTTTCTGTATCCGAAGGTTTTTCGCTCTGCTCACCATAGCGCCTTGCGATTATTCGAGCGACCTCACCCACTTCTTCCGTCAAGATGGCCATGTTGGTCAATTCGTTGAAGTAACGAACCCCAACCGATTGGATCCACTCATGCACGATGCGCTGAGCATCTTGAATGGAAAGCGCCTCTGTTTTTTCGTTTGATGTCATTTCGTATTGAGAACCAAAAAATTACGCTATCTATTTAAAAACAAATGAATTAAATCAATTATTCACCAATAAACAAACTGCTGTTAGAACATTCATTTTCAAGACCTGCAGCAGGTTCAATATTCACTTTGATTTGAAGTCGACAAGGTATGTAAGTTCTCGAACGAACATGCAAACCAAAACCAACTTCTGAAATTAAAGTGTATTTCTACATGAAAACCTTATTGCGCAACGCATTCGCAGCATGGATGCTCATCATTGTAACCGCAATTGCCGGTCAAGCACAATCGTTCACCAATGTTGCAGCGTCCGTTGGACTTGCTACTACCGGAGCTAAAGATGCCGGTGCATGTTGGGCCGATTTCAACCAAGACGGCTACCTCGATCTTGTGGTGAACACCGAAAACCCCTCTGCGGGAAGTCGACTGTTTTTCTCGAACGCAGGAACATCTTTTACCGATGTAACGTCGACAAATGCTGACAGTCTGAGCGCTACAGTGAAAGAACGTTCGGCCGTTGCCGGTGACTTCAACAACGATGGTTACACCGATTTCATCGTAAATACCTTTAACCGCATTGAGGTTTGGCTCAACCAGGGCCCTTCTTCAACGCCTGCGTATTCATTCGGAACCGTCACACAAAGCCCTAATCAGGCAATTACCTCCATCAGTGGTGGTATCAATGCAGAAGGTATTCTACTTGTTGACTATGATAATGACGGAGATATTGATTTGATTGTAGACGACCATGGTTTTGGAGTCGATATACTTTCCAATGATGGCACAGGCCAATTCACCGCGGTAAACAACTCAATCACTGGCCTGCCTTCAGGTGGCACAACGGGTGATTATGCTGCAGCTGCCGATTTCAATGCCGACGGATACGTAGATATATGTGTACGACGCCAATCTTCCGTTGATGTATTTATCAATGATGGTGATGGCACATTCACAGAAAGTGCGTTTGATCAAAATGCAGTAAATTCAAATAAAGGCGGTGTGCTATGGGCCGACTTCGACAACGATAGTGACCTTGATTTGTTTTGGACAGACAATGGCACGAATCAAATTTGGCGCAATAACAACGGTACACTCGTGGCCACAGGAGAGCCATCAAGCTCGTCCGGTGCCAATCTCAATTCAGCCAATATCGATGGTATTACAGCCGGTGACATTGACAATGATGGTGACGTTGACCTTTATCTAGCAAACGTTTTCACCACCGGATTTCTATTCATTAATGAAAACCCTTCTACTCTTCAGTTCTCGCGTCCATCATCACCTGCCAACTTCGGAATAAATCCGGCCGGTGATGCCAATGCAGTTGCTTTCGTTGACTATGACAATGATGGTGACCTCGATTTGTATGTAAGCATGGACAATGCTGCAAATCAATTGTGGCAAAACGACCTAAACAACACCAACTACCTCAAAGTAAATGCGCTTTGGGATCTTGGCTCAGGACAAACCGCACTTGCTTCAGGAGCTACTGCGACTCTTCTAGACTGTAATGAAAACCCCATATCCTATCTAACCAGTGTTGCTGCCGGTGAAGGTTATGGTGGATTTGGAAATGCAGTGCTCCATTTTGGTGGCGTAAATCCCGATAGCGTTGCATATGTGCGCGTAAAATTCCCGGTTCGTAATGGTGTTTCAACCACCGTCGTTATTGCTGTAACGCCGAGTGATCTCGCCAATCAAACGATTACCATTCTTAATACAGACACTTCAGACTCGTTTACCTGTCCAAACGTGCCTCCTGTTGCGAACGACGATAGCGGAACAACCGTAGCAGAGACCGCAACAACCATTACCAACATCACATCGAATGATACCGATTCGGATGGCACGATTGATATCAGCACAATCGATATCGACCCGGCTACTCCAGGTCAACAAACAACATTAGTAACAGCAACCGGTGAATGGATTGTAGATACAGCCACCGGTGACTTAAGCTATACACCGGCATTTGGTTTCACCGGTATTGACACTATATCCTATACCGTGAACGACAACGACGGCGGAGTTTCCAATGAAGCAACAGTTTCTATTATCGTATCGCCGCTTTCTACAAGCCCAATTGCTTCAGACGACAACTATGCGGGAGATGAAGACACAACGATAACCGATAATGTGCTCGATAATGACAATGATGCCGATGGTGATGTGTTATCGACCACCTTATTGTCGAATGCTTCAAACGGAACTATCACGTTGAATGGTGACGGCTCATTTACGTATGTGCCCAATTCCAACTTCTTCGGATCAGATAGTGGAAGTTATATCGTGTGCGACGATAACTCCAACTGCGACACAGCTGTTATCATTCTGACCATCAATGCTGTTAACGATGCTCCTGTTGCGAATGGCGATTCATTCAGCATTGATAATCTATCAACTTACAATGGTTCGTTGGAATTACTTGCCTCCGATGTTGATGGGGACTTACTAAACTTCAACGTAGTAACAACAAGTGCAAACGGAATACTGTCGTTAAACCCCGATGGAACATATAGCTATACTGCCAATCCAGGTTTCAGCGGTGCAGATTCATTCCTTTATGAAGTTTGCGATGCACTTCTATGCGACACAGCGGAGGTTGCAATCACTGTAACCGACTCAACCACGGATAGCGATGGTGACGGAATTACAGATAACGATGAAAATTCGGCGGGCACTGATCCGCTCAACCCTTGTGACCCAAATCCAAACGCCCTCGGTAGCAATGATTGTGATGCCGATGGTTTGACTAACGACGAAGAGATTACCGCAGGAACCGATAACACGATCCCTGATACAGACGGTGACGGAATCAACGATGGTGCAGAGGTTGATGCTGCCAGCGATCCGATAAATGCATGCGATCCTAACATCAACGCTCTTGCAAGCAACGACTGTGACAACGACGGATTGGACAATGCAGGTGAAACTCTGGCCGGAACAGACAACACCAACCCCGATACTGATGGTGATGGAATCATCGACGGAACCGAGGTAACAAATGCTACTGATCCGCTCAACCCATGTGACCCAAATCCAAACGCCCTCGGCAGCAATGATTGTGATGCCGATGGTTTGACTAACGACGAAGAGATTACCGCAGGAACCGATAATACGAACCCTGATACCGATGGTGACGGAATCAATGATGGAACTGAAGTAGATAATGGCTCACTTCCACTCGACCCTTGTGATCCAAATGCCGGTGCAGTAGGAACTGCCGATTGCGATGGTGATAACCTTGACAACAATGGTGAAGTACTCGCAGGCACAGACAACACCAACCCGGATACAGACGGCGACGGATTCATTGATGGCGATGAAGTGACTGCCGGAAGTGATCCACTCGATGCTTGCTCACCTTCTGCAATAGCCCTCGGTACTTCCGATTGTGATAATGATGGTTTGACAAATGATGAAGAAACCTTCAATGGCACAGACCCAACCAATCCGGATACTGATGGTGACGGAATTGATGATGGCACCGAGGTTAATAACGCCAGCAACCCAACGGAAGCTTGCGACCCCAATGTAAACTCACTTCCAACCAATGACTGTGATAACGATGGTTTGGATAACTCAGCAGAAATACTGGCGGGTACTGATAACACAAACCCCGACACAGATGGTGATGGACTTATTGATGGCAATGAAGTACTCAACAGCTCTGACCCGCTCAACCCATGTGATCCGAACTTCAGTACACAGGGAACAGCGGATTGCGATAATGATGGTTTGACAAATGATGAAGAGGTTACTGCAGGAACTGACAACACTAACCCGGATACCGACGGTGACGGAATCAATGACGGCACTGAAGTAGGCAACGGAACCCTTCCACTCGATCCTTGCGATCCAAACGCAGGAGCGGTTGGAACAGCTGATTGCGATGGTGATAACCTCGACAACGATGGTGAGGCTCTGGCCGGCACCGACAACACTAACCCAGATACCGATGGCGATGGATTTATTGATGGTGATGAAGTATTGGGCGGTAGCGATCCACTTAATGCTTGTTCACCTTCACCAACAGCGCTGGGAACATCTGATTGTGATAGCGATGGTTTGGATAACGATGAAGAAACATTCAATGGCACAGATCCGACAAATCCGGATACTGATGGCGATGGAATTAACGATGGCGCTGAAGTTGACGCCGCAAGCAATCCAACCGACGCTTGTGACCCGAACATCAATGCCCTTTCAACAAACGACTGTGATGGTGACGGACTTGATAATGCGGGTGAAGAACTTGCAGGAACAGACAACACCAACCCTGATACAGATGGTGATGCAATCAACGACGGAACCGAAGTAACAAATGGAACGGATCCTTTGAACCCATGTGATCCAAACCCGAGTGCACTCGGCACGGCTGATTGCGATAATGACGGATTGACCAATGACGAAGAAGTAACTGCAGGCACCGATAGTAACAATCCTGATACCGATAGTGATGGTGTAAACGACGGTGACGAGGTCAACAACGGAAGTAACCCAACGGATTCTTGTGATCCTAATCCTGCTGCAGCATCAGGAACTGCTGATTGTGACAACGACGGATTGACTACCGATGAAGAAACAGATTTAGGAACAGACCCTACCAATCCCGATACCGATGGTGACGGTATTGATGATGGAACTGAGGTTGAT
>Ga0315907_10007137_pt1 | contig 11694 bp, 12 predicted proteins | sample LakEriMetagenome_3_FD_203525 | JGI IMG/M metagenome (GOLD analysis project Ga0315907, IMG submission 203525) | Freshwater fungal communities from buoy surface, Lake Erie, Ohio, United States - Buoy 12 MA123 | ecosystem: Environmental > Aquatic > Freshwater > Lake > Lake biofilm | place: USA...
GCATGCTCTCTCGATTGCTGCCGCTGCTGCTGATGCTGACGATGATGGTCGTCGGCACCCCTGCCCTCTCCCAGCCAGTCACGAATTGCCACGCGGTCGACGGCGACACGATCATGTGTGCTCGCGAGACGATCCGTATTGAAAATATCGACGCGGCCGAGATGCCGCCACATGCTCGGTGCGCGTTCGAGGCCGATCTCGCAATCAAAGCGAAGCTCTTCGTCGGTGATCGCCTGGCGCGCGGCCGCGTAGAGCTGGTGCGCGATCAGAAACGGCCCAGGGACCGTTATGGGCGGACATTGGCGCTTGTTCGGGTGGATGGCGTGGATCTGGGCGAGGCGCTTGTGGCGGCCGGCCTGGCGCGACCTTGGGAGGGTAAGCGGCGGCCGTGGTGTTGAGGCTCAGTTCTTTATTTAATCAAAGAACGGATGGGTAGATACATCGTTTTAATTGAGCTCTGCGTTGCGTCTGGCAGATCAAGAAAGTCAAATTTTCTGTAAAAAACAGCAGCTTCGTCATCAATTGCGTGGACCAGGATCGCGAAGGCGGCGACTGAACTTGTGACGTTTAATGTGCGATCCAGGGCGTCTCCCATCAATGACCGTCCAAGCCCCTTTCCAGCAGAGTTTTTGTCAACCGCAAGTCTTGCCAACAACACGACCGGTACATCGTTTGGCAATCCGGATCTCAGTTTTGCTGTCGGCAACCGTTCGCGCTGCACGCTTCCGGTTGCCAGCGCATAATAACCGACGACTTTGTTTGTGCCTTTTTCGCACACAACGAATGTTCGGCCCGTCGCTTCTCGCTCATGAGCTTTTCTTAGCCATTCGTCGAGGCTTGGATGTTTGCCGTTTTCGAATAGCGCCGTATCGTGGCTGATAGAAAGTCGTTCCGGTGCAGAAAATTTCACGCCGTTTCCCACACCGGTTTACGACGCAGACGTGCCTTAGCTTCTTTCGAAAGCTCAGGCGGATTGTCGAGGATCGTGACAAAGCGATCGAAATCTTCCGATTTCAAGGTAATGAGGCGCCGGTTCAGGATTTCGTCTTCCGCCGCCTGTCGGATGACACGCGTCGAAAAATCGGAAATCGAAGTCCCGAGAAGCTCTGCTGCTTCAGCTACAAGAAGCTTGAGATCCTGCGTCACGCGAATTTGCATATGCTCGGATTTGAGCACATGAGTCCGCTTCTGCGGTCGCTCTGCAGTGAAAGCGCGCGAACGACGGGGTGCGACTAGCGTTTCGGCCATTTGAATCTCGCTATTAGTCTCGTTTTAATTAGGTCGGTAGTTATGACCAATTGTAATAACGATGTCAATACATGAACTACCACCCCCCTAAGCCGACCTTGCGGTTTGCCCTGGGCGTGGTTTTGAAGTTCGGCGCTCTCGGGACCGCTACGGGCGCGCTCTGGCGCTTGTCCGGCGCGACATATATGTCGCGGGCGTCGATTTGGGCGAGGCGCTGATCCAGCCCGGCCTGGCGCGACCTTGGGAGGGCAAGCCGCGGCCGTGGTGTGAGGATAGGCACCTTATTCACTGTGCTACCGATGACACTCCGTGTCCGTCACTGACCTAGTTTCGGTTCTAGTCTTGGCTCAACATAATGAATGGCAGGCGTGAAGGAAAACTTTGCTTCGACGAGCTCGATCATTACAGCTGCAATTTTTTTTCCAAGGAGACCAAGAGACTCTACTGAGAACCGAAACGAGTCGTCCATGATCTGCCACTTCCGTTCCCAATCCATGCCAAAGCTCCGCGACTTCTGCTGAAGATAGGGCAGTACCCGAACGATCAACCAGGCAATCTCCGTCGAGCGATTGAAATACATTGCGGCTCCGTCCTCATCGTACTGCGGCCCGAGCGAGAACGGCGCTTCCTTTTCGAACATCCAGCGCCCTACCTCTCCAAATTTTGATAACTGTGAACCATGTACCTGCATGTCGAACATACTGTTCCATAGCTCTAGTTCTTTGACAGCATCCGGAGAAAGCCCAGATTTTCTCCCAGTCATCAGATCAAATATTCGCCGCTCCTCACGCTTCCGACGTCGGCGGATTTGCTGCTTGTCGTCGAGAGTCCATTTTCGGTCTTTGGGCGCCTCATCGGTCCCGATAACTTTTTCAAGCGTCGAAATCCCGTGAATTAGGCTCGCGATTACGACGACGCGTTCGGCCAGATTTCTGAGCAATGCGTAGCCATCGAGTGGATACCCGTTACAGGCGAGAGATTCGGCTGCGCGAAAAGCGCGAAATATAAGTTGGAATTCAAGAAGGATGCTCGAATAGGTGTCATCCTTTGGGTATCCGATTGTTCGGATCTCTAGAATGGTCTTCTCGAGGCTTTCAGCGAAAAACTCAAAGAATGCGTCGATGAGGACTCTATAACCCTTGAACGTGGTTACGAAGGTCGTCCCGCTCTGTTGCTCAAGCGCAAGCACGCTTGTGAGAAGCCGGCCGCCGACGATCCCATTAGTTGAAAATGTGGCTTCGAGACGCTTCTGCCAGGCGGCAATTTCTTCTTGGCGGGTCATCGTGATTAACCATCAGTATATGGGTGCACAAGAGAAGCGAGTTTAAGCCATTGCTATGAACGCTTATGCCCCTGCCACTGCTCGAAAAGCGTCTCGAGCAATTCGACATTCGATTTGCCGGCCTCGATCGCGGCGATCGAGAACGCGCGATAGAACTCGGGCTCGACCTTGAATGTCATGCCATGCGTACGGCGCTTCTTTTGCTCCAGACGACGTGCGGCGGCGACAGCACCAGGCCGCGGTGCGGGTAGCGGCGTGAAGTCGTGGGTCGCCCCCTCCTCCGCTTTCGGCGGTTCTGGCTTGCGCGACTTGAGGATCTGGCTCGGCGGCGGCGGCACGGTCATGTGGATGCTCCCTGCGTGCGGGTCGAAACGAAAGCGGCGATTTCCTCGATCAAGCGTTTGACGGCGACTCTCGGCTTCAGGTGCGAAACCTCGGTCCCTGCCCTGCCGACATCGTGTGCGCGCTTGAACGCGGCCTTTTCCGGCCAAACCGCGTCGAGCACCGAGTAGCCGGCGCGCGTGATGTAGTCTTTCGCCTCGGCCACGGCCTTGTCGCTGTCTTCGGCGCGCGTAATCGCAAACCGGATCTTGTCGCGAGCGACGCCGTTTTTGACGAGCGCATGGGCGAGCCGAATCTGCGGATTGAGGTCGTCATTTGCGGTTCCCGTCGGGATCAACACCGCGTCCGACACGACCGCGACCTCAAGCGAGAGCTCGTCGGCCTGGGCGCGGCCGTCGAACACAATCAGGTCGTAGTCGCCGTCCTGCGCGGTGGCAGCTTTGACCGTCGCGAAATTCTGGGCCTCGACGACCGGCTCGACCTTGAGATCGAGGCGCTGAGCCGCCCAGTCGACCGAGGTTTTCTGCTTGAGATCGAAGTCGGCGATCTTCACCCGCCAGTCGCCGGCGGCGTAATCGCGAGCGAGCGCTCGGACTAGGCTGGACTTGCCGACGCCGCCTTTTTGGCTAATGACACCAATCTTGATGGCCATATTTCGGTCCTTCAGTCGATATGCCGATAAGTTTATCGGCGAATGTGTCCATCAATATATCTGTTAGTCGGTCAATAAAGCAAGCGGTGGATCAGCTAAGGCATAGGCACTGATATATGCATAGGCAGATTTTAGCGTGGACAGATACTAAATATCTGAAAGTCATAAATTTATGCAAATCTGTCCGTCTGTGCTTCTGTCTATTTGCTTGTTTGGTATGGCGGTCAGACCAGGAAATCACCCCAAACTATTGCTATTTAAATCCGGCACCCGAATACCCATTTGGGGAATATGCAGTTCGACAATGTATATCTGAAGGCCGTTCGAAGCTGGCTCGAGGCGCATGGGCACATGTCCGCAGCGGGGCAGCTGTCGAGCAATCATGTCCACGAATGCCAAGTCGAAGGTCTGTCGATCGCGGAAGCGGCCGCCGAGGCTTTGCGCCTACTGACAGTCTTGGAGATCGTCGGCAAATAAATCGGCAGGGCAGGGGCAAAAATGTGCCCTCGAGGGGGCATTTCTGCTCCGGAACCTAATTATTTCTGAAGCTTAACCAGGGCGTTTCCCGCGCAACGCGCTCGGTCTCGGCGCGCACGCGCTCCATAAGCAGCCCGTGCGCGAGTGCGCTCCGTCGCCGCGCTTCTGCGCCGGCAGCCGCCAATACGGCTGGAAACGTCCCCTCGATCTCGTCGTCGTCATCCATAGCCGGTAGGATAATCCAATTCCGACACAGCAGGGCAGGGGGGGGGTAAAACCGCGGATATTTGCCGCGTTTTTGCGGAAGCCTCCCAGAATCATATTTACCTTCATGTCCGATGTAGAATTGCCAACACCTTGAATCTTGACGCCGATTCCAAATTAAGGCATATTCATTCGGCGCTTCAGACATACGTACTATAATGTAATTTAGAGGAACCTGAATATGCCTGCGGATATCGAGACCGTTTCGCAAACGTCGGCCGAAACGGGACGTAGAGCGCTCCCGAGCGTGCTGGACGAGCTCGAAGCCGAAGCGCGGCGCCTGGAGCAGCTGGCGCAGGCGCCGCGCACCCAGGGCGCTTACCAGTCAGCCTGGGCCCATTTCGAGGATTGGTGCCGCGAAGCCGGGGCAAATGCCCTTCCGACGGATGCGGCGACCGTCAGACGCTATGCGACCGAGTTATCGACTCGAATTGTCCCAGGTTCCGTGCCGCGACGGACATATTCGATAGCGACGATTGAGCAGCGATTGGCCGCTATCAAGAAATGCCACATGGTTGCCGGGCATCCGTTGGATCTTTCCGGCCTCGGCGAGCTGCGCAAGGGGCTCCGCCGCGACAAGGCCAAGAAACAACGACGGACACAAAAACGGCCGCTCCTCGACAACGACATCGTCGAGATTCTGCGGCGGATGACTGGCGCGCTGCCTGATCTCCGCGACCGCGTGATCTTGCTTCTCGGGTTCGTTGGCGGTCTGCGCCGATCCGAGATTGCCAGCATTGATGTCGAGCACGTTGAATTCGTCAAAGACGGCGTCAAACTCACACTCATTGAATCGAAGGGTGATCGAGAATCGCGAGGCGTCGTTGTCAACCTCATCAAATCCGCGCGACCGATCTTGTGTGTGGTTCAAGCGCTGAAAGATTGGTTGACTGCAACTGCAATCGAAAGCGGCCCGCTGCTGCGCGCAATCGATCGATTTGGATACGTCGGCAGCAGCCGTCTCACGGCGACCAGCATCCGGCGTATCGTGATCGTGCGCGCGGCCGCAGCAGGCTTCAAGGTCAACGTATCAACGCATTCCCTTCGGCGGGGCGCCGTGACGTCAGCTTTGCAAGGCGGCGCATCGATCGAGAAAGTTGCGCGGCACGTTCGTCACAAATCCATTCAAACGACCATGGGCTACTATGACCAGGTCAAAGGCATGGACGATAATGCGATGCATTCGGTTCTCGCCGTTGCGCGCCCTGGCGATCCGCCGGCACCGATTCCGGTAAAGCGCGGTCAAGCAACGCCGCGCGGCGAGGTGATCGACTATGACGAATTCGCGCAGGTGCCGAGTGCGCCGATCAAGATCAACCGCATTGAGCTTGAGCCTGTCGACACGACTGAGCTCCAGCAGAGCATTGCCGACATCGAGCTCGTAAATAAGCGTCTCGCTGAGAAGCTGGGTATCGGAAACGCGGCCGTCGAGGGTCGAGGTAAGCCATGAAACATCTCTGTGAAACTTGTCGGTTCTTTGACGGCGCGGCCGGCCAGAAGCTCGCGGCCTGTAGGCGCAATGCCCCACGATCGCACCTGGCCTCGGCCGACGGCGATCCCGACGAGCAACGTGTCCGCGGCGTGTGGCCGCTCGTGTCGCATGACGATTGGTGCGGGCAGCACGAGAAAAGACGGGGCGACGCATGAGCCTCGCGACACTCGCGGACCTGATGTCGGCCGGTGCCAGGACAGAGCAAGCTTATTGCGCGTGCGGAAGAATCGAAACGCTCGATCTGCCGGCACTGGCGGCCGCGCACGGTGCCGACACGATCTTCATGGCCATTCGCGGGCGTCTCCGTTGCAGCGGTTGCGGATCGCGCGGGCAGACCACGACAACGGTCGACTATCCGTTTACAGCGGGATTTGGCCAAGTCTCGAACCATGGAGCTTCCAAATGACGATTGCTCTCGAGGCGCACGACTCGAAGCGCAACATTCACCGTCGTTACGAAATCGCGCGTTCGCCGGATCTGTTCGGCTGGACGCTCGTCGAGTGTCGTTGGGGTCGCGCAGGCGGCGAGCTGCGGACAAAAGTGCTCGCGGCGCCGACGATCGATGCAGCAGACCGACTCGTCAAGAGCGTGCTGCGCAAGCGCGAATCAGCGAAGGCGCGCATCGGTGTCGAATATCGCACGGTGTCGACATGACCGACGACGAAGTAGAGAGCGCTTTGGCGCAAGCAATTGCTGAGGCGATGCCTGAAGTTCGTGCGCGCAATGCGGCGTTTCGTGAGCGTGTCGCTGCGTTTTTCGATTTAAAGGTCGAGCATTTGCCAGATTACGGCACCGACGGCTGGTCGAGGCTGCTGGCGACCTATGTTTGGTGCGTAAAACCGTATCCCGTCGAAGATTTGCGCCACATGCTGGACCGCAAAATCTTCAGCGATGAAGCCGGAAAAGTTATGTCGCTCCTTGTGAAATTTGAGCTGCCGACAGACTCGAAAGTTGAAACCACGCGCGACGTGATCCTGCTCGCATACTCTCGTGGCCGCATCGGACAACGCGATGCCGTTGACGCGCTTGAGATGCGCGATTCCACTGAGCTGCTTGTCGCACTCGGCGACGCAAATCTGCCGATGCCCATGCCTGCAGAGGACGAGATCGAACGGCAAGCAGACTCGTTCGTCAATATGATGAAAAGCTGAATGCGTTGCCGGCTCACAGCATCTGTCGCTGGCGACCCGGCACTGCTTTATGCCCTGATGTCGGCCATTGAAGGGCCCGGATTCATCGATTGGCCTGACATCGACCCCAGAGGCATCGTCGAGCATACGATCGGCTTGCTGCTGCGACGCGGCACCCATGGCGGCGCTGAAAAATACGACCACGCGCGCCGTGTTGCCGAGCTGCTCGCCAGGCGCCTCGAGGAGCGTATCGAGCGTGGCCGGCGCGCTGCTGAGACAGGTTTCGTGCTGCCCCTCGATCTGCAGAAGATCCGGTCAATCCCGCGTAAGGTGCTGCTGCAGGGCTTTGGCGGCGGCGGCCGCGAGTGGCTGCTCGACAAGTGGGGCGTCGATGCGCCGCTTGCGCATGTCGAGTGCAGCGTGCGGACAGAGATCTTGACGGAGGAGCGGGGCAGGGGACGGCCGCGCGCAGGCTCGACGCAGCGGAGCTGGACGCGCACGCGGGCCGTTTGGACCTTCGAGGCCGAAGCGTTTCCGTGGCCGTGTTTTCGCGTGTTGTTGCGCGATTGGCCGGCGATCGAGTTTGGCGTCGCGTTCGACGATGAATTTGGGCCATTCGAGAAAACGTGGCCGGTTATCGAGGTCGCAGATGTACGGCAGGCAGCGTGATGCGTATTGCGATCCACTCCGACCTTCACAATGAGCACCGCAACGGCATGCCGATCCCCGCGTATCCGTCGACGGCTGACGTCGTCGTGCTCGCTGGCGACATCGACAGCGACAATCGCGGAATCCTCTGGGCGCGTGAAATCTACAAACAGCCCGTGATCTATGTCGCCGGGAACCACGAGCACTATGGCCACAACCTACGCGCCGTTCTCGTCCGCTGCCAGGAAGCGGCTGCCGGGACGAATGTCCATTTTCTCGAGTGCAACACGGTAACGATCGAAGGCGTCCGTTTCATTGGCTGCACGTTGTGGACCGACTTTGAACTTTGGGGCGCCGATCAGATTGAGCGCGCGCAGCGTTACTGCGGTAATTTTCTGACCGATTTTCGTGTTATCGGCTACGGTCGTCCCGATCTCTGGTCGATCAAACACAAGCTCAAGCCAGACGAGATGCGTGCGATCCACCTCGCATCGCGCGAATGGCTCGACGCTGAGTTGGCGAAACCGTTCGACGGCAAAACCGTTGTGGTCACGCATCATCTGCCGTCGCTCAAGTGCGTGAATACGCGCTTCCTCGACAACGAGCAGGATCGAATTTTCAGCGCCGCGTTCGCTTCAAATCTGGATGCGCATATTGAACGACATCAGCCAACGCTTTGGATCCATGGCCACACGCACGATTCGGTCGACGTGATGATCGGTCGGACGCGCGTCGTTGCAAATCCAGGCGGATATCCAAAGTCGCTAAACCCGACATTTCGGCCTGATTTTGAGGTCGTTATATGATCGAGCCTTTCGACATATATGTTGTTGATTTTTGTGCACTTATTTGTCAGCATTACTCCTACAAATACAGCCGATTCTATTCTCTGATTTATTCGCCAAAATCCGCCGCATCCCAAAGGAAATGGGCAATGAACTTCGATTTGTTCGACCTACGACGCCAGTTTCGTCGGCGCTCGCCCAAGCCCAAATGCCAGTTCACGTTGGCGCTCGAGCCTCGCTTCATGTTTGACGCGGCCGGTGCGGCGACGCTCGCGGCCGTCGTCACGACGCATGACGACGGCACGCAGAGCGACATTTCTGCCGGACCGGCAACCGACGCGACGCATCCCGCCCTTGCCCCAACCCAAAGCGACACCTCGCCCGCTGCATCCGCGCGCCAGATCATTTTTGTCGCCGCCGACGTCGCGGACGCCGATCAGCTCTTCGGGCGGACAGGTGCGGAGGTCGTTCGTCTCGATCCTTCGACCGACGCGATCGCGCAAATCACGCAGGCCCTGCAGGGCCGCAGCGATATCGATGCGATACACATCGTAAGCCACGGCCGACCCGGCGAAATCCTGATCGGCAATACGACGCTCGACGGCGCAAGTCTCGGCGATTACGCCACCAGCCTCGCCGCCTGGGCGCAGGCCCTGTCGTCCAACGCGGACATCATGATCTGGGGCTGCGACGTTGCCGCCACACCGGGCGGCGTCGCGCTGCTCGACCGTATCGCCGCACTTACCGGGGCCGATGTCGCCGCCTCGAACGACCGGACCGGTGCGGACGCGCTCGGCGGCGACTGGACCCTCGAAGTCGCGACCGGCGCCATCGAAGCCGCGCACCCCTTCTCCAATACGGGCATGGAACATTGGGGCCACGTTCTCGCGCCGACGCCCGACGTGACCGGTGCCGCGGCCGGCGATGCGTCTATCGGCGCGGCCGTCAGCCTGACGTTGACCTTCGACAACACGGCGGCGAACAGCGCCGGCAATGTCGGATTCGGCCCGCATGTCGATCTCTTCCTTCAGTCGCGGGGCGCCGACGGCAACGGTACGGCGACGCGCGACGGCCTGCTGTTCGGTTCGGCGACCACGATCGGCGGGCAGGATCCGGTCGTCAGTTCGCTGCGCGCCGTGACGAGCGGCGGCGACGGCTCGTCGACGATCAACATTTCCGGTTCGGCCGGCAACTACACCTTCACGCATCCGTTCGCACTCAACGGCACGGGTGCGGCACTCGTCGTCGCACTGCCGACCTGGTTCGCCGCCGGCGACCAGATCGTCATCATGCGCATGCCGTTCGGCAGCTTCGGCCCCGACCATCCGACCGTCGATATCACGGCGAACCTCACGGTCAGCGAGTATGCCGATCCGGGCACGGCGCTGAACTGGGCGGCGCGCGCCGGGTTCGAATTCGGCGCCGACGCGCTCGACAACGCGACCGTCGATGCCCCGCTCTACGAAGCCCTCGCCCAGGCGACGACCGGCACGATCAATCCGACGGCGTACAAGCTCGTCGTCACGAACAGCGCGCCCGATCTCGAGACCGCCACGGGCTCGAACTTCGTGCGCACGCTGAGCGTGCTCGTCGATCCCGCCGACGGCACGACGCTGAGCCAGAGCGGCACCGACTATCTCTACATCCCCATTCCGGACGGCGTGATCATCAACAGTCTGCCGACGGTGACGGGCGGAACGATCGAATTCCAGCGTGGCGACGATTCCACGTGGGAGACGTACAACGCCACGAACGCGACGACGCCGGCCACGTCGTATCAAGCCATCCGCGTCCAGTACACGTCGACCATCCCCGATTCCGGCCGCACGGTCGCGATCGACTACTGGGTCAACGAGTTCAAGCGCGACGGCACCACGCGCGTGCTCGATGCGACGACCGGCGACGATGTCCCGCTGTGGAACACGGCCAACGAGGTGACGTTCGCCGGCTCGTGGACCGGCAAGACCGGCGGCGGCATCCTGACCGACGCCATGCAGGCCGTCACGAGCGCGGCCGACGCGCCGACCCTGACCGCCCAGTCGATCCATCTCGACAAATCCTCGACGATCCAGACCGACAGCGGTCCGACCGGCTTCTCGCCCGGCGACGTCATGGAATACGCTTTGAAAGTCGACATCTCCGACTATTTCCGCGGCGGAAACCTCATCGTCGAAGACACGCTTGGCGACGGCCAGACCTTCGCGACCGGCTTCGGGCCGACGATCCAGTTCGATTGGCGCGATTCGGCGACCGGCACCAACCAGACCATTTCGGTCCGCGCGATGGCGGCCGCAAATATCGAATACGACAGCGACGCCGGCGCCGGCACGACCTGGGCCGCGTGGGACGGCACGTCGGCCATGACGAAGCAGACGGCCGACGGCTCAACGCGCGTGCGCTATCTCGTCTCGACCGACACCGCCGCCGCGATCATGCGCGGCGGGCGCGACGACGGGGCCGCCACCGACACGCATCCAGGCACGGGTCCGACGACCGGGACCATCCGTTTCCGCGCGCAGATCGACGAGAGCTGGAGCGGCCCTGCCGGAACCTCCTACGCCGCCGGTCTCGGCGCGCAGTTGAAGGAAGGCGATTCCGTTTCCAACAATGCGACCGCGACGATGGACATCTACAATCGCGCGACCGGAACCGCGACCGGCTCGGACGAGGCCGACGGCGACGGCGTGACCAGCACGGTCGCCAACGGCAGCATCACGCTCGAGATTTCGCGCATCAACGGCGCCGTCGCCACGGGCTCGGACGTGTTGATGCCGGGCGACGAAGTCACTTTCAAGCTTACCTACAATCTCAGCATCGCCGACATCGAAAACCTGACGATGTCGGCCTATCTGCCGCTGCCGATCTTCAAGGTCGCCGATCTGGGTTCGGCCATGTACGACGGCAACGGCGCCACCGCGGGCGTCGGCGTCAGCGACCTGCCGCCGCTCAATCAGTGGAGCATCGGCACCGGCACCAACGCCGGCGGGTTGACGGGCGGGCTCGCTCCTGCCCTTTTCCAGGATGCCGGGACCGGCGGCACGTTCGGCTACGCCGCGAACGCGACGTCGAACGGACTGAGCTGGGGCGGTGCGGCGACGGATTACAGCGAAGCGAGCGTGGCCGGCCGCAAGATCGAGATCTATTTCACGCTCGCCGTCGGCAGCGATCCGTTCGTCGACCGGCTGAAGCTCACCTCGCTCGGCCAGCAGATCGACAACACGTCGCAAAACATCAACACCTCGACGTCGGCCGTGCAGCAGAACGTGCTCGGCCAGGCGAACGTGCAGGTCCACAAGGGCTATATCGGCAAGTACGACGCCGCAACCGGCTCGACGCTCGGCACGACGCTGTCGAACCCCGTTGCCGCCGACGTC
>Ga0315907_10007140_pt1 | contig 11691 bp, 5 predicted proteins | sample LakEriMetagenome_3_FD_203525 | JGI IMG/M metagenome (GOLD analysis project Ga0315907, IMG submission 203525) | Freshwater fungal communities from buoy surface, Lake Erie, Ohio, United States - Buoy 12 MA123 | ecosystem: Environmental > Aquatic > Freshwater > Lake > Lake biofilm | place: USA...
CCGCCGCCGAAGAGCCGTTCGACCGGGCCATCATCGACCTGCCGGACGACGTCAGCCCGCGCCTCCCGGCCTTCCCGCGCGAACAGGTTATCCTGGTGACGTCCTCCGAAGTGGAGTTCCGCAGCCAGGCCCAGCTCTTCCGTCCGGTCAGCCTCACGGCCCTCTGGACGCGCTTCAGCACCGAAGCCCCGACGCTCGACGACGCCGAACCCGTCGCCGGACGCCTCCGCGCCAGCCGCCGCCTCCGCGTCCTGCTCGCCGAGGACAACGAGGTCAACCGCGAGGTCGCCAGCGCCCGCCTCCGCCGCGCCGGCCACGAGGTCAGCGCGACGGTCGACGGCTCCGCCGCGCTCGATCTCTGGCGCTCGAAGGAATTCGACGTAGGTATCCTGGACATCCAGATGCCCATCATGGACGGCCTTTCGGTCGCCGCCGCGATCCGCGCCGAAGAGCAGGCCCGCGGCCGGCGCCGGACCGCCCTGCTCGCCCTGACGGCGATGACCCAGGAACTCGACCGCGCCCGCTGCGAGGCAGCCGGCTTCGACGCCTACCTCGCCAAGCCCGTCCGGGGCGCCGAACTACTCGAGAAGCTCGAACTGCTCTCGGCCAGCCAAGAGGCCGACCTCAACCGGATCCGGGACGACGAATTCGTCGCCCATCTCGAATCAGCCGAGACCGAGGACGCCGAGGACCTCCGCGCCGCGGCCCGGGCCTTCCTGCGCCACGCCGACGACATCATCGCCCGCCTCTGCGCCGCCCGGGACGCCGGCGACCCGGACACCCTCGGCCGCGAGGCCCACGGCGCCAAGGGCATGCTTTCCCTGATGGCCTGCAGCGGCCTGGCCCGCCTGGCCAACCAGATCGAACGGCAGCCCGGCGAGAACACCACCCGGGCCCGGACGGAAGAACTCATCGACGGCTTGCGGAAGCTGCGTCGGACGCTACAGTCCCGGACAGACCTGAGCGCTGATGGCCAAGCCGAAACTCAAACCCGAGATCAAGACTGAGTCGCTGGTCTCGGCGGCGCCCAAGTGGAACGTCGTCGTGCTCAACGATCCGATCAACTACCAGGCCTACGTGGTCATGGCGTTCATGAACGTCCTGCGGATCGGCGCCCCCGAAGCCAAGCGGCTCATGCGCGCGATCCACGCCGAAGGCCGCGCGACGGTGTGGACCGGCGACCGCGAGCGCGCGGAGATGCTCTCGCTCGAACTCCAGCAGTGGCACCTCAACTCCTTGCTCGAACAGGATGGCTGAGCTCCGCCTCACGATGACGACGGAGGCGCGCACGGTCCTCACCGACCTGCTCCGCCTCATCGCTCCCGCCGCCGCCCGCGTCACGGTCAACCGCGCCAACGTGCCCTCGGCCGACGAGGAGATCGCCGGCTTCTGGGTCGAGACGCTCACCGCCCAGGCCTCCGAGGAGGCCCGCCTGCTCTCCGTGGCCTTCGCCAGCGCCAAGGGCGATCCGGCCGTGATCGTGCTGCCCAACGAAGCCCAGGCCCTCGCCTTCCTCCGCGCCCTCTCCGCCGTGCGCCTCGCGCTCCGCGACCTGGTCTTCGCCGACATCACGGACGCCCAGTTGGAGAGCGCCGAAGACCTCGACGACGATTCCCTGCCGACCGAGCAGCGCCACGCCCTGGCCTGCTACGCCTGCTTCGGCCTGCTCCAGCAGTCGCTCATCGCGCAGCTGAACCCCGAGGCCTTCGATTGAGCGACGAAATCGGTTGAAGGTCCGGCGGTGACCCGCAACAAAGGCCGGGTGACCAGCGGCCTGCTCAGCTTCTTCTCCGCCCTCGGCGCCTTCGGCCGCCAGCTCGCCGCCCTGCCGCGTCCTCGCTTCTTCCCTTTCACCGGCGTCCTGCGCGGCATGGACGGACCGACCTTCCGCGCCGACACCGTCGCCGGACTGAACGTCGCGCTGCTCGCCTTCCCGATGTCGATGGCCTTCGCGATGAAGGCCGGCCTGCCGATCTGGTGCGGACTCGTCGGCTGCGGCGTCGCCGCCGCCATCGCCCCGCTCTTCAGCGGCTCCGCCAACCTGTCCGCCGGTCCGACCAACGCGTCCGCGGCGCTCCTGCTCGGTTCCTTCGCCACGCTCGGGGCGATCACGCCGGAACTGCGCGCCGCCGCCCTGCCTACGCTGGTCCTGATGACCGGCGTGTTCCTGCTGCTGGCCTCCTGGCTGCGGCTGAGCGGCTTCGCCGACTTCGTCCCGCGCACGGTGATTTCGGCTTACATCGCGGCGGCCGCCCTGCGCGTCATCGCGCTCCAGCTGCCCACGGCGCTGGGCATGCCCGGCGATCATGGCGATGACACGCTGCCCGAAGTGCTGTGGCACGCCGCCCGCATGGGCCGCGCGCTCATCAACCCGGAACTGGGCCTGGCGCTGATCACGAGCGTGGCCTATTTCCTCCTGCGTCCGAAGTACGGCGCGGGCAAGGCCATCCTCGGCGCGGTCATGGTCGCGACCTTCGGCGCGATCCTCGCCCAGAACGTGGCCCACGCCCAAGGCAGCCGCGCCGACCTCGTCGGCTATGTCGGCCAGGCCGCCCAGGCCGCCTCGGCCCTGCACCTGCCCGACTTCTCGGCGCGCACGCTCTCGACGCTCTTCTCGCCGGCCCTCGCGCTCGCGGTGCTCGTCGTCATCGAAGGCACCGCCAACGCCCGCGCCTCCGCCCTCAAGACCGGGCGCCCGTCCGACCTCCACCAGGAAGTCTACGGCCTCGGGATGGCCAACCTCGTCTGCGCCTTCACGGGCGGCATGGCCGCCTCGGGCTCGATCAGCCGCTCCGCCCTCAACGTCGCCAGCGGCGCCCGCACGGCGCTGGCCTCGCTCCTCTGCGGCCTGTTCATCCTCGGCGCGCTCTTCCTCGCCCGGCCGGTGGTGGCCATCGTACCGCTCTCGACGCTGGCCATCCTCGTCATCCTCGCGGAGATCGAACTCGCCAACCTTTCCGCGGTGAAGCTGATCCTGAAGTCCGGCGCGCAGGACCGCACGGTCTTCCTCGCGACCTTCGCGACCGCGCTCCTCGCGCCCCTCGACGTCGCGATCTTCCTCGGCACGGCGGTGGCCGTGGCGTTCTATCTCCGCCAGACGTCCACGCCGGAGGTCGTCGAATACGACTTCTCTGAGACCGGCGAGCTGCGCGAACGCCCGAAGGGCCAGGCATCGACGGGCATCTCGATCCTCCACGTCGAAGGCAGCCTGCACTTCGGCGCGACCCAGGCCTTCCACGAACACCTACGCCGCGCCTCGGCCGACCCTAACCTTAAGGTACTCGTGTTGAAGTTCCGCGAAGCCCTCCACCTCGACGCCAACGGCGTGCTCCTCCTGCGCGACCTGGCCGAGACGCTGAAGTCCGACGGCCGTCACCTGATCCTCTGCGAGGCGAAGGCCGACACGATGCGTATCATCGTCAACGCCGGCCTCGATCAGGCGGTCGGCCTGGAGAACGTCTTCCCCTTCGACGAAGCCCAGCCGAACCTCGCGCTGGCCAAAGCCGTCCGCCGGGCCCGAGACCTCGCCGGCGGCGGGAACGCCGTCCTCCGCATCGTGACGGCCCCGCACCCCGACCTCCCCCGCCCGGCCTCGGCCGCCGGCGAGGACTGGCAAATCTGAGCAGGCCAGCGATTTTCCGACCAAGGTCCCTTGGGGCTTGGTGGTTTTACGGCGGTTTTTGAATTCTGGCTTGAAGCCCGCCCCCGGACTCCCCCTTTTGGGGTGGTCTGTTCTCCGGAAAAGACACCCTCTTCTTCTCTCACCATGAGCCACTACAGCGAAATCCAAAAGCACCTCGGCGCCGAAGCCGAAAACCTCCTCGGGTTCAACAACCCGAAGATCAAGAAGGAACAGATCCACTCCCCTCGCGCGGATTGGGTCGACCACGCCTTCGCCGCCTCGGACCGCAACAACCGCGTCCTGGCCAACCTGCAGCGCCTCTACGGCTCCGGCCGCCTCGCCAACACCGGCTACGTCTCGATCCTCCCGGTCGACCAGGGCATCGAACACTCCGCCGGCGCCTCCTTCGCCAAGAACCCGATCTACTTCGACGGCGAGAACATCGTGAAGCTCGCCATCGAAGGCGGTTGCAACGCGGTCTGCTCCACCTTCGGCGTGCTCTCCAGCGTCTCCCGTCGCTACGCGCACAAGATCCCGTTCATGGTGAAGATCAACCACAACCAGCTGCTCACCTACCCCAACGTCGGTGACCAGGTGATGTACGGCACCCTGAAGCAGGCCGCCGACATGGGCTGCGCCGCCGTCGGCGCGACGATCTACTTCGGCTCCGCCGAGACCAACCGCCAGATCATCGAAGTCTCCCACGCCTTCCAGCAGGCCCACGAGCTCGGCATGGCCACCGTCCTCTGGTGCTACACCCGCAACAGCGCCTTCAAGACGAAGGAGAAGGATTTCCACGTGTCCGCCGACCTCACCGGCCAGGCCAACCACCTCGGCGTCACCATCTGCGCCGACATCATCAAGCAGAAGCTCCCGGAGAACAACGGCGGCTACCTCGCGATCCAGGCCACCGAGTCCTCGTACGGCAAGATCGACAAGCGCATGTACACCGACCTCTCGACCGATCACCCGATCGACCTCACCCGCTACCAGGTCGCCAACTGCTACATGGGCCGCATCGGCCTGATCAACTCCGGCGGCCCCTCGGGCAACAACGACTTCGCCGAAGCCGTGAAGACCGCGGTCATCAACAAGCGCGCCGGCGGCCAGGGCCTCATCTCGGGTCGTAAGGCCTTCCAGCGCCCGATCGAAGAAGGCGCGAAGCTCCTGCACACGATTCAGGACGTCTACCTCACGAAGGAAGTCACGATCGCCTAAGGCGACCGCTGCCTCCCGACCAAAGCCCCGGCCACCGCCGGGGCTTTTTGTTGGGTGATGACGAGGTAGGGACAGCACCACGTGCTATCTTCGTTCGCCGCAGCGCGAACGCAGGTAGGGGCACGATTCATCGTGCACTCCTCGTCGGAGGGCGCGGCGAAGCCACGCCCCTACCCTTCGGCCGCCCTTCGGCGACCCCCCAGCCGATCATCCGGTTTCCCTTGGTCTCGTTTAGCTGTCTTTCCCATCCGCCACCCGCTAACCGCCATCCGCCAACCGCTTCCACCCCGCCCTTCGTCGCCTTATCATCTTTATCGATACGGGGCGCCTCCTTCGCCCTCGCCCCGCGTCCCAAGATTCCCCATCCTGCCTCCATGCCCCTCCCCCAAGGCTTCCGCGAATGGCTGGCGAAGGAATCCCAGCTCTGGCACGAACATGGCATCCTGCAGCCCGGCCAACGGGACCAGATCCTCGCCCGCTATCCCGAGGAAGAAGCCGGCACCGGCCGCATGGCCTTCGTGCTCCGCGCCTTCGGGGTACTGCTCTTCGGCGCGGCGGTGATGCTCGTGGTGGGGCATAACTGGTCCGAGCTCTCCCGCGGCGGCCGGCTCGCGACAGTGGTCGCCGGCGTCGCCCTCCTGCAAGGCCTCGGCTTCTGGTATACCTTCAACGCCCGCCGCACGGGCTCGATCCTCGGACACCTCGCGGGCTGCCTGATGTTCGGCGCGGGCATCGCGTTGGTGGGCCAGACGTATCACATGGACGCGCATAGCCCGGACGCGGTGCTGGCGTGGTACCTCGGTACGTTGCCCTTCGCGCTCGCCCTGGAATCGACGCTGCTCCACCTCGCGACGGTCGCGCTCGCCTCGGCCTGGATCATGATGGAACTGGGTGGCCATTCCCTCGCGCCTTCGCCGCAGCTGATCGGACTAAGATTCACTTTCCTGCTCCTCCTGCTCCCCTCCGCGATCACGGCGTACCGCAATAGGCAGCCGGTCATTGCCGGCGCGATCGCCTGGGCCTTGATGGCGAACTGGTTCAGTTTCGGCGGAGGCGCCACCGCCGCCTGCTTCGTCCTGCCGCTGGCCCTGGCCGCCCTTCACCCGGTCGGTAGCGCCTACGGCCGCGGCTTCCGCTTCATCGGGGCGCTCGGCGTCACGGTCATCACGCTCATCATCGGGGCGCTCGGCCGATGGAACTCCTCCGATGACATCGGACTGCTGCGGGATCCGCTCCTGCTGGCCATCACGCTCCTCGCCGCAGGCTGGGCGCTCTGGGCGGGCAAGCGGGACAAGGACGCCTCCCGCACCTGGCCCGCCGCCATCGCCCTCGGGACGCTCGCGCTTGGAGTCCCCCGCGAACTGAGCTTCGACTCCGAGGCGACCAAGGCGCTCGTCAAAGCCGGTGCCAACGTGCTCACGCTCGCCACGGCGGTCTGGTTGGTGCGCACGGGCCTCGGCGAAGGACGGCTCCGCCCTTACGTCTATGGTTCGCTGGTCTTCCTCGCCTGGCTGACGGCCCGCTACGTCGATATCGCCAAGGACTTCGGCATGCTCGGCACCGCGGGCTTCTTCGCGGCCATCGGGGTGATCTTGTTCATCCTCGCCCGAGTCTGGCGCGCCCAGAAAGACGAGGCTGCGCCGGCCGCGGAACCGACCCTGGACCTCACCTGGCTGGAACGCGCCTTCGCGGCGGTGACGTCCCGCGCGCGTGCGGTGGTCCTGGTCGCCGCGTTGCTGCAGTGCCTAGGTCTGATCTGGATGGCCTGGAACCACAGTCGACCCTCCGAGGTCGGGCAGCGCTTCGTGCTACGCTGCCAAGCGATCGATCCGCGCGACCTGATGCGCGGCGAATACGTGACGCTGGGTTATGAATTCTCCAATCCTAATCCCGAAGACATCAAACGGCTCAACCGCGAATGGATCCAGCTGAGCGGCGACAACCGCCGGGGTGACGTCGAGTCCGACTGGATACTCCCGGAGGATACGATGGTCTACGTCCCGCTCAAGCTCGACGCCAAGGGCCTGGCCAGCGGAGGCACCCCCACGCTGAAGCGCCCGGAGTCTGGCCCCTACCTCAAGGGCTACGCCGGTACGCGTCGCTTCGGATCGATCCGCTTCGGCATCGAGGCCTTCTACGTCGAGGAGGGCACCGGTAACGCCTGGGAGAAACTCCGGAACCAAGGCCTGCTCGTCGCGGACATCGGCGTGCTGCCCGACGGCCGCGCCGGATTGGTGGGCCTCCGCCAGGCCGATGAATCGATGACGAAAGCCATCCCCTTCCATCGGCTGGAACAGCACTTCTACTCAGGGAAGAATCAATGGGTGCAACGCTACGTCATCCGCACGCCGGAGGAGTTCCAGCGCTTCCTCAGCCCGGCCCGGGTCGCCGGACCGGCCCCGCGCCTGCCGGACTTCTCCAAGGAGATCGTGGTGCTCATCTCCGAGAACGAGACGGACCGCGACGTGCGCATCGCCGTCACGGGCGTCGAGCGTTTCGGAGGTTCGCTCATGGTCCGCTACCGCGTCACGCAGGGAGCGAAGACCTCGCACAAGTCCAAGCCGATGGAAGCCGTGATCATCGAGCGGGGCGACGCGAACGAGGTCACGCTGCTCCAAGAGCCGCTCGGCGACGGGCGTGGCATCCGGCTGCCATTACGCTGAAACAAAAGGCCCGGTCGTCTCGCGAAGACCGGGCCTTGGTTTTAAGATCGTGGCTCCTTACTTCGCCGGGACGAGGTCGGCCTCGGTCAACATGGGCTTGCCGGCTTCACCGCGCAGGGCCTTGACCTGCTCAGGCGTGACGGCCGGAGCGGAGTTGCCGAAGCTGTTGCGGACGTAGGTCAGGACGGCGGCGATCTGCTCGTCGGTCTGGTGCGGCAGAGCCATCATGGGTACGGGCGGCGTATACTGCTTGCCGGAGACGGTGATGGGGCCCTGCAGACCGCGGAGCTGGATGCGGATGAGGTTCTCGACGGGGCCGTTGACCCAGTTGGACTTGGCCAGCGGCGGCGCGAGGACGGTACCCTCGCCGTTCGCTCCGTGACAGGCCATGCAGGTCATGAAGGCCTGCTTGCCGGCAGCCAGGACGGCCGGATCGACGTTCGCCACGACCGCGGCCGCCACGGGCTTGATGGTCGAGATGTCGAGCGGCTTAGGCTCGGCGGACTTGGCCTTCTTGGGCGCCTTGTCGAGGGTCGCGAGCCAGGCGACGATGTCGCGGACTTCGTTCAAGGTCAGGGCGTCCATCGCGGGCATGCCGGAGACAGGAGCGCTCATGGCCTTGATATCCTTGCGGGCCACGCGCCAGCGGTTGCCGGCGACGTCGACGTCGACGTGATCCTTCTCTTCCTTGATGAGGGTGCCGACCAAGGCCCCGCCGTTCGCGAGGTCGAGGTTGACGGTACCGTAACCGGAGACGACGACGGCGCCGGCGTTCACGACGGATTCGAGGAGGTAGCGACGGTCACCGCGCTGAGCGACGCCGGCGAGGTTCGGCCCGGCTTCGCCGCCGGCGGCATGCGAGTCGTCCGAAGCACGGTGACAGCGGAGGCACTGGCCGGCCGGCAGAGCGGTGAAGAGCGCGGAGCCGTTCTTGGCGTCGCCGCCTTCGAGCGCGGGCAGCCACTTGGCGAGCTTGTCGGTGCCGCCGGCGATGGCCTTCTGCGTGGCGGCGAGGGCTTCCTTGACGGAGGCCTCGGGACGCTGCGCGGCGGCTTCGAGGAGTTCGATCGCGGCGGGCGAGACGCCCTTGGCCTGTTCGAGCGCCTTGAGGCTTTCGACGAAGAGCGTATCGACGCCGGGGGCCGTGAGCTTGGCGAGCGCCTTCCAGGCACCCTGACGACGGGCGGCGGAGCCGGCCTTGGCCGACTGGGAAAGCTCGATGAGACCCTGGGCAGGGTTCAGCTGGGCGAGCGCGCCAAGGGCGACCATGGCGACTTCGTCCTGCGTGTCCTTGGCGAACTTGCCGGCGACTGAAGCGAGATTGGCCGGCTTGCGCTCAAGCCAGAGCTCGAGGGCCTTGGCGCGAGCGGAGCCGCTGAGCTTGGCGTTGCCGACCAGACCGGAGAGGAGTTCGTCGGAGAGCGAGGCGACCTCTAGTTTGTACTGCTCCACGAGTTCGAGGGAGGCGCGCAGGATATCGGAGTCGCCCTTCAGCAGGGTCGGCAGCGCGGCGCTCAGGCTGACGCGCAGTTCCTTCGCGTCGCGGGCCGGCAACGGGGCCCAATGGCCGGTCGACTGGTCGACAGGATACGGGTTAGCCCAGAGAGCGAGGAGACGGAGCGCTTCGGCACGAGCTTCGGCCGGGAGCTTCTCATTGGCCGCGATGGCCACCACGCGGGCGGCGTTCGCTTCACCGCCGAGGCGGAAGGCGCTGTGCGTCAGGCGACGCAGCATGAAGGTCGTCCACTCGCGGGAGCCGAGGTCGTCGATGAGGGCGGCGACGGCCGGGCGGCCGGCTTCCAGACCGAGGTCATGCACGGCGCGGATGGCTTCGTCGGCGACAAGCGGGGACTTGTCCTTCACGAAGCGGGCGGCGGACGCATCGTTGCGACGGCGCAGGGCGATGACCGCGGCGAGACGCACGGAAGCGCTGTCATCCTTGGCGACGGCATCGAAAGCGGCGGCGTCCTTGCAGAGGTGGTCGATGGCGAAGGAGCCGGCGTGGCGGAGCACGGGATCAGCGTCGGCGTTCTGCTTGAGCATCGTGAGGACGTCCGGGAGATATTTGTCCGCACCGAGACGGGCCGCGGCGATGGCGGCGAAGGAGCGCACGCGGGGGGATGGATCGAGGATCAGCTTACCGAGCGGCAGGTCGTTGCCCTTGAGCGGGGCTTCTTCCAGCGCGCGGACGGCCTGGGCGCGGACTTCGGCGTCGGCGTGCGCGAGCAGCGGGACGAGACGACGGGCCGCGGCAGTGCGCGCTTCGAGAGAGGCCATCGGGGTCGGACCCTTCCAGGCACCACCGGGAGCGATGGCCGCGCCACGACGGGCGAGGATACCGAGACCCCAGATGCCGTGCACGCGTTCGAGGGCGTTGGCCGACTGGGTGGCGGTTGCAAAACGGTCCGCGGCGTCAGGGCGACGGGTGAGTTCGATCTGGGCGCGCAGGCGGACGCGCTGGTCGGCGTGCGCGAGGAGCGCGGCGAGTTCGGCGGACGAGGCCTTGGTGATACCGCCGTTGATGAGCGCTGCCACGGGGGCGACGGCTTCGGGCTTCATCATCTTGCCGGCCTCGAGGGTCACGAGACGGCCGGCCTGGTGGGATTCCCAGCCGGTGATGAAGTCGGAGACGACGAGGCGTCCCTTCCAGTCATACTCGACGTCGGTCGCGGCGACGCCCCAGAGGAGCTGGTGCGAGGAGGTCATCTTCATGCCGGCGCCCGCCGGTTCCATCTTGAAGGACCAGATGCCGGACGCGCCGGCGGAACCGCGGTAGTCGCAGATATGGAAATGACCGGCTTCGGATTCGAGGAAGCCCGCGCCCGGGTGATACGTCAGGCCGGAAGGACCGGAGCTGATGTAAGCGGAAGGCGGGATGATGAAGGCCGGCTGGGCCGGATTCTGGAGTTCCCAGACCTTCTCGGTCATCCAGCGCGAGAGCGGACGCTGCTCGAGGCCGATCGAGCGGTGGAAGGTGTGCATGGCCTGGTGCTCCATCTCCCAGCCGGAATCGGCGCCTTCGACGACGTAGACCACGCGGGCGGCGTCGCCCTGGTCGGAATTGTTGTCGACGGAGAACGCGTTGCCGAAGTCATCGAAGGCGATCTCCTTCGGGTTACGCAGGCCGAAATGGACGACTTCGAAGTTCGTGCCGTCGGGCTCGAAACGGAAGACCGCGCCGCGGTTACGGGAGTCATACTTCTTCCCTTCCTTGGTGGTGAGGTTGAAGCCACGGTCGCCGATGGTGCCCCAGACGCGGCCGTCGGGACCGATGGCGAAGCCGTTCATGTCGTGGCCGGAAAGCGAGATGCGCACGCCGAAGCCGTCTTCGATGACCTTGCGGCCCGCTTCGACGCCGTCCTGCTTGGCGTCATGCAGCATCCAGAGCTTCGGAATGCAGGCGAAGTAGACCGTGTCATCCCAGGCCATGACGCCGGCGCCGGTACCGTCGAGGACGTCATTGAAGCCGCCCGCGAAGACCTTGTGGGTGGTGAAGGTGCCGTCGGCCTGCTCGCCGCCGACATGGCGGATGAGCTCGGACTTGGCGGTCATCCACTCGTGCGAGCGCTTGGCTTCCCACTTCTTATGCAGGGCGACACGGTCAGCGGTGGTGGCCGCGGCGAGGTCGTCGTGATACCAGTAGAGGTGGTTGCGGTCGTCTTCGACGCCGAAGCGGAAGCGATGGGTCTCGGCGACGTAGACGGAGCCGTCGTTGCCGAAGCCGATCGCGGTCGGCGAAGTGACGCCGGTGACCTTGCGGTCGGCGGTCGTCTTGAAGGTGGCGCCAGGGACGAGCGCGGCGCTGCCTTCGCCGGGCACGCGCACGAGGCTGCTGTCAGCCTTGGGCTTCGGGCGGCCGCCTGCCGGGAACTTCGGCTTGGCGTCATTGGAGAAGACAAAGTGGTCCGCGGCGATGAAACCCCAGGAGCCGGTTTCATGATCGACGATCCGGATGACGCCGCTCTTGCCCTTGAATTCCGCGATATCCCAGACGGTCTCTCGCAGGGTCAGGTCATTGGCGCCGGTCGCTTCACGGACGACCTTGCCGCCGACGAGGAGTTGGACGGCGGTCTTGCCGGGGTGGTTGCCGCCCGCGACGAGGAAGCCGAGCTTGGGAGACGCGAGTTTGATCTCGGGCGAGGTCAGCGTGCCGGTGGCGGCGTCGCCGCGGAGGCCAGAGCAGACGAG
>Ga0315907_10007142_pt1 | contig 11691 bp, 15 predicted proteins | sample LakEriMetagenome_3_FD_203525 | JGI IMG/M metagenome (GOLD analysis project Ga0315907, IMG submission 203525) | Freshwater fungal communities from buoy surface, Lake Erie, Ohio, United States - Buoy 12 MA123 | ecosystem: Environmental > Aquatic > Freshwater > Lake > Lake biofilm | place: USA...
TGTTGTTGAGGGTCTACTTACCACGTGGACACCAAGTAAAACCGAAAATACAGCAACCGCGGTTACTGATAAAGCAAGCGACGACGAAGTCGCTTTTCAACAAGATATTAACAAATATCGTAACAGCTTGGACGCACGAATAAGAGATTTGAAGACAAATCCGCCGAGTGATATTCAGTACAATACAACGGCATATACTAGTATAATGTGGGCAACATTGGCAACCGTTCTCCTGTTTGTGATTTTTACCGAAATTGAAAGCTAAACTTCTTTTCTAGATTAAGAAAATGACTATTTTGTATATAGTCATTTTATAGAATGTCCCTTGATATATCGTCCGACCCCCGATATGCTAGAATAAAAGATTTGCGCAAAAATATGGAGGTCAATCCGCAAAAATACGATTTTGATTCAAAAGACTTACGTGCGTTGAAGCCGCGATACAATGATAAAATCGACGGTCTAGAACGAGACAACCAAATGTATTTAGAAGAGGAAACCAAGTTATTTCACGCCACCGTAATCACAATGACGACCCTTCTGATTGCGTCCATCGTGATCGCATCCTCGCGATAAGCGCGATAAGCGCGATAAGCGCGATAAGCGCGACCGAAGCGATAAGCGACCAAAGCGACCAAAGCGACCAAAGCGACCAAAGCGATAAGCGACCAAAGCCAAAGCCATAAGCCATAAGCCATAAGCCATAAGCGCGACCATAAAAACAATGAGTCCCGCCGTGTATTTTGTAGTAAATATATATATAATGTCAACAACAGTAGCAGATGTGTTGGATGAAGAAGTAAATCGATTAAATAATAGAAAGGTCGCCATTGACGAAGCCGAAGAAGAGCGAAAACGCATCCTTTTTTTCAATACCAGCGCCACAGAACGCCAAAAGGCATACAACAACATATACCTAGTGATTGTCGTTATGTTGTTTGTGGTGGTTATCATTAAAATGATATATCAATTCGGTTTTGTGCCGGATGCGATTCTGGATACACTCATTGTCTTTGTTATTTCAGCGGGTCTCATTTATTCTCTTATTCTTTATTCCGACATCATAAAGCGAAGCAATATGGATTTTAGTAGGCTGGATTTAGGGACAATTCCAGTAAAAACTGAAAAACAAAAAGAAAGCGAAATCGACGCAGGTAATTTGAGTGCCGTACAAGGAACAAGCGCTGATGGAAAATGTAATGGGGCGGCTTGTTGTACCGACGACCAAACATATAACGATGTTTTCAGTGTTTGTGTGCCGAATACGGTTCCCATTGGAATTATTCCAAGTGCTCCTACCACAACTACGCTCAAATATGGCGTAGGCAACACCATAACAACATATCCTCTCGCATCGGTAATTTCAACAAATCCAGATACCCAAGAAACCCTAACCGCGGAAATTGTATCGGCAATGACAGACCCGGCAAACTACAAATATTGCCGCATTCGTGCCGGCAATTATGCTTGGTTACCAATTACACAGTACAATTTACGAAAAGGCACGGATGGAAACCAATTGATGAGGGTTACTCAAGACGACCCCAATTGGGTGGAATCGACAGGAGATAGAAAGGCTTACGACGAAAGGTCAATGACAACAATCCCATTCGCCCAAGCATTCACCACAATGGAATCCGCGGATGTGAAGCCGTTTGTATCAGACGTAGTATACACAAAATATGTTTAGGATATATCGCTATCTCAAATAATATAACACAAATTATTATAATGGCACAACAAATCAAGGACAAAATTGCCGCAATTGACCAGACAATCGAAGAGATTACATCGGAACAAAATATCAACAATCGTACTCATTATTTCTTCAGCCAAGACAACTATGTAAATATTTATAGAAATCGCATTGCGTTCATCCTCTATTATGTAGTATTTATTTTGTTGGCAATTTCGTTTTATCTGAATCGCGATTCGTATAGCATTTATATGATTGTGTTGGCATTGATTTTATTTGCGCTGTTGCCGTTTGTGATAAAATACATAACCCGATTTGCGTATGTTCAGTTCCTGGAATTGTTGAAATTGTTTTACAAAGGCAATGCGCGGTATTTGGAACCGACCGACCAACCTTAAAGGCCTTTTGGCCGACCCTTTAAAGGCCTTTTGGCCGACCCTTTAAAGGCCTTTAAAAAAGGTCTTATCGTCGACCTTAAAGGCCTTTAAAAAAGGTCTTATCGTCGACCTTAAAAGGCCTTTAAAAAAGGTCTTATCGTCGACCCTAAAAGGCCTTTAAAAAAGGTCTTACAAAAGCATTTACACAATTGGTGTGTAAATACTTAGAACAATGACAACTATTTTTGTCCACATTTATTTCTTAATCATATTTGAAATCTTCTTTTACCTCTACTACATTATGCCCTACGAGAAAACGCTCATATACAATTTATTTGACATCAGTGATTACACCGACATAAAAAACACGTCGAATCTACTATCCTACATAGATTGCGAGAAAAGCCAACAGCGCCTGGACGACTTCAACGAAAAACTTTGGGTTCAATGTATGGTATTTGTTGGAATACTCAACGCAATATTGTTTGTGGTATTTATTCGGGATATCGTGCTGATTCGGAAGCAATACCAAACAGCATTCTATACAATGTCTCCCCACAATTCGCGCACTACCTTGGTGGAAGCCGATTACAAGAAAAACGACGATGTGGATATTGAGATGGGTTCCAACGTAGGAACCTTTGGTCCCGTAGGTGCCTTTGGTCCCGTAATACAAGATGTTACTACTGAAGTAAGGCCTAGTATAGGTGATGAAACATTCATCCTCTATTACTGGAAGAACTCCAAGTTTGTGAAAACTACAGGAAAAACTGTGCGATTCATCATTCTGGTCGGAATCTTTGAATACGCATTTTTCACGCTCATTGTGGATAAATACAAAATCGTGAATCGTACCACTCTATTATGTAATATGGTTCAGGAATCTTAGGTCTTTGGTCGAAATCTTTCAATGGTCGAAATCTTTCAATGGTCGAAATCTTTCAATGGTCGAAATCTTTCAATGGTCGAAACTCTTACAAAGCGTTCGCATTATAAATATGTATCTTTTCTTTATTTCCTCCTCCTCCTCCTCCGGAGGAGCCGTCACTTCTGGGCAGCACCACCGAATTGACCATCTCCATTTGCTTCGCCATTGCGATTTTATTGTCCAGTCCCGAAAACAAGTAGTCTGTCCCCGGACTCTCTTCCGTCTTTTTAATGGTCTTGTAAATGCCATTGATGTTTTTCACCGCCAATTCTACCACCCGCATATCCGACACCAGCTCAGTCGCGGGATTCACCAGCTCCGTACAAAGCGACACCGCAAAATACAAAATGTACCGCCGCTTCCGACAACACGCATTCGTATAATGTAGAGAAAACAGCGTCAAAAGCGACCCCATCACCTTCTCCACTAATGGACTGCCCCTCTCTTTCATATAATGAAACAACACATCCCACACCATCCAAATGAGGTCGCGCCCCAGTTTGCGTTCTACAGTAACAAAGTCGCGCACTTCGCATTCGCACATCTGTTTCCGCTTCTTACAAATCGCGTCAAACTCAATGAGCCATTCTATCCAATAACACGCAACCACCGTATTTCGCCGACCCGCCGACAAATTGTAAGCGAACTCATTCAGCGCGATGAAAACCTCTTTGGGGTCTTTGTTTCGGAAAATCGGTTTCACATAGTCCATACTGGGGGCAACCAACCTCTCTGTCATCTGCGTCATATCAAACTCTTCTTCGCGGTTGATTTTGATGGATTCAAAGCTGTGTTTTTTCGCGGAAAGCGTCAGAACGCTCACAATCTCGGCAAACATATTGCGGATAGTGGGGTTGTTCCGGTGGTCCAGCGGCGACCGAACCTCAGCACTTGACATTATATTTTTGAATACAACAAACCGTTTTTCAAGATAACACACCAGTTTTGGGTTACCAATATGTACGTGTTTCGCCATATAGTAGAGGATGTTTTCCCAGAGTTCCAGATAATGCCCCGCACAAACAAGTTCCGCGGCCCAATTACACGCAGCCTCTATTTTTCCATTTAGCATATTTTCAACAAATGCGGTTTTCACTGCGGTTTTCTTGTATTTAGAGAAACTAATTCCGCGGAAGTCAGCAGACGACCGAATATCATTGATTTCGCTAATTTCCATTACTATACACAGGCTTTTGTTTTTATATCGTGGTTTACAAACAAATAAAGTATTTTAAAAATATATATTACAAATGAGCCCAACAATGATTATTATGGGAGTGATTGTCATAATATTATTATACATGTATTTCTTTTACAAAACCGGAGAAACTAAAATGGGCGATAAGATAGACTTGAGTGTTGCACAAACGTCCGTGACCGCAGACAAAATAGTAGACCCAACTTCCGCGGTGTATTCTTTTGAAACGTGGGTCTACATATCTAAATATGATGGTCGTGGAGCAGAATTGTTTTCAAGAGTCGCCAAAACACCTGGTACCGGAACTCCTCAAAACAAAAACATTGGCGTTGAGGTGACTGGTTCTAGTCCAACATTAAAGGTTTTATATACGGACATAGAAGGTGACACGAGCCAACAAACAATTATTGTAACCGATAATTTTCCAGTTCAATCGTGGGTTCACGTGATTGTAAGTGTAGAAAATCAATACATTGATGTTTATGTAAACGGAAAGCTCGCTAAATCCATCCAGGCAAAGAGTATTGAAACGCCCAGCGCCACTACAGAAATTGTGTATGGTAATTGGTCGTCGGCGGGTGGTTGCTCATTGGCGAAATTCTATCGGAGAACAAAGGCGATTGACCCATCCACCGCGTGGAGTTCATACAATGATGGCAATGGATATAGTAATACTTCCAAATATTTAGGAACTCTTGGGCTAGATTTGTCCTTGAAGAAAGACAATGTTGAATACAGTAAATTGAACCTATTTTAAGCCTCCTCCCTACGGGGGGTGCGACCGAACCCCCTCCCTTCGGGGTGCGCGACCGAAGCCCCCTCCCTTCGGGCAAAGCAAAGCGCGCTTCCCTAGAAACGATACGTTTTCAATCACCACTCGTATATATTTATAAATATTATCTATAAATATAGTAATAAAATGAATCCGGATCCAGCAGCATCATCAACCGCATCCAATTTGAAGATGCCGGAGTTTCAAGATACGGCAAATAATGTAAAAGAATCATTGACAAAATCAGTAGGCAGTTTAGGACAAACACTCTCAAATGCTCAAGGCACACTTACCAAAACACTGGATGACTTTTCCGCCACATCAGCCGCCGATGCTGGAAAAGAGTTTTTAGAAGCCAATACCATTGTGGCCAAGTTTTCATTTGTCATCATCGTTCTTATTGGATTTTTATTCTTGATGCGACTCGGGATGATAGTGATTTCTTATTTTTTCTCTCCAAGCCAGTCACCCTATTTAATCAATGGTGTTATTTCGGGTTCAAACACAAGAGAAATTGTACAAAACCCACAAAAAGAAAATACAACCGTATTTTTATCGGAAGATGAACGCACCGGTCTTGAATTAACTTATAGCGTGTGGCTTTATTTAGACGGCGTGGTTGAAGATGACCAAATGAAACACATTTTCAGTAAGGGCGCAATTGATACATCCACCGATTTTGGCAAAATTAATTCTTCAACAAAACAACTTACATCAACCAGCACTTCTAATAAAACATACAATGCCCCCGGCCTCTATACATTCAGAAATGGAGAAGGCGGTAATAATCTCCGCATTTATATGGATTCATACATAGAAACTACACTTACTGGTAATTTGAACTCGCAAGTTCAGATGGTGGATATTAGCGGTGTACCAATCAATAAATGGTTCAATACTATGATTCGTGTGGAAAACCGCGTGCTTGATGTATATGTGAATGGCGTTTTAACGAAACGCAAGGACTTGGAAACCATTCCTCGGCAAAACTTTTACAGTGTGTTTGTTTGCCAAAATGGCGGATTCGCTGGATATTTATCGGATTTGCGATATTTCAACAAATCGCTGAATGTATTTGAAATCAATAGCATTGTGAATAGCGGACCCAATATGAAGTCAAGTTCGGATTCTAATTACAACAAAGTGCCGGACAATTTACAGTATTTGTCAAATAATTGGTATTCGGCCAATACATAATTGTAAAAACAACATAGAATTATTTACAATAATACAAAAATGAAACCTTATATACAAACGATTGCTATATATGGCGGTATATTTAGTACAATTGCCGGACTCTATGAATTGTACGAGAGTATCCAAGAAAAAAACACGAATGCGCTTGGAACACGTGTTGTGATTCAAATGACCGCGGGATTCATTTATGGGTCGTCACTTTATTTATGGCAATTGCCGGCACTATATAGTGTATTTCTATTGGGTCAAGGATTTTATACAAAAAAACTCCAATAATTTTTGGAGACCCGTTCTTCATTATATATTCCACAAATGAATATATAATGGCAAATGCTTGTAACACATTGGAGCAAAATCGTCGCAATGGTCTCATATTTAACATTCCGCCACCACGATATACACCAACAAACCCATATAGCGATGGTTTCACCAAGGACCAACTGGATATGCGCCGCAAAGCCGAAATCCTCAAATACAATAAATCCGCCAACGGTCGAATCACCAAAACCCAGAGTTGGACCCAAGTGGTGAGCGGGATAACTCAGCGACGTGCTTATTCTGTCGCATATTTGGCCAATATTGGCGCCGACACCGATTGTGAGCGCATAGTTACATACACAACCGGCGCTGGAATCCCTGGACCCGCCATTCCGCTCTACCTGGACCCCGCAGTGCCTCTTTATAATTACAACACCCAATCCGCGGGCCTTGGTATTAATAACAAAGAAGAAGACGAAATGTGGCGAACAAAATACGACACTGGGTTACTATCAAATAATCCAGTGATTCATATTTTGAATATTCGCTCGCCGATTGACACGACAATGTATAATTTCACGGTCCGAACATCGGTCGGGATTTATTTAGACGGTTCGGCAAACGCAAACCAATTTACAGCCAATCTCACAATTGAATCCTCCTCTATCAAGGTTCTATATGGATATGAGACGGTTATTTTTACCACACGGCAGCCAGTTGTTACAATGGAATCGGGCGCCCCCGTGAGCATTGATGTGTCTGGAAGTTTGACCGGAGGGCCTTATGCGGGCGCCATTTATTTAGGAAACATCGTTATCAGCAACCTCTTGTTACCCACTGCTGCTGGCAATACTTATGATATTATAATTGAACCAACAATTCGCGCGACAATTGACGGAGTTGCTACCAATGACCCAATCAACCAGATTCGCGCAACGTTTTATTCCAATTTGGTCCCCTATTCCAATGACCCGACCACACTGTCAAATAACACAAAACGATTCGGAACGCGATTGTCCTTTTCAACCGCCGCGTCATCCTCTACTGTTCCGGCGCCATCATTGACTGGGTCTGCTTAATAATCACAAGACGGTTCAAAAGCTTAATTTCTTCAATGTCAATATGCGACATCTCAAACAACAACTCATCTTCGCGATTTATAAACGTGTAGACAATCAACGTGAAAATGTCCAAAACCAACTCGTCGCGAGGGTTGAACAAACGGGTTCCGCGCATTCGCTCCTCCCAAATGACGCGCGAATCAAAATACAAAATGGGATTGCGCAGCTGCTCTTCCACAATAAGCACTAACCCCATCGTTTCAATGTGTTCACTGTGTTTTTTGTAAATCGTGCCGATTAGCCGGGGAGCGTCGTCAACCATTTCAATGTATTTTTGATAGAGGCATCCAAGTTCTTTCATGAGCCGGTAATACCGCGCTTCAATGTCAAAAAAAGGGCGAACCGGGTTTTTCACAATCTCGGTGAGCCATTCCAGTTCATCAATTAGGCGACGGTCGATTTCGCAGCTTCTGCGTTGTTTTTCCAATTCATTATAGAGTTTATACTTGATATCAATCGTGTTCTTATCTATGTCTGTGAGCGACGTATATTTTTGCGCTACGGTTGCGTTTTTATCGGCGTGATATGTAAAATATTTGATGGAATCCGAAATGGTTTCCTTGACCAAATCGTCTAAATGTCGCGCGGCATATTTTCCACCCCGAACCCGCTCAATTCCGTGCTCGTGCATATATTTATGTACGATGCCGTCAATTTGGTGAGCCTCTACATTTTGGTGTATTAAAACAAGGCAATCAATGTCGGCACATCCAAACCATTCGAAATATACGAATCGGCATTCATTTTCGGGATTTACCGGATTGTTGGTAGGATAAATAACGTAGTTGCCATTGGTGAGTCGGTAAATATATACATCATACGTCTGCGACATTGTTATAAACCATAAACAACATATATTTATGTTGTTTATTGAATAATACACACCCGCCGTTATGATACGTTTCGTATCCGCCGTTATGATACGTTTCGTACCCGCCGGTTTTGTATTATTTATTCGGATTGCCGTCCGTAAAGGCCCCGGGGTTCAGACAAGCATTCTGGTTGGCAAATAGCAGCCCAGACATACACCGGTCTTCTTCGCCCACCTGAACACATCCGCGCTTTCCTTCGTATTCGCCGACCAAACACCATCCCGCCTTACCGGCAGTAATCGGTTTCTGAATGGGGCTCTCCGAAGGCGACGGAACCGGGTCTTCAACCGTAGAGCTGGACGGCGCGACATTTAGGACATTGTCCAATTGGGATGCCGCGGCTGGGTCCACGTGTTTGCGACTGGCGTCTTTCAAAATAGTTCCGACAGATTGGAGAGACCCTTCGGCAACATCCACGCCGGTTTTAGCAACATCGCCAACAACATCGGCGGTTTTGTTGATAACGCTTCCAGTAGTGTATCCAAAAATGGACAAGACTTGAGAGATAAATGGACCCAAAATGGAAATCATAGCGTCTATAAATCCGCCAAACATAGTGAGCAGATTTATTCCTAAAAATGACAATATAAGAAGCGCTGTTAATACAAAGATAATCACTTTATTACTGACCCCTCCTGTGGAAGATTCGTCCATAATAGGTACTTGGTCCATAGTTTATATATTTGATAAAGAAATAGATGCGCCAACCGATGTATGCCGCTCCCCCTAAAAGAGAGGGCACGCGGAATAATTAGTTGGTAAAGCCCCCCACACTTCATGTAATGATTGCGTTTTAATAACGATTATTATTTTACTTTGTTATAATAAAATGAAAATAGTTTTTGAATCCGTATTATTATTTAGTTTAGCAGTTTTGGTGATTGCTGTGGGACTTTTGGTATATTATTTCAAAACCCGTATCAGCGACCTTGAAAACAAAAATACTAAATGTTTAGAAATAGTGAATGACATTTATTCGCAGCACAATCAATTGAAAGTCAATGTGGCACATTTGGCAAATCGGTCTTCTCAACCAGAACCCGCAATGACATATTACCGCGAAAATGGGGATAACATCCAGTTTCACGTTGCTGAAGATGATTACGTTGATAACGACGATAATGAAGAAGACGACGACTATGACGAGGACGACGTGAAAATCGTCAATGTGGATTTGTCGGGGCCTGTCGATTCCGATATCAACATTGCTGATGAAATAGAGGACACTGACCCCTATGATAATGTAGAAGTGGATGAATTGGCACAAGCCAATAAACCGACCATTGTCAAAATTGATGTACACGATTCCGACCTGGAATCAGACAATGAATCGCGCACGGAGTCGCGACCGGAGGTAGACAACGACTCGCGTTCGGAGGCATTCCGCGACTTGTTCAACCCGGCGACCAAGGATGTTTACAAGAAGATGGACGTCCGTTCATTGAGGCAGCTGGTGATAACCCGGGGTTTAGCAACAGATAATACGGCGCGAATGAAGAAGAATGAGTTGATTGATATTTTGCTGACAATTGTGTAAATATAATGTATAATGACCGAACGTAGTGGTAGTTTTAATGAGTTCCTATCAATCGCGACTAAATTGGATCCACCGACAGATGAACTAACTATTAATGAGATGAAACACATCGTGAAAAACTCAATTAACGGTGAAAAAAAAAGAACTGATTACCACACTCATTTCAAAACAATGTATCCCAATGCCCCTCTGGCAAAATTGAATGAGGAAGATTTTATTATGGTGATACGTTTAATGAATGACCCAGAAGGAGCAAACACAATATTTGAAAGAGAAGGCATCACATGGAATGAGTATTATCAAAAAAAACTGAATGCTGTAAAAGGCGGAAGCAAACGTAAGCCAAGCAAACGTAACAAGTCAAACAAACGCAATAAAACCCTTCGCGGAGGAAAATCCAAGAGAAAAAATCCTACCAACAAATAATTTATGAAACACTTAATCATTCTTAAGTTTGACACGTAGGTTGAAAATCTCGCTCAAAATCAGCACCTTTTCCTGCTCCTCAAACTGGAACTCTGTCATCAGCTGGTCCGCCTTATAGTGCCGGATAGCATCATAATTCGGCACAAGTCGCCCCTCCGTATATTTCACCGTCGACTTCCCGTGAAACTCCATAAAATTGCTCGCCGTTTTCCCGCGCACTTTGTCCAAATGAACCAGCACAAATCGCTCGGCCAAATTGAACACCCCATAATTGGCGTTTTTCAGCGCCTGGGCAATCGCATTGTCGCACCCGAGCCGCCCCAACTCAATGTCGTAATTGGTACCTCTTATCGGGTTATTGAAAAACCACCCATCTTGGGTATTGGAATGTAAAATAGAGGCAAACACGGGGTCCATATAAGGTGTCCCCGTTTTCTCATCCAATTCGTGTCGCGACAGTGCGACCACCGTCTTCTTGTCCGCCAACACATTGCGCAGCTCGCCCATATCAAACGCGAGGGCAACATAGATATCCAAATTGAGGATTCCCACAATTTCGTCGGGGGTTAGATTCTTGGATGCAAAGGCAAACGCATCCTGGTATGTCATCCGCTTTCCAAGAGGAACGCCACGATACTTGGGATGACTGCGAACTGAATCCGACAACCCTTCCTCCGATTCATAGAGGTTGTACACCATCTTCACATAATAATGATTCAAATTGGCGAGCATACAGGTCACATATTCGCCCATTCGCGCGGCATCCGGCTCGGCATAACTCTGAACAATGATATTCATAATAGAATAGCATTGTTAATTACTTCTATATGATTTTCTTACGATAAAAACATATTCTCGTTTAAATTGTTACTATATTCAAAGCGGTGCCGAATACACCAATTCACGCATTTTTGTACATTCTGTTTGTTGTAATACTCTATTTTGTCTTTTTTTGACCTTATTTCAATAAGCCCCAGCGTCGTGTATATGTTGTCCAACTGGTTTTGCCCAAACACCACATTCACTTCCTCTATCTTATTGTAGAAAAAGAGCGGCACTTTCACCGACAAAATACTGCGCACATATTTCTCCGGGTCCAGTGAACCGAGCAACCCCTCAAACGCCCCTTGTATTTGCTCATTCGGCGTATAGCGATACCCCATACACACGATGTATTTCTCAGAATTGGCGGACCGACTCGTGTTCGGTTTCACAATATGAACACGCTCATACATAGAGGACAACAAAAACAACATTTCCACGGTCGGTTTATAAAAACTGTCAAATATTTTCAATACGAAACATCCGC
>Ga0315907_10007146_pt1 | contig 11686 bp, 9 predicted proteins | sample LakEriMetagenome_3_FD_203525 | JGI IMG/M metagenome (GOLD analysis project Ga0315907, IMG submission 203525) | Freshwater fungal communities from buoy surface, Lake Erie, Ohio, United States - Buoy 12 MA123 | ecosystem: Environmental > Aquatic > Freshwater > Lake > Lake biofilm | place: USA...
ACAGCATTCCATGCTGGGGACGATTTTTGGAGAAATACTCTGCCAAAACCAATAGGGCTGCAGTTCCCGATGCATTGTCATCGGCACCATTGTAGATGGAATCACCTGACGCATCTGCCCTTCCAATGCCCACATGGTCGTAATGAGCTGTGACCACGATTACTTTTTTGGAGGATGTTCCAGGAATGAAGGCTACAATATTGCTTGCATCGACCACCATTTTCTTGGATCGGCGATCTTCAAATGAAAACTTTTGATTAAAATCCGGATACAGTGGCTCCACCAAGTTGAAGGAAGTAAGTTCGGTTAAAATGTATTTTTGAGCCATGCTGCTTCCCTTACTCAAGGGTTTTCTCCCTTCAAGGGCATCCGAGGACAAATACTCCAAGTGTCGGAGGAGTTTGTTGCCGTCAATTTCTTGGGCATACAATCCCATAAAGGAGGCGAGAACTAAAATTATTGTAAGTAATTTGCGTTGTAGGAACTGCATCTGTAAAATGGATAAGTGAAGTACTGCTGTAAAAATACAGTCCTTGGGTTCAATCCCTCAGAAATTTTATGAAATATCACGCTCCCCTTCTTTTTTTTCTTTTTTGTTCCCTCTTCGCACAGGCACAGGGAACTTTACCCCCTACTTTTTTTGAAGGGAAGTCCATCGTACTCGTTTCTAATGACCCTGCAGCCAAGCCAGCCCTTACCTGGCAGGCCCTTGCGGATAGCATTCATCCGAATTTGGTCCGTGCTGGAGGAGACCCGGTAGCCTACTACGAACTCGAACAGGTGGCCTTGTCCGCAGAGCGTCAAGCGGAGTATGCCCAGGCCTTTTTGCAGCGCCAAATCCAAAACGTGATTCTCATCACCCGTCAAAAAGACCAAACCAGCATCCATGTCGGCAAATTTTCCGGGGATGGTAAACTGATTCCCGATGCGAGTCTTTTTGGGGTTTCGGGAAAAGATTGGAAAACTGCGTCCCAACAATTTGCAGGGTTTGGAGGCCCCACGCCCACTAAAAATTTACTGGTTCCTGACCTGGCAGAGTTTCCTGTGTTGGTGGCTCAAGCAGCAACCTCAAGTGCCCAAAAATTTATTTCTCGAAACCCACTCAACTTAGAAGTATTTCGATTGGGAATCCCCTTGGAAGGGACTTCCGCCGTCACCGGCCCAATCAATACGTTTCGATACGGAGCCTATGGGAAGTCAGCAGCAACTGTATTGGCTGAGCAAAGCGCGCAAAAAGTAGGATTAGAAGAAATCTTTTCGAACGCCTATCCACACGAAGTAGCCTGGATGATCGAAGCGAAGAGCAATCCACAACTCCTAGCCGACCGCATCCAATTTGTACTGGTAAAAGTAGAAGGACGGCAGGCTGACCTCATGAAAAGCATGGGGCTCGAGCCCCTAACGGGTGAGGAAGGAAGCAAAATAGTCGTGAAATACTACATCCGATTTTTAGTGCGGGAAGAACTGTATCTGGGACCTGTTTGGGACGCACACCCGGATTGGCGAATCGCCTTGAAACAATTTTTGGACAACTTGAAAACCAATTAGCAAGTCAAATCACGCTGTTGAAAGTATTCATCGAAAAAAGTAAGGGATATTTTAAATGCTTCCGTAGAATCGGTTGAATTTTGGCGACTATCCTGATTGGTGATTAATTAAAATAAATTTCAATGATTGTGTTTTAAAAATCACAAATGGGCAATTGAGTAATTTCTTTTAAAAACCTTTACTTGATTTTAGATTTAAACTAAAAAACGAAATTAAAATTCCCAAAAACGAAAAAAAAACATCCCAATAATCAATACATTGACAATAAACCCAAGAACTCAACATCTCAATTACTAGTGGAAACAAAAAAAATAACTTTCTTCTGTTCCCAAAATAGTAAAGTAAATTACAAAATATTATTGCTCCAAATGTTGAGGAAAGGTGAAAAATAAAAAACTTACTCAATCCATTACTATAAAATAATTCTAGTAGTTGGCAAATTTCATTAATCACCCAGAATATTGTTGTTACTAGTATTATTCTTCGATTCAATTAAATTAAAGTTAAAATCATCTTTAGTAATATTTATTGAATTGATCTCATTAAGCGCTTCCTTGAAAACTTTTTCAAATTCTTTCATTTCTGTTGTCCGAGCCTTTTGCATCAGCCAAAAACCAACTCCAATTCCAATAAAATCTAAAAGCCAGGGCAACCATTGGTTATCTTCACGCTGAACATAATCTGAGTATATAGATAGAAATCCTACTATAAAAATTGCACTTCCTATACCAATTCCTGTTTTTTGTTTTTTATTTGCCTTCTCTAACTCTGCAAGTGCTTCAGGATTAGAGAAGTGGGCAGGCAGGGTTTCTTTGAAAAGTTTATTGATGGTGCCGAAAATTTTATGTTCGGATAGTCCAATAATTTTCATAAAGGCTACAAACTCTCCTACTTCTTGTATTGAATTTGGATCAAGAAGTAATTTTTGAATAGATTCTGCACTATCAGCATTAAATTTCTTTAATCGAGCTACTAGCTGTTCACGTTGTTTATTGTAAAGGTAAATGACTGAATCTTTCCAGGAATTTAGAACGACATTAAAATTTGATTTCAAGTTTAGATCTTCAATCTGATTTTCTAAACTTCCGCACAAATTTATTATTGGCGTTGATAGATAAGTTTGTGATAAAGCCGCTGTATAGATGCTATTACCTAAGACCTCTAACTCCTTTGCCTTTAAATGTGATTGAATTGCTGAAGCCGTGCCACCTGCAATTAATGCACCTCCAACAATATTTGACCCTATACTTTTACCTTTTCCGGTAAACATTGAACCAGCGACAGCTGTGGCAACGGCAATAGCTTTTGCTTTTTCCGCCTCCTTTTTTTGTCTTAATGCCTCTTCAACAGCTAAAACTGAGTTTTTAATTATTACTGCGTGACGATAAGCCAAACAACCGGCAATTGCGACTTTGTACTTTAAAATATTTTCTGATGTTCTTTGAGCACGATTTAAATACTCATCAATTGTAAGTGAATTAAAGTTTTCATCGCTAACTAAAGCAATCTCAGAAAAAGCTTTACCTAACCAAGCAGAAGGAAATTGTGAATCAATTTCAATTGCTGCATCAAACATGTTTTTTGACTTTATGTAATCTCCCGTAACCAAGGAAGAGATTGCCAGGTCCATCTTAGATTGGTAGGTAGAGTTTTGATTTATAAAATCGGTCTCTAAGTATTTAGAAAATTTTAATAACTCTATCATTTTGATTCATTAATAATTTAAAAAAGGCAGTCCTATGTTTCTTGTAATTTTAGGATCAATTTTTCTTCTGAAAATGCCTTATTCAAGATTTTTCAAGTCTTTCCTTAATTGGATTTTTAAATTGTCCTATGGTTAAATGACCCTTGATTTGGCATCAAAGGTCATTTAACCTAAAATTATTTCCCAGTTATTCTTAGTTACAATTGGATAATTCATTAATCCAATCAGCTCTTTCCTGAAAAGATAATGCTACAAATTTGTCTTCACAAGCTTTAATTTGTTCATTATTCTCTTCGGCTTGCGCTTTTAAACAATTGCACGGATTAGGCGAGAAGCCACATGATGTTAGTATTGAAAATACTAAAGCGGTAAATGTGACTTTCATTAGTTTAGTTATTTTTTCCATCTCAATTTAATTAAGTGCTTGAATCGCGTGATCTTGTGAACAAAATGAGCCTCCAAATTCTGATAGCTGAAATGATCCTTCCATCATTGGGCCGGAATAAGAAGAATTCGTTTTATAATTATCCCAACCAGCTGTTTCATTTTGACAGCCTTCCAGTTTACATAAATCTTTTTTCGGGGCTGATTCACAAGATGACATTAAAATCAATGCCATTGAAATAATGGATAATTGTATCTTTTTCATTTTTTTAAACTTACTTAAAAAGCAAAAAATAATTAACAGCCATTATTTTCGTCTGCATAAAGCATTTCTTCAGTTGAGTAATGTTTGCTACACTCAGCAACTTCATCAGACACTGAAGCATCACCACCCATTGCGGATTCTGCATTTTCCAAAAAAGCTTCATGACATTCACAAATAGTTGGCTTTGAACCACATGAAGAAAGCCAGAATAGATTAATTACTAGTGTAAAAACTAGAATCTTATTTAGATTGTAGTATTTTGAATTGTTTAATTTCATTTTTTACCTCCTTTTTTGATTTGTTTAATGAAACTTAAAAAATTTTATTTTAAGAACAAAAATAATTAATTGAGTTTTTAGGTTTGAATCAAAAGGGAGCAACTATAAATCTTGAATGGTCAATTTGTTACTTAATATAATTTCGGTTTTTAGGGTTGAATAAGTATTTTCAATACTTCACACAAATTCCCTTTGTTTAAAACAGCGACTCGTTCAAAAAAGGGATCAAAGCCAACACCATGGCTTGTTGGTAATAGGCTTCCCGAGAGATGATTCCTTGGGTAAGCAGGCCTACCGATCCACCTTTCTGCTTGGAGTTTTGTGCCTGAAATACTAAATCATCCGCATGACCCAGTTCCATCCCTTCTCGAATCAACGCGACTACCTTTGGAGGTAAGTAAAAAGTGCCGGTCTTGGATTGGCTGCTCTTGCCCGAACGGTGCAGGACGTAAATCCATGCAAAGGCATACATTCCTTGCGGGTCCTCGTCCACTCCGCCTTCTATGCCTACCCAATAGTCTGCCTCAGGAACAAGTGATTTCGCATTGAATACTCGATTTTTGGCGCCAAGAAGGGTTTCCTCCTCAGATCTAGGTTGTGCTGAGATATTTGAGAGGGCGTCCACGCCTTCCATTACACCCACTTTACCAAAGGCTTGGGTAAAGGCTTCCCGGGTACAGCCTACTTTTACAGGGTTTTGGCTGCCCACGATGACGCGTAGGGGATTGGGTTGATTTTCTGACTTTGTAGCCAACACCTTAGGCCATGTTGGTAAATACCTGGTTGACATCGTCGTCCTCTTCTAGGCGATCGATGAGCTTGTTGATCAGCTCTTCCTGCTCTTCGGTCAACTCGGTAAGTGTGGTTGGGAAGCGTTGGAAATCTGCTGAAATCACCTCGATGTTTCGGTCTTCCAATGCCTTTTGCATCAATCCAAAATCCTCGAATTCAGTGTATGCAAAAATTTCACCTTCGTTCTCAGCAATTTCTGTGAGTCCAAAATCAATCAATTCCAATTCGAGTTCCTCTAGATCGTATGCCGCTTTAGCAAATCGGAAAACTGCCTTGCGTTCAAACATAAAACTTACTGATCCCGAAGTTCCTAAGGAGCCTCCCGCCTTGGCAAAATAGGAGCGCACGTTGGCTACTGTTCGGTTGGTATTGTCGGTGGAGGTTTCTACGATAAAAGGAACGCCAAAAGGCCCATATCCCTCGTATACAATTTCTTCGTAATCTTTTTCGTCCTTATTGGAGGCGCGCTTGATGGCTCCTTCAATGCGATCCTTGGGCATTTGTGCACCTTTGGCATTTTGAATCACCGTTCGAAGTTTGGCATTACTTGAGGGGTCTGGGCCACCGGCCTTGACAGCCATGACGATTTCCTTCCCTAATCGGGTAAATACCTTGGACATTTTGTCCCAACGCTTGAACTTTCTCTCTTTTCGGAATTCAAATGCTCTTCCCATGGATCTGCTGTTTATAGGAAACAAAAATAGCAATTTCTTTTCTCGGAAGAAGTGCAATTTTTTGAAGGAGAAAGAAGAATCAGGGAAGCAAAATTGAAACGTGAAATGAGATTAGTTTCCTCTGGATTAAACCTAGGTCTTCGGGGAGGGTCTAAATCTCGAAACAAACCAATAGCAACATGAAAAAATGGATTTTAGGAGCAGCAATCTTTACTTGCCTAAGTTTTGGACTTGCTGCGCAGCAGCACAAAAATTTTAGACAGCTCAATTCAACTGAGCGAGCAGAGAAAATGACGGATCGGATGGCTGAGGAACTCAAACTTACAGCGGAGCAAAAAAAGCAGGTAAGCCAACTCGCTCTCGAAAATGCCAACCGTCAAGAAGAACTTTTAAAAAGTAGAAAGGCGGAATTCGAGGCACAGAAAGAATACCGAAAGGCTCAAGATCAAAAATTGGCATCCATCCTGACAGAAGAGCAAAAACAGATTTGGGAACAACGAAAGCAAACCATGAGATCTAGAGACGCCCATCATTCTCGTGGCGATCACGCTCGAGGTGGGAGACCAAGATTTCGAAGAGGGAGGTAAACAAGCAGTAAGGGCCAGAATTTCTGGCCCTATTTTTTTCACCAATAAATTAAAAGCCCGCGCGCTGCTCTTCCACTTCATACAAGGAAGCGTCCTTCTGTGGTAGGGAAGAAGAACCCATCAAAAATTCATCCACACTCACTGCGGCTTCGCGGCCTTCTGAGATGGCCCAGACCACCAAGGATTGACCCCGACGCATGTCTCCTGCAAGGAAAACTTTTGGGTTGGTACTTCGATACTGCCGTGATTTGGGCAAGTTGTTTTCCATCATTTCCACACCAAATCCGGCCAAAAGATCAGTTTGTCCTGGACCCAGGTATCCGATGGCCAAGAAGGCCAAGTCACAGGGGATCGTCCGCTCGGATCCTTCCACTAGGTCATAGGTCATGCGCCCACCAGCATCCTTCCAGACAATATCTGCCACCACTAGGCCAGTCAATTCTCCCTTTTCGTTGCCTACAAATTCTTTGGTAAGCACGGAGAAAAGACGTTCGGCACCTTCTTCATGGGAGCTTGAGGTTCGTAAAGTCATGGGCCACTCTGGCCAAGGGTTGGCAGTGGATCGCTGCTTTGGAGGCTTGGGTAGTAACTCCAGTTGGGTCACTTGCGTGGCACCGTGCCTTCTGGAAGTGCCAATGCAATCACTTCCGGTATCTCCACCCCCGATGACCAGCACTTGTTTACCTGTCGCAGAAATTGGATTTTTTGAAAGTTCTCCTCCAATGACTTGGTTTTGAGGGCCAAGAAACTCCATCGCAAAATGCACTCCTTTCAAGGGACTCCCTGGAATGGTCAAGGCACGTGGCTCTTGGGCACCCACTGATAAGACCACTGCATCGTAATTTTTCAGCAACTCATCTGCAGTACGGTTTTTCCCTATTTCTGTATGGGTTTCAAAGCGTACCCCTTCTGCTTCCATCAGAGCAATTCTCCGATCAATGACCCATTTTTCCAATTTAAAATCAGGGATTCCGTAGCGAAGAAGTCCACCCACTTTGGCATTCTTTTCAAAGAGGGTGACCTCATGTCCTGCTTGATTGAGCTGGTCTGCTGCAGCAAGCCCTGCCGGTCCAGAACCAACAACTGCCACCCGCTTGCCTGTTCGGCTTTTGGGAGGGGTAGCGTGGATCAGCTCGAGTTCGTAGGCTTTTTCCACAATGTTTTTCTCGATCAACTCGATGGCAACTGGATCCTTGTTGATGCCGAGCACACAACTGGCCTCACAGGGGGCAGGACAGATTCTTCCCGTAAATTCCGGAAAGTTGTTGGTGCTTTTCAAAATGCGGATGGCCTGACTCCAATTTTGTTGGTATACCGCTTCATTGAATTCAGGAATCACATTTCCAAGAGGACAGCCGTGATGGCAAAAGGGTACCCCACAGTCCATGCATCGGGCCGCTTGGTTGTTCAACTGCTTTTCGGAGAATGGAGTATAGATTTCCTGGTAATCCCCCAAGCGAGTCTGAGGATCCCGGCTGTTGGGAGTTTCTCGATTGTGCTGTAAAAATCCGTCTTTGGTACCCATATTAGGCTACTGTTTTTTCGTGTTGGAGTGATTTTTTTGCCAAGACTGCCTTGTAGTCTCTAGGAATCACCTTGATAAACTTAGTTTTGGTCTGCTCCCAGTTTTCCAAAAACTGTTGGGCAAGGGAACTGCCGGTAAAGGCCAGGTGTCGTTTGAGGTAGGTATGCAAGGTGTCCAAGTCTTGGTCTTCCATCGGGTCAATGTCCACCATCTCCGAATTGATTTCCCCTTGGTAGGCTTGAAGAATATAGGCCAAACCCCCACTCATCCCGGCAGCAAAATTTCTTCCGATCTCGCCAAGATTCACGAGCAATCCTCCAGTCATGTATTCACATCCATGATCCCCAATTCCTTCAATAACGGCTTTGACCCCTGAATTTCGCACGCAAAAGCGTTCGCCCCCTTTTCCATTGATGTAGGCTTCCCCCGAGGTGGCCCCATAGAAGGCGACGTTGCCGATGAGAATATTTTCTTCGGCCTTGAATCGGGCATTTCTACTCGGGTAAATGATCAATCTTCCGCCAGATAGGCCTTTTCCGAAGTAGTCGTTGGCTTCTCCTTCTAGTTCAAAATTGACCCCTCGGGCAAGGAATCCTCCAAAGGTCTGACCTGCCGAACCGCTGAATGTAAAGTGGATGCTGTCTTCAGGTAGGCCCACACTTCCATAGATTTTCGATATTTCATTGGAGAGCATCGCTCCCACCGATCGATCGGTATTTTTGATTTCAAAAAAGCCTTGCACAGGAATGGCTTGTTCCAAGGCTGGAGTAGCAGTTGTGATTAATTTTCTATCCAAGACTGCCTCCAAATCTACCTCTTGGTCGATTTGCTTGTGAATGCCGACATGGCTTGGTACTTCTACCTTGTGAAAAATTGGAGAGAGGTCCAATTTATCCCATTTCCAATGCTTGAAATGTGTACTGGCCTGCAGGACTTGGCTTTGGCCTACCATCTCATCGATGGTACGGAATCCTAGGGAGGCCATGATTTCACGGAGATCTTGAACGATAAACCTGAAATAGTTGACTACATGGTCAGGGTCACCTGTAAATAGTTTACGTAATTCTGGGTCTTGAGTCGCAATCCCTACCGGACAAGTATTGAGGTGGCACTTCCGCATCATGATGCATCCTTGGGCCACCAAAGCACCTGTAGCAATGCCCCATTCTTCTGCTCCCAAGAGCGTGGCTATGGCTAAGTCTCTACCCGTACGCAGCTGTCCATCTGTCTGTAGCACCACTCTGCTCCGCAAGTTGTTTTTGACTAGTGTTTGATGCGCTTCTGCAAGGCCTAATTCCCATGGAAGACCGGCGTGTCGGATGGAACTTAGTGGGGATGCGCCTGTGCCTCCGTCCGCTCCTGAGACTAAAATTACGTCCGCCATGGCCTTGGCCACTCCGGCAGCCACGGTACCTACGCCTGCTTGGGAAACCAGTTTCACATTGATTCGGGCCGTTCGATTTGCATTTTTAAGATCATAGATCAATTGAGCCAAATCTTCGATGGAATAGATGTCGTGGTGAGGGGGCGGGGAAATTAATCCTACTCCAGGAGTAGCATGGCGCACCCGGCCAATCCAATCGTCGACCTTATGTCCTGGGAGTTGTCCTCCTTCCCCTGGTTTAGCCCCTTGGGCCATCTTGATTTGAAGTTCTTCGGCATGAGTAAGGTAGTGAGAAGTAACTCCAAAGCGGCCCGAAGCCACCTGCTTGATCGCAGATCGCTCCCAATCTCCATTGGATTTCCGTTCGTAACGTTGTTCGTCTTCCCCTCCTTCTCCAGAATTGCTTTTGGCACCAATTCGGTTCATGGCAATGGCCAAGGTGGTATGGGCCTCATGGGAGATCGACCCAAATGACATGGCGCCTGTTGCAAAGCGCTTCATGATTTTTTCTACCGGCTCCACTTCTTCTAGCGGGACTGAGATTTGTTTTTTGAATTCGAACAAGCCCCTAAGGGTCATCGCATCCTGGCGCTGTTCATTGATTTTTTGCGCAAACTTTTGGTAAAGCGCATAGTCTCCCAATCGGGTAGATTTTTGGAGGAGGTGAATGGTCTCGGGATTGAACAGGTGCTTTTCTCCTCTCCGTTTCCATTGGTAAACACCACCTGTTTCCAGAACTCCTGCTTGTGAAAGGTAGGCAGCGCGGTGCCGAATCAATACTTCCTCTGCTAGTTCATCAAAGGAGATGCCGCTGATCCGGGATGTGGTCCCTTTGAAGCAGCGATCCATTACCTCAGGACCAAGCCCAATCGCTTCGAAAATCTGGGCCCCCTGGTAAGATTGTAGCGTCGAAATCCCCATTTTGGATAGCACCTTGAGTAGTCCTTTACCAATTCCTTTCTGGTAATTGCTCAGCACAGTTTTTTCATCTTTCGCTCCAGGTAGTTCGCCTTTTCTGAAGAGATCCAGAAGAGATTCCAAGGCCAAATAGGGGTTGATGGCAGAAACCCCGTACCCAATCGCTGTGGCAAAGTGGTGGACTTCGCGGATGTCAGCGGATTCAAGTACCAATCCTGCACGTGTGCGGATTTTCTTCTTGACTAAGTGCTGGTGAACCGCTCCAATCGCCAAAAGGGAAGGGATGGGAGCTAGGGAATCCGAACTTGAGCGATCGGATAGGATCAAGACATTTTTCCCTTCAAGCAAAATTGCATCCTCTGCTTCTTGACACAGTTGGTCCAATGCAGCCAAAAGCCTTCCCGGCTCGTGGTCTGCTACAAAATGACCAAACAAGCGTTTGGTACGGTAGCCGAGGTGCTCGAGGCGGGTGATTTTTTCCAAGTCTGCATTGAGCAGAACGGGTTGTGAAATATGGATCTGCTTGGTATGCTGGGGGCTTTCTTCCAAGATATTGTGCCCTTCCCCGATGCGGGTAAATAGGGACATTACCAACCGCTCTCGAATGGGATCAATTGGGGGATTGCTGACCTGTGCAAAAAGCTGTTTGAAGTAGTTGGAGATGTGCTGGCTTTGTTTGGAAAGCACCGCCAATGGGGTGTCGGCACCCATAGATCCTACTGCTTCCTGTCCAGAGTCTCCCAAAGGACTGAGGATCACCTTGAGTTCTTCCGAAGTATAGCCAAAGATGGTTTGCTGTCTTTGAATTTCTTCCGTGACATAGGGGTAGCTGATTTCTTCTGGATCGGGGACCAATCGGAGTTTGGTCCGTTGTTCGTTCACCCATTTTTCATAAGGCTGTCGACGGCAAATCTCTCCTTTCACCTCATCATCGAGCAGAACTCTTCCCTGCTCCAAGTCTGCCCACAGCATGCGACCTGGACTTATTCTTCCTTTTTGGGTGATGGTAGCTTCCCGAATGGGCAATGCTCCTGCTTCAGAGGAAAGAATGAGGCGTTGGTCCTTTGTGATAAAATAGCGGAGCGGACGTAGGCCGTTACGATCTAGGGTAGCGCCAACCGATTTGCCATCTGTAAAAAGGAGGGCTGCAGGCCCATCCCAAGGCTCAACTAGGGAAGCGTGAAATTTATAGAAGGCTGACCGCTCCTTATCCATCACCTCGTTGTCTTGCCAGGCTTCTGGTACGAGCATCATCATGGCATGCGGAAGGCTTCTACCGCTGAGGGTAAGTAGCTCCACCATGGCATCCAAATTGGCCGAATCGGAATTGAGTTTGTTGGTGATCGGCATGAGCTTAGCCAGCTCCTCCGGGGTAAACAAGGAAGACTTCATTAAAGCCTCCTTGGACTTCATTTTATTTAAGTTACCACGAATGGTATTAATTTCCCCATTGTGGGAGAGGTACCTAAAAGGTTGCGCTAATCGCCAGTTGGGAAAAGTATTGGTGGAAAATCGGGAGTGGACAATGGCAAATGCAGATGCGAGCCCTGGGTTTTGAAGGTCCTTAAAAAAAGGCAAAACCTGGTCGGTTCTTAGTTGACCTTTGTAAACCACGGTCAGGGAACT
>Ga0315907_10007147_pt1 | contig 11684 bp, 16 predicted proteins | sample LakEriMetagenome_3_FD_203525 | JGI IMG/M metagenome (GOLD analysis project Ga0315907, IMG submission 203525) | Freshwater fungal communities from buoy surface, Lake Erie, Ohio, United States - Buoy 12 MA123 | ecosystem: Environmental > Aquatic > Freshwater > Lake > Lake biofilm | place: USA...
CGGCATATGCCATCACATTTGACACGACAGACTATGCAAATGGGATCACTCTGTCAAATACTTCACGTCTGAACGTGTCGCAGGGCGGTTTGTACAACGTGCAATTCAGCATTCAATTCAAAAACACAACCAATGACACGCAAGACGCTGAGGTCTGGTTTCGCAAGAATGGCACTGACATTGCCAATTCAGGGTCGCGGTTTGGGTTGGTGCCCAGGAAAAGCTCAGGAGACCCATCCCACATGATCGGGGCTTTGAACTACTTTGTGGATCTGGCCGAGAGCGATTACCTGCAACTCATGTGGCGGCCATCAGACGTTGGCGTCTCCATCGAGCACTTTGCTGCTGGGACCAGTCCAACCAGGCCAGCGATCCCCTCAGTGATTGCCACAGTGAGTTTTGTGTCCAATCTTTCCGCATAATCCCATCATGGCACTCACCGCACTCAGAATCCCCCCAGGCGTTTACCGCAACGGCACTGAATATCAGTCAGCCGGGCGGTGGTTTGACGCCAACCTGGTTCGCTGGTTTGAGGGTACTTTGCGTCCAATTGGTGGATGGCGCAAGAGATCGAGCAGCCAACTGACCGGGTCATGCCGTGGCTTGATCACTTGGCGCGACAACTCAGGGGATCGCTGGATCGCTGCCGGGACTCATTCAAAGCTGTATGCCATGAATGAGGCAGGCACTCTCAAAGACATTACGCCGACAGGTTTGACTGTTGGCATTGCTGACGCAGCCACCAAGACCGGGTACGGGTACTCCACATATGGCAACTTTGCCTATGGTGTCCAGCGCCCAGACACTGGCAGCATCACGCCAGCAACGACCTGGAGTCTGGATACCTGGGGCGAGTACTTGGTCGCCTGCTCAGATGCCGATGGCAAGCTCTACGAGTGGCAGTTGGGATTCTCAACGCCGACCCTGGCCGCTGCCATCACCAACGCGCCAACGAGTTGCAATGCCGTGATGACAACGTCAGAGCGCTTTGTCTTTGCGCTGGGCGCTGGTGGCAATCCCCGCAAGGTTCAATGGTGTGACCAGGAAAACAATACTGTTTGGACCCCGGCAGCCACCAACCAGGCCGGGGACTTTGAGCTTGCAACTGTCGGATCTCTCAAGGCTGGCAAGCGTGTTCGAGGTGTAAATCTGCTGTTTACAGATGTTGACGTTCACGTTGGCACCTATATTGGGTTACCTTACGTCTACTCATTTGAGAAGGCCGGTTCTGGTTGCGGGTTGATCTCATCTCAGTCTGTCGCGGCCATTGACACGGCTGCAATCTGGATGAGCAAGTCAGGGTTCTGGGTCTATGACGGGTATGTAAAACCACTGGTGTCTGACGTTGGCGACTACATCTTCCAAAACATCAATTACAACCAGGCCAGCAAGATCTATTCTGTCCACAACTCCAAGTATGGCGAGATCATTTGGTTTTACCCGTCAAGTCAGTCAAATGAGAATGACTCATATGTCACCTACAACTACCGCGAGAACCACTGGGCGATTGGCAGCCTGGCTCGCACGGCTGGCACTGACCGTGGGGTCTACTTGAACCCGCTGATGGTTTCTGCTGACGGGTACATCTACGAGCATGAAGTTGGGTTTGCCTATGACTCTGTCGCGCCTTACGCTGAGTCTGGTCCTGTGGAGATCGGTTCTGGTGAGCAGGTGATGAGCGTGCGTCAGTTGATCCCTGATGAGCAGACATTGGGCGAGGTCGTTGTGTCCTTCAAGACGCGCATGTACCCCACTGCCACAGAGACAACTTACGGCCCATATACGGCAAGTCAGCCGACAGATGTTCGGTTCACTGGTCGCCAGGTCAAGGTCAGGTATACCGGGGCGGTGCTCGATGACTGGAGAGTTGGCATCAACCGTTTGGACGTGATCGCCGCTGGCAAGCGTTGAGGCTTAAAATTTGACCATGAAAGACATCAGACAAATCCTCACCGAAGACCTGGCAAAGAACTATGGTGGCTTTGCCATGACAGTTGATGCCTACTTTGATGGGTTGATGAATGCGCCTAAGACGGGTAACTTTGTTGTGCGCCAGGGTGACACTCTGATCCTGACAAAGAAGATCGAAAACAACGGCATCGAATTTCATTGCATTAACGGTGAGCGTGCAAAAGACCTTGTGTCCAACGTGCAAAAGTACCTTGATGACTTGAAGGATCATGGATACGACTATGCCGTCACGTTTTACGACAACCCGCGCATCAATGACTTGATTGCACAACTCACTCACCCGTCAGAGGTCAAGAAGATCGATGATGGATTGTTCAGAACATACGAAGCCACAATGAGGTTCAAATGGGCGCATTAAATCAACTAGGCAGTGCCGCAAGCAGTTTTGTCGCTGACCCTGTGGGCAGCACCAGCAATGCTCTGGCAAAGGTGGATAAAGACTTGAGCTTGTCTCAGAATGCACCTGCAATTGCGGCAGCAGTTGCTGCATATTATGGCGTTCCCATGGCAATGGAATATTTTGGTGCTGGCAGTGCTGGCGCTGGTGCTCTTGCGGCACAAACAGCGGCAGAAATTTCATCTGCCGTTCCCCTTGCTGGCGCTGGAACTGCCGCTGGCATGGGCGCTGGTGCTCTTGCAGCACAAACAGCAGCAGAACTTTCATCTAGTCTTGGTGGCGGTGCTGCTGGCGGTGCTGCTGGCGGTGCCGGTCTACTTAGCAGCGCAGTAAACTTTGCAAAAGAAAACCCTGCACTTGCATTAACTGGCGCAGGCTTGGCCGCAAAGGCTTTGGGTGGCAGCAGCACGCCGTCATCTTCAACAAGCTCAACGTCCATCGACCCTGACATTAAGGCCGCATATCTCCAGCAGTTGGCTGATGCCAGAACCGCTGCGGCTGGCCTTGGCACAAGGCAGTTTGAGGGGTTCACCCCAGGCTATGCCACGGCAGAGCAGCAACTCACGGCCACCGGCATTGGCGGTGCTGGTCAGCAGACAACCAACCGGGCTGCTGAACTGGCCCTTGCTGAGGCTGGTTACACACCCCAGCAGATCCAGGCCATGACGGGTGCGCAGTACATGTCTGCATACCAAAACCCTTACGAGCAACAAGTGGTGCAGGGTACGCTGGCAGACATTGAGCGTCAGCGCCAGATCGCCCAGCAGGCACAGCAGGCCAGGGCAGTTGGCGCCAGGGCATTTGGTGGCTCGCGCCAGGCAGTGGCCGAGTCCATCGCAAATGAAGACTACATGCGCCAGGCAGCCAACACTGCCGCCCAGTTGCGCTCTGCCGGGTTCACCACGGCTGCCGGTTTCGGCCAGACTGATGCTGCCAGGGCCATGGAAGCGGCCAGGGCCAACGCTGCCAACCAGATCGCTGGTGCTGGCATTCGCCAGACTGCCGTGGGCCAGTTGGGTGCTTTGGGTGCCCAGCAGCAAAACCTGGGTATGACGGGTGCGCAGGCCGTGATGACTGCCGAGCAGCAGCGCCAGCAGTTGGCCCAGGCGCGGCTTGACGCTGCACGCAACCTGGCCTCTGAGCGCCTTGGCCTGACTGGCAGTGCCCTGGGCCAGAACGTGCCCAACCTTGGCGGTACGACAACCACGCCGATCTACCGCAACCCCACAGTCAGCGGCCTTGGCGGTGCTCTTGGTGGCGCTGAATTGGGTAAATTGATAGGTGGCACTAACAACCCTCAGTACGCAGGTTATGGCGCCATCTTGGGCGGTTTGCTGGGTCTAGGTTAAGGAATCAACATCATGGCAACAATGAACATGGGCTTGCTGGGTGACTTGTTTGGTGGCGGCACGTCTGCCCTGAGCGAGTACCTGACCCCTCAACAGCAAGAGTCGATGCAGCGCCAAGCGCTGCTGTCCACCGCTGCGGCTTTGCTCCAAGCTGGTGGCCCATCTCCAGTGCCCATCTCACTGGGCCAAGCGCTTGGTGCAGGCTTGCAGGCTGGCACTTCATCCTATGGCAAGGCCCAAGAGGGTGCGATTCAGCAGTTGCTGACCCGGCAGAAGTTGGACGAGTACAAGCGCCAGATGGATCTACAAGAGCGTGTTGCTAAGATCCTTGGTGGCGGTGCTGCCGCCCCATCTGCTGGCGCACCCATCACACCAGAGCAGGCCATTGGTATGCCTGGACTGCCTGCTGGACCAACTGTTCAACGTGCTGAGATGATTGGACAGGTTGCGCCTGCTGCTCCAGCAATTCCAGCAAACGTTATCAAAGCCAATCAGTATCGTCAAATAGCAGACGTTATGGTTGCAAATAACAGGGGTGAAGACGCCAAGCGATATTTGGATATGGCTGAAAACCTTGCGCCTTCATTTGAAGAAACTGTCGGCGAACCATTCAGGGCTGCTGACAACAACTTTTATATACGCACCAAAAGAGGTGGAGTTATACCAATGCAACAACCGTTGGCGGCTAAACCTGTCGGCGCTCCTCAACAAGTAATGGGCGCTGATCGCAAACCAACTCTTGTGCAGATGTATGACGATGGAACCTTCAAGCCCATCACTGGTGTTTCTCCATTGATCCCGCCAGAAAAGATTGACACTGGCGGTGGAATAAGGTTTGAAAATCCTTACGAAATTAAGCCCGGTACGGTGTTTCCAAAGACAATCTCACCTCAAGTGGTTGGCGGTGCAGAGACGGGTTACTACATAGTCGGTGGCGGTGGCGGTGCTGGCCGAGGTGCTGGCCTGGCTGCGCCCATGCCTGCGCCTGCTGGTGCTCCTGGTGCTGTTGCAGCGCCCACCGTACCAGGTGCCGCACCTCGCGCACCTATGGCCCCGGCTGCTGGCGCTGCTGCACCTACTGGCCCCCAGCCCATCATTCCAGGCACTGGCAAAGGGTTTGCCAACGAGAAGGATCTGCGCTCTGAATTCACTGCCCAGATGAAACCTTACGTTGAGCTGGCGCAGGCATTTCGGAAAGTTGAAGCGGCTGCGCTTAATCCATCAGCAGCGGGTGACATTTCCCTGGTCTATGGTTACATGAAGATCCTTGACCCTGGATCAACCGTGATGCAAGGCGAGCAAGCAACTGCGCAAAATGCTGGTGGCGTACCAGATCGAATTCGCGCCACATACAACAAGGCTTTGACTGGAGAGTCCCTTGCAGATAACGTGAGACTTGATTTTTATTCTCAAGCAAGAAATTTGATTGAATCACAACGCCAAATGGCAGCAGATGTTGGTGACAGATACAGGCAGTATGCCGATGCATACAAGCTAGACTCAAACCAGATCGTGTTTGATCCATTCAAGCGCATCAAGACCCCGGCAGAGATTGCTGCTGATGCTGCCAAGGCAACACCTGCTGGAACTACCAAAGCGGCACCTGCGCCTTCATACGTCAATCAATTCAACCTTATCCCGAGGCCCAAATAATGGCTACGCAACTACCAAACATTGAGCGCGTGCAAGAAAACGTGCGCAGAATGCAGGCTCAGAATGCAACTCAGGCCGATGTTGTCGGATACCTCAAGACTGAGGGTTACACCCCGACCAGGTTTGAGGCAGCAGTTGCGAGCGCAAAAAAGGTTGGCGGGCCACCTGTTGAAGCTGGCTTTGGCCGGTCTTTGCTTCAAGGCTTGACGTTCAACACGGCTGATGAGATTGAGGCTGCAATGCGCGCCTTAATGTCAAAAGGCATGAGTGCTTTTGATGCCCAGCAGACCATGAGTGGTTTGGTTACTGGGCAAAAGCCACAGTCGCAGTACGAGAAAGAGTTATCCAGAGTCCGCGCTGGCATCAAGCAGTATGAGGAACAGTACCCTGGCCGTGCATTCACTGGTGAGCTTATGGGTGGCCTGCTGCCTACGGCTGCGGCCCTGATCGCGGCCCCATTCACTGGCGGTGCTACGGCCCCAGCAGCAGCAGCCGGTGCAGCTCGCACTGTTGCTGCTTTGCCAACTCTGGGCCAGACAATGGCTCGAGGTCTGGGCTATGGCGCGGCGTCAGGTGCGGCTGCCGGTGCTGGCGGTGCTACTGGTGGACTTGAGAGCAGGGTCATGGGTGGTGCAATTGGTGGTACTGCTGGTGCTGTCCTGGGCGGTGCTGCTCCAGCAGTCACTGGTGCAGTCGGTGCTGGTGGCCGTAAAGTGCTTGAGGCAACTGGTCTGATGCAAGCGCCAGACGCTGCCACCAAGGCGCGTGAACTGATTGCCAAGAAGTTGGCCCAAGAGGGTATATCACCAGAAGAACTGGCGGCACGCCAGGCTGCTGTGGTGCGGACCCTGGGGGCCAGGGACGAGACGCTGGCAGACATTGGCGGTGAGTCAATGCGCAGACTGGCACGTGGATCGATGGCGATTCCCAATGCTGCGCAGACAGATGTGCGCCAGATGCTGACAGAGCGTGCCATTGGCGCCGGTCCTCGAATCACTCAAGACATTACCGACCTCACGGCCATTGGTGCGCGTGACATTGGTGATGTGGCTGAAGAGATCATCCAGCGCAGAAGAGATGCGGCTGCACCTTTGTACAAGCAAGCATTTGAGGCCGGTGAGGTTTACTCTCCAAGAATTGACGAGCTGCTTGCAAAGTCAAAGGACATAAAGACCGCCATTGAAGTTGCTCGCGGCCTACCCCAGTTTGCTGACTTACCTGCCAACTCAATGTTGCTGCTGGACAAGGCTTACAAGTATGTGGGAGACATGGCAAACGAGGCCAGGAAAGCTGGCAAGGGAAGTCGAGCAAATGATCTGGACACTTTGCGCAATGACTTGCTTGATGCCATTGCCAACAAAGAAACCGGCATCCCAGTCTATCGTGAGGCGGTGAATACATTTGCCAGCGAGTCGCTGCTCAAAGACGCGCTCGAGCTGGGTGCAAAGAACTTCTTGCGCAAGACACCGGCAGAGATCAACCGCGAGATTAAGAAATTCCCAGGAGACGCAGAGCAGCAGATGTATCGCCTGGGTGCGGTGCAGTCAGTGCGTGACGAGATCTATGGGATGCGCGAGACGGGCAACATCGCTGACAAATTCCTCAACTCGCGTGAGATGCGGGACCGTATGCGTACAGTCTTTAACTCTCAAGGCGAATACGAGACGTTCATCAAGAACCTGGAGCGTGAGCGCCAGATGGCCGTCACCAGGGCACGCATTGAGGGTGGCTCGCCAACTGCGCCGATCCAGCAAGACATTGCTGAGTTGCAAGCTCAATCGCCATCAGAGATGCTGCGAGCTGGCGCTCAAATGGCCGGTGGAGACTTAATGGGTGGCGCTACCAACTTGATGCGCCAGCTCGCACCTCGCCTTCAAGGCATGAATGAGAATGTGGCAGAGCAAGTGTCGCGCAGCGTGCTTGATCCAAGATTCACCCAACAGCAAGAATTCTTGTTGGGTTTAACTCCACTCATGGACCAACTACGCAGACAGGCGCTGCAACAGCAGACCCGTGCTGTTGGCACGTCCACAAGCGCAGGTCAGATGGTCCCAGGCTTACTCGCAGATTGAGGTGAAATGATGGCGACTGGTCTACTGGATTACCTCGAGGCAATTGGTGAGACAGGTGCAACCTTGGGAAGCGGTGCCGCTGCCACATTGGCCGGTATTCCTTACGGCATCATGCAAAACATCAGGTCAGGTAAGTACGGCACAAAGGAAGGCGTCAAGCTGGCCGACAAGGCCACTCAAGACTTCATCAAGCAGTACACCTATGCACCTCGCGGCCAGATGGCCCAGAACGCGCTGCAAAGCGTTGCTGGCCTGCTTGAATCCACCAAGCTGCCACCAGTATTGCCAGAGGCCGGGTTGCTGGCCGCGATCCCCAAGGGCACGTATGCCTCACAGTTTGAGCGTGCCGGTATGGCAGCAGAGCGTGCCATGGAACCAGTTGCGGCCAACGTGATGGCGCGGGGCGGTCTGCCTGCTCAGTTGTTGCAGGATCTGACGCAGGGGACCGTGAGAAATGTTTATCTGCCAAATACACCAAAAAAGCCAAACCCATTGGTTGGAACTCGATATCAGACTGAGCAGTTGCCTGGCATTGTGCCGAGACGGCCAGTTGACTATGAGCAGATGCGTGGCGGCAGCATCTTCACTTACCCAACTGATCAACTAAGTCGCAATGTCAAAGTCACCAATGTCAGCGACATACCACTTGGGAACAACTCATTCGTCACCCCAGGCGGGTTGATGTACATGATGGATGAGAACAACATTGCAAAATTTATTGGCTATGCATCCAATGAGGCAGCAGCCAGATCGCAAAACAATCGAGCTTTGCAGGCCATAGAAGAAAACCTAAAGATGGGCGGCACTGGGCGGGTGTTTATGGCCCCGCACACAATGCCTAAAGGTGGTGAGAACTTCTCAACAGGTCCAACGCTTGGCCTTTTGTCATTGATTGATGCGACAAACCCAAGTCCTAAATTACTGGATCAAATATCGGATCAGATGAGAGCAATGACCGTGAAGGGTACGCCTGGAAAATACAAAGACTTTGTCGGCTTGAATGACCCGATGGCGCGTTTGCAATTACTGACCGGGGAAGGATTGGATGTTGGCAGCCCTGGAGACTTACGTAAAGTATTTGTGGACAAGATGAGCAACGTGGCGGCAGAAAAGGGTCTTGGATTTAACTACGCCGATCTGCAAAACGCAATGCTTGATCCCAATGTGATGAACAAGCAGCCATTTTTGATGGGTGACTCAATCTTTGAGGCATTGCCAAAGCTGGGTATTTCACCAGGCACTCATGGCGCTTATGGCTATAACATTCCTGGCGTATTCTTGGGCAACACCAGGGGCGCACCAATCAGCGAATTTATGCAGCCCGTGTACAACCAGATTTTGCCAACGCAAATGAATAAGCCAGGCCCAAGTTATCAAAAGGCATCTCTTGAAGATCTGTTCACTCAGATCCAACTTCCAGGCGATATCCCAGTTGGCCGAGCATATGCAGATCCGAACCAATTAACTCGCGGCAAGCTGTCCACTGCTGGAGAGAATATTTCCCTGTTTATGGATGACAAAGAGATCAAGCGACTCAAGACTCTTCTTGGGGACTAGTCACCATGATGATGTAATGCTGGAGAGCGCGGATGGCCTCCTCAGCAATAGCTTGCTGCTCTGCGCCATCCATATTGCCAATAACGGCATCAGGCTGAATGTCGATGTTGATACCAAAATCAGGTATCAGTTGCACGTCTAAAACAATTTTCACTTCACTTCTCCAAAGAACGCAGCCACCAGAGGATCGCGTCTGATCTTCACTTTACGGCCTCGATCACGCGCCTGTCTGAAGGCTTTGTCATCGAGGGACTCTTTACGCCGCCACTTGCGCACTCTGTCGTTGACGCTACTGGGCAAAGGCTTGATGGCATCAATGCCAATGCCGTACCTGTAAACCGCCACCGGGATGCCCCTGACCTCTGACCGGGTCCACTCTTGTATGTGGACCAGGTGCTGACGGCGCAGCCGGTTGATCAGCAGCCTGGCAGACCTGTCGGTGCAATGGATCGTCTCAGCCACCTCCGCTGATGTCAGGCCAATGTCGGTGATGGCCTTGATCAAGCGGGGGAGCTGGGCAGACTTCATTTGGCAGCGGCAATGACTTCAAGCTCAAGGTCTTTGACCCTCTCGCGCAAGAGCTGCATCTCCTGGTCCATGTCCCGGTACTTGCGCTCCAGGCGCTCGCGGGTGAATGTCTCGCCATGAACGTATCCGATCAGCGTGCCGTTGGTGATGGCCTTCCTGATGATCTGCTCATACTCATGCCTGCTGAACATCACCCCTGCAGTGCCGCCAGGGGCACGCATCTTGTTGACCTCGAGGTCGATCTGTTGTTGCATTGTTTCGCTCATTTTTCCCTCGCCTTCAGCATTGCGTCTGCCATCTTGTATGCCCACCATGAAACTTCACCATCTTCAATCATTGGTCGAACATTAGGGGCCGTTATAAGTGATTGCATCGCCTTTGCCGCAAAGTAGTCACGCAAACTCATGCCTGCATCTGATGAACTGGGGACGCAACCCAACTGGGCTGCCATATCTGGGTGCACGGGAAACGCTGGCCCACCTAATTCTTTGCTGTTCATACTCAAGCCCTCCAGACCAAGCAGTCCATCGCCACCACGATCAGGCCAATGAGGCTGATCACGCGGATGATCTTCTCAGCGGTGCTGCACTCATGGACGTGGATCTCAATGGCGGCGCCATTCTCGAGCGAGTTGGGGAATGCCTCAGTAAATGTCCTGGGGAACTTGCGGGTTGTTTCATTTGCCATGGTTCAATTCCTTTAATTTGGTTTCGATTGCATCAACTATTTTTCTGCCGCTTTTTGACACTGGCCCACCACCGCCATTTAATCCAAAGTGATACCGCAATACATCGTCTGCCAGTATTTCCCTATCGGTCAACCCAACCCAGGGACGCTTTGAGTAACGCTCTTGAGGAGTCTGAGGAACGCCCCGAGTAATCGGCTGTATTCGATCAAACATCTTTTTTCCAAGATCATAAAATTCTTTGTCTTTGCCCGTACTGTTGTCAATTGCCATGATTTCACTCCTTGTTTGCATATTGATCACATTACACCTCTCATCTCCCAGCCCAGCAAAAAGTAATTCCAGCGGGTGGTGATGTTGGGGTTGGTGAACTTGGTCCCGTCCCAGGCCAGATCTGCTGGGGTGTAGCCCTTTGAGATCATCAGGGCCATGAAGACTTGTTGTGCTTTCATTGATTCTTGCTCCAATATTTGTCGTTTGCGCCAGCCACTCACAGCGCGTGATACCCATAAAGAAAAAGCTCCACGGCCACCCGGCACAGGAACCCGATGAAGGGCAGCATCAGTGCCAGTGCCAGTCCAAATTTGAATGCACTCATTTTTGCTCCTTTTGTTTTTGGATTGACTCGCGCAACTGCTGGCGCAGCCAGTTGACACCGCCCAGGCGTTTCCATTCTTTGTGCTCTTGGGGTCTGAGTCTGGCGCTAATTGATATGGTCACGCCGGTCAAATCACTCTTGGGTCTGGGCATCTTCATCCTCATCAGTTGGGGGTTGGTCATCAGGGTTGTAGTCTTTGCGGCCAGTGAGGATCTGACCCCACCGCCACTCTTCATAATCGAGGTCTGAGTACATACATCTCCTTGTTGTTGATATGCCGATCATACACTCATTGACTAAGTCATCAAATCCCATACAAGTTGATCAACTATTAACCCCATACAATGACCCTGGCGGGTTCATCCTCCCGCTGATTGCACCGGGAACTCCACCCGTTGCGGTTGCCATTTAGGGGGCCGGTCATCACTGTCTGGCCCCCATTTTTTTGACTACTTGCACAAGTTGTCAATTTGGGGTTAACATGCAAGACATGAAAACAACCAACAACCCCATCCGAGACGTTATGTCCAAGGCCAGTGCCGCAGGCTACTCGATGGCCGATGTCTGCCGAGTCGCAGAGATCGACCAGAGTCAAGCCAGCAGGTGGCTCAGTGGACGCACCAAGCCACTCTATGCCTCTGTGGTGCGCCTCAATCAGGTCGTGGATGCCATGGTAGCGGCCAGGCTGCAAGTGCTCAACAAGGCGCTGGACGAGGCGCTCAAATGAGGCACATTGGCATCGACCCTGGTCTATCTGGCGCCATCGCGGTGCTCACAGATGACTCGCTCCAGATCCACGATATGCCGGTGATGACCGTGGACAGAAATGGCAAAGCCAAGCGGCAGGTGTCAGCAAATGAGCTGGCCGAGCTGC
>Ga0315907_10007152_pt1 | contig 11683 bp, 6 predicted proteins | sample LakEriMetagenome_3_FD_203525 | JGI IMG/M metagenome (GOLD analysis project Ga0315907, IMG submission 203525) | Freshwater fungal communities from buoy surface, Lake Erie, Ohio, United States - Buoy 12 MA123 | ecosystem: Environmental > Aquatic > Freshwater > Lake > Lake biofilm | place: USA...
GATGTTACAGGTGGCGATGTTTAACGCCATTAATGCCCTTTCGGGGAATTTATACAGTCCCTATCCTAGCAATTTAAAGTTAAAGCCTGATCCCGGTACTTCTCCTGAAATAGCGGCGGTTTATGCGGCCCATCGTATTCTTAGCCGGATTTATGTCAATCTGACCATGACTTTTAATACTGCTTTGGATAGATCCCTGCAAAGATTAAACGTGGTTAAGATGTCCGATGCCGATACCAAAGGTAAAACCTTTGGGCAGGCCGTGGCCGATTCGATTCTCACCCTGCGTCAGAATGACGGTTCTGGCCAACCTCCCCTGTATAAACCGGGTAATCAGCCGGGGGATTGGCGACCGACAGGATCCGGGGATGCGGTTGCCCCCCAATGGCCAGACGTGACTCCCTTTGTCATGACTTCTGGTAGTCAATTTCGGCCACCCTTTCCGGGTAACTATGCTAATACAATCGACCTTCTCCGTAGTCCTGAATATGCGGCCCAGTTTAACGAAGTCAAACTGTTAGGGGCGGCCAATTCCCCTGTGCGTACTGCTGAAGAGGCTATAATTGCCTTTTTCTGGGCGAATGATGTGGATGGAACCTATAAACCCCCCGGCCATCTGTTCCGCATTACCCAAATTGTCGCCCAACAAAGAAATTTATCTCTACTGGAAACGGCGCGTTTATTTGCCCTAGTGGGTTTAGTCATGGGTGATGCCGCTATTGTCGCTTGGGATGCTAAGTACCGGCTACCGATTAATCTCTGGCGACCGGAAACAGCGATCCGTCTGGCGGATCAAGATGATAATCTTTTAACCGAAGCTGATCCCAATTGGCAACCCCTATCAATTAATCCCGCCGGTCAGCGTTTTAGTCCCGCTTTCCCTGCCTATGTTTCTGGTCATTCCACTTTTGGGGCGGCCCACGCTGGGATTATGCGTAATTTCTTTGGTACTGATAACGTCACTTTTACTGCCGACACGGACGATCCTAACGCCCAGGGGATTAAACGCACCTATAATAGTTTTAGTTCGGCGGCTTTGGAAAATGGTCGCAGCCGTATTTATCTGGGGGTTCACTTCCAATGGGATGCTGACCACGGTTTCTGGTCGGGTACACAGTTGGCTGATTTTGTCTATGCCAAAGTTTTACAGAGAGTTTAGGTAGAGTAATCGATAAACTACGCCTACCCATTAGTTTGAGGTAGGCGTTTTTAGCTAAGGAAGTCTCAAATTATAGCGTTTCCTAAGCTAGTGAGGTACACATATTTTTCTTCCCTTTTGACTTTTGCCGTTCGGACCTCGGCGTGAGACTTCGGACGTTCGGCGAGCTCAGTCGAGCCGCGTGAGCTCAGTCGAACGCTCGGTCGAACGCTGAGCTCACGGCCGAAGCCTCTTGCCTTTTGCCTAAAACCCATAACTTTTGTACCTCAGCAGACTGAAAAACGCTATAGTTAGGGACTTTTGCGAAAGACAAGACCTATTCCTCCTAAAGTAATTAAACCGATAACCATAGAAGGTTCAGGAACTTTGCTAAAAGTTAGGCTACCTTGTCCTGCAATACCCAAGCGAGGACTATAGGTAAAAGCCGCTTCACTGAGGTTAAACAATCCGCTAGTCAGGGCAAAATTAGCGATGGGAAAGAAGGCGTTAGTAGAGGTGACACTATAATCGATGCCGAGAAAAGTCCCATCGAAATAATTAGCCACGGGAGGGACATCGGCCGAAGCGAGATTAAAGCTATGGTCGAGGAGATTAAAACTAATATTGGTCAAGGGGATAGATTCAAAATCTACGCCTGTAATCGCCCCATCATCGAAACTGACCGAACCGGAATAAGTCCCATTCAGACTTCCAGAAGTTATAACACCTTGAAAATTGTAGGTGATATTTGCCGCTTGTAAACTATTGACATTGACAGCAAAATATGCTAGGGCTAAACCTGTGATTACAGCAACTTTATTCATGGAAATTACTCCTTAAAAAAAACTTTGGTGGGCATTGATAGCCCACCCAAAAAAACTAGAACAGGAAATTGGCAAGGTTATTCAAGGCCGCCACCGCAACGTTATTAATTAACGCTAGGGATAAAGGACTTGCGGCAGTTCCAAAACCATCAGCATCGATATTGAGAACCGTACTACTACCACGAGCAGTAAAAGTGATATAACCATCAGCAATGGGATTACTGCCGGTGTAATTCAAACTATTAAGCAGTTGCGTGAGAACAATTTTGTCGCTGCCGACGGTAAAATCAGTAATAGTATCACTGCGATCGCTCAAACTGACATAAACAAAGAAATCATTACCACCTAAACCAGTTAGGGTATCGCGACCTTGAAACCCGACTAAGACATCATCACCGGTAGTACCCACTAGATTATCAATGCCGGCCGTACCCGAACGAGTGGAACGCAAAACTTCATCACTGCGGAAATTGAGGTTTTGCAGACGGGTATCAAATTCTCTGCTCACATCTTCCCCTAAAAAGGGTTGATTGAAGAAATTCGCCCGTAAATACTCCGCAAAAGCGTCCTGTTCCGTACCATCGGGGGCAAAAGTTGCATTTCCAGTGAAGTTGGGTGTACTGCCTAGCAAATTGACGCGATTGCGCTGGGGAATGGTATAACCATCACCGCCACCAAGAAGAAAAGAAAGCGTCACCATGCGGAAGCTACGATTAGCATCACCGACAATTGCGCCATTTTGCACCACCACATCGATAACTGTGCCGTTTTCATCCTTGATTACCAAAGATTTTATCCGACTGCCAGCGGGGTCATCAAGGTGGAAACTGAAGGCCATTCCTCCCACTTGCGGGAAACGGCCTTGGGAATTAGCAGGGTCGTTTGTACTAGCCGCCAGACCATACTCCAAAATCCCCTTTAATTCACTAGCGGTGACAGTGGTGAGACTAAGGGAATTATTAAAACTGAGGGCATTTTTAATCGCTACTTCTGAAATTCCCCCGGCCGGTTTCACTCCGGGTACTTCTTCTGGTGCTACCCGTACTGCTTCCGTACCGGTGGGAACGATGATACTGCCAATGCTATTGCGAATACCACCGCCATTTTTCAGGGAAATAACCACGTTAGCATCGGTTTTTTTGGCCTCAGCTAGGTTAGCATCGGCGGTAATATTGCCGAGGTTGGTTTCCTGTTGGCGAACTCCGTCTAATCCTGTCCCCGACCGTTGACCGTTGAGGAAAACTCGCGTAAAACCGAAGAAATTGCCTTCTTGAGCGTTAATAACCTCTCTGAGGGCATTGGTAATCCCCCGAATTTCGGGGTCTTCTAATCCTGTTCCCCCCACTTCCGTCACCCCTTGGGCATCGGTGGCGTAAGCGCCGCTAATATTGGGATTGTAGCTTTCGGGAATGATATGACCATTGCTATCAAAATCGATAACTAAGCGCCCGACGTACTTATAATTGGCATCGGTATTAACTACCGCTACCGGTTTTCCCTCCGGGTTAGTTTTGACAATGGGGTAAACGCCCTGGAAGGTGTCTCCGGCGCGTAAACGGTCATTTTCGTCGGTTGAACGAGTATGGGAACCACCAGCGACAATAATATCGACATTGCGTAAACGTTCTGCTAAGGCCTGTTCGATCGATAATTGTTGCATATGGGCTAACAAAACGACCTTATTCATCCCCGGATTAGCGGCCAAAAGTGCATCGACGGAAGCTTGAATAATGGCCGCTAAAGCATCAAGGTCATTTGGATTAGCAGGAGAAACTCCCACGTTACCCGGACTGGAAATTGAGCGTAAAATCGGGGTAGTTGCCCCAACAATGCCAATTTTCTCGCCATCGGACAGTGTAATCACCGTACTCTTAGCGATTTTATTAGCAATGGTACTCGCTTCCTGACCATCGGCAGTCACTAAACTGGCTAAGTTGGTATCGGGGGCAAAATTAAGATTAGAACTGAGATAGGGGAAATTTGTACCCGGATAGTTGCCATTGGGAAGAATCAAATTACGGACAACTGCTGTACCTTGGTCAAATTCATGATTGCCAAAAGCGTTCGCTTGTACTCCCAAATTGTTGAGAATCTGGATATCGCCGCGGCCAACTGCCCCGAATACCTGTTCGCTGGCCCCGAAAAATAGCCCTGGAATGTAGGCATCTCCAGACGCAAGGGTGAGGGTATTGGCAAAACCCGCTACACCATCGTTATCGATGTCCTGCTGTTTGAGGGCATTTAACACCGCACTCATGCGCGGGGCATCATCAAGGGCTGAAATTCCGCCTTCGTTGTCGGAAAAATGGAATAATTGCAGTTTAAAGGGTTGGGGGGTGGTTAAATTTAAACCAATTAAAACGGGATCATGATCACTGGTACGATAGGGGTTGACTTGGTAGAGTGCAGAGGGGTTTAAGGGAGGATTGGAGGGATTTTCCCCGGGGTCAACGATATTGTCATCGTAGTCGAAAACACTAGGTTCATCGGCGTTAATGTGCCATTCTGTCACTCCCGTTACCTGGGAGGCTAAACTAGCATTAGCGAGAGCATGGTCAAGATAACCAGCTTGACCGTCAAAAACGTAGGAATAAGCGTTAATACCCCCAAATTGACCCACTAAATTTGTATATCCGGCGGATTCGAGCGCTCGAATTGGGTCTTCTTGGGCGTAGGCATTGAGATCCCCGATAATTAAATAATCCCTATCACCGCTATTAGTGGGATCCGTGGCTATCCAATCCCTTAAGGCTAAGGCCGCATTGGTGCGACTGGCATTCCAGAAACCTTGACCATCCCCTCGATCGAAGTTAGGATCACTTGTATTAGTTAAACCCGATTGACCTTTTGATTTTAGGTGATTGACGACTAAATTAAATTTGGCACCGGTATTGACTTCTTGGAAGGCTTGTGCTAGGGCGGGACGATTGCGAGTATCATCGAAACGAGGATCAACGCTACTGTCTAAGATATTAAAATCACCTACAGGGGTCACTTTAGCGGGTTTGTAGATGATTCCCACCTTAATCGCATCGGTGCCAATTGTACCTGTGGGGATAAAAGCGTAGGTTCCTGCACCTGCAACGGCATTTAAAGCGTTAACAAGCTTAGATATCGCCCCATCGCCGTTATTTTCCAATTCTATCAACCCGAAAACATCGGCATCAAGACCGATAAGCGCCGTGACTAATTTCTCCTCTTGACGCTGGAATTCGTTGATACTATTGGCACCCCGGGCATTATTAGTGCCATTGGCGATGGTGGTAAAGTAATTAAGGACGTTATAACTGGCAATTTTTAGCCTACCCCCCACATTAGTGGGCGTTTCTGAGCGATTATTGACCGCTTGGAAGTCCACACCTTGGTTATTCTGGACGCGATAGACTCCGAAACGTTGGTCTAAAACTCCGGTTAATCCCGTTACTGTGTCCCCGGCCCGTAAAATGTTACTGGTACTGAGGGGATTGCCACCACGTCCGAATAGAGTCGTCGGAAAAGTGAGATTACTACCATCATCTAGGGTAATTCGTCGCAGATTATTACTCGCTTGTAAAATATTGGCATCTGTCCCCGGATTGGTAACGTTAGTGGGTTGCTGTAAACGTCCCCCAGAGGATAAAACCACACTACCAAAACGACCAAGTTGGAAATATTCGGTTAAAGAGAGAGTTTCGGCGAAAGTTGTCCGCATTCCCTCAAAAGCTTCTAAAACTTGCGGTTGAGCATTCGCGTTCGAGAGATTGCTAATAGTGGCGGCCGTGGGTAAGGGATTATTATTAGAAATAATTAACGCTTCTGTGATGCTGCTCAGTTGGGTTAAGGATACCCCCGCGTTACCAAATTCACTAACTGTTCCTGTAATTCTAACTTTATCGCCGATAGTAAGGTTAATAATCGGGATATTGCCTTCAAAAATAAATAAACCTTCGGAAGTAAGAGGATTACTATCGCTATCGCTATCTTCCTCCTGAAGATAAAAACCACTTAATCCCGTATTACCCTGGAAATCTCCCACCACGATCGCTTCTACAGTCACCAATTGATTTAAAATTGGACTGACTAAACCCGTGCCTTGAATTTCATGGATTTTTACGAGGGTAGAAATGGGCAAAACAGATGTACTGGGAGCGGCTAAACCAGTCACGGCAATATCATCAATTGCGTATTCATCGCGATTACCGCTACCACTAACATCATCTCCTGTCCAACGCAGGAAAAAATTACTATTAGCGGCGATACTTAATCCAGAAAGAGTGATAGAACGAGTTACCGACTGCCAACCAGAGGTATCGGAAGTCCCCGGTGTGGTAAAATCCAAACTGCTAACAGCAGTAAAAATATTTCCGTCCCCAGAATAGGAAAAATTGAGAGAATTGGCCCGATTTTGGTCGTTGCGAAAGCGGATGATATAGGAAAGAGTAATCGAATCCACTAAGCTATTAGTGACATTCTGTAAGCGTAGGGTGATAGCGCCGGGGGTAAAATCATCTCCTGTGGGTTGTACCCCAAAAGCATTATTTCCCGAAGCGACGCTGAAAGCATAAACTCCCCCAGTGGTGACAGGGTTAGATGTCTGTCCTCTGGCAAAATCTCCTGAAGAAGTACGGGTGTCCCCATAGGTCATGCTGCCATCGGAAAGACCGGAAATAATCCAAAGGTCGGAATCTAGCTGACCTAGACTCGGAATCGGGGCGAATCCCGAACCAGTAAAAGCATTAAAATTTTCTGTAAAGGTAGCGTTACTCATACTGTAGTGATGAAGATGCCTTTACTACCCTAGAGTTCAAGGATTAATGACTGGTAAACTCTCCTTTAATGACCCGTAAACCTTTGGTTAAAAGAGATTATTCGTTAAATTATAGCCTTTTTCATAAACATGAAGTATAACGTTAACGATAGCCAAATTGCACAATGAATGAAATCCTATCGAGTAGAGTTGCGTCAGAAAATCCTAGAATTGTCATTATAACTAACCCATCTCGGCTCTCCCAGCTTTGGTGGGTAAAATGTATTCTAAGATACATTTCTCAAGAGCGAGGGGGTGGAACGAACCACAAAGACACAAAGGACACAAAGATTGATCGATCCTATGTAAGTTAAACTTATCACACAGAACCTAGAAGAGCCCCATCTCTCCAAGACAATTAGCGAAAAGATTCTATATTTATTCGGTCATCAAACCCGGTTTACAAGCTTCCGGGTTGGTAGTGACCACTTCAGTGGTTGTTTAACTAAGAACAAGAGGAAAGGCAGCGTAGGATTATTTTTTAAGATAAATACGAACTCCTTGAACTTCATCAACTAGCCGATAATTTTCCTTGATAACCCTAGCAATTTCAGGAAAAACTTCGTGTCCCTGAGTTTCTCTATCTTTAAATCTAGTCATTCTTGGAGCCACAGCATCAACAAATAACTTAGCATTAGAATTAATCAGATCATCTGCATACTGTTTGAAAAAATATTGCCGTAGGGGAAAGTATTTCAAGGGACCTATTACACTGGCCCTTGTTGCTTGTATAAGTCCCGTGTCAACATATAACTGTGGTGCCCACCCCCAGACAGCCATAGATTCACCAGGAGAAGCATAATTTAGAATAGTTTTAGCAATCGGACTGAGATAATTTTTAGCAAATCTTCTGCGATTATCCAGGTAAAAGTTATCTGATATTATTGTTATGGTAAATTGTAAAAAACTACTAGCAACTGTAATGAAAACTACACCTGTTAAAAGAGAGAATTTTAAGTGTGAACGAGTGAATTTTGACACTTGTAAAACTTTTGCCAGTTCACCTAAAAACACGCCGATTAGAAATCCACTAGGTATAATTAGAAACAGTAAATAATGAGAAAAACTGTTACCTGGTCTAATAACTGAATAACTCGACGCGGCCAAAATAACTAAACTGTAATAGACAAAACAAAATGTATTAAACTGCTCCTGATGTGGGCTTAAAGAAAAACGCTTTATTATTAAAAATGGTATTCCTACTATCAATGCAATTGCCGTCAATAAAAATAACATCTGTGTATCTTGCACTCTTACTAACATATCCAGAAATATGTTAATTTTTGCCAAAAAGGTTACTTGCGTTAGATTTCCTCCCAAACCATGGGTAGAATAAATCAATAAATTCTGTTGTATATAAGATTTCCAGAAAGCATCATATATTGAGAAAACTATTAGATATAATACAACTAAAGCTGAGAACAATATTCCCCCAAGAAAGAAAGCAGCAAGACTCCTGATGAATTGACCTCTTGCGCTGCTTTTTAGCCAGAGTATGTGCAAAAATATACAAGCAATTGAGAAAGCTATAGGAACTGACTGCATTTTGGCAAAGGGAGTAAGTCCGAGGATAAAACCCAAGGCAAATATCAGCCGATTAGGATTAGATGAATTACCAGCATAATATTTACAAACAATTAACAAAGCTACACTTAATATTGCAATTGAAAAATGTTCACTTGTATAATGCACATAGCCTGATTCCTTCATTAAGGCGACAGTGGTAAAAACGGGAACTATTGCTAGACGAGAAAGGCTCTTATCGTAGAGAGTGGATAAAGCATAATAAAGACAAACAATAGCAGCAATTATCATGATTAAGCCGATCACACGACTACTAGCATATTCAATTCTGAACCCGAAAAAAGCTGGTAGAGTCAGAGGATAGACATTGAGCGGTCCAGATGAACCCGCATCTACCGCACGCCAGAAAACTGGGTCTTTCAACAGTTTGATTGCACCTGCGATAAACTGCCCCTCGTCTGGATCTAGCATTGGTGACAAGAAACCTGGCCAGCGTGCTGCTAAAATAAAAGTAACTAAAGATATAATAAATATTAGATTTGACGATAAAAACTTCTGGAGCTTACTCGTGGGAGTTCTCGGGAATATAAGAGGAGAAAAAGCTAAAAAAATGAGGATAATAAAAGTGAATATTACCGATATTCTGTAAATAATTGACAAAGATGGAATACTTGCCAAGTTGCTCAGTAGCCACCACCGTAAATCAATTTGGTTATCTACCATTTTTTCACTCTTTAGGGATCAATCTAGAGGGGATGGACTTATATTATAATCGGCTGTAAGCATTTTTTCGATGTTTACAACTGAGGATAATGACAACTGAACCCCCATCGTCTAATTCTCGCACTTCTGACTGGCTGGCTGCCTGATAAATTGCGAAAACTTGGCTTAAATCTGCTCTTAGTCCGATATTAATGAAAATTACCCGTTTTTTTCCAGATTTAATCTCTCTAGATGCGCTTGACGATAGGGTGCGCGTTTTTCCAGCACGTTTTCACAATAACTACTCCAGATAACAAATTTCGGCATATTTGACCTGTAATCTCTTGATCTGTTGCTATTTTACGATCGAACTAAATCCCTATAGAAAAGTGTGGAGGGGTACAGTTGGCTGATTTTGTCTATGGCCAAGTTTTACAGAAGATTTAAGTAGAGTAATCGATAAACCGCCAATTCAAGTGTGAATTGCATCACTTTTTTATCTCGTAAACGCTCGATTATTGACATAATTAACGATAAATTCAATAATACTAAATATGGTTATTAAAGACTGATTATTTATTTCCTCTTTTGCCTGTCCTGATATGTAGCCTATACTCAACGGATTTAGTATAATATCTCCCAAATTGAACATTCGAGGCATCCTTCCCCTGGGAATTTTGGGGTTAACCTTCTGTCTGGACTAATTGCTTATTGTCACCGACCCAAAAAACCTAGCCTTCGTCTTGATTGGCTTTTACCTCCATCTGCTTAACCCGAATTCAGGTTAATTTAGATAGTCGGCAGCTTATCCGAGTCCGGATATTTCAATCGCGGGATATTTTCCCAGTCAAAAGCTCCAAACTGAGATCACGTCCGATAAAACATAAGGAATGTTAACCAAAACCACTTATCGTTAAGGAATTTTGATAAGTTGGAGATTGAACAAAGTATAGAAAGTCTCTAGCGCTGACAACTATGGCTGTAATTGTCCAAAAATACGGTGGTACATCGGTAGGTTCCGTGGAACGCATTCAATCGGTCGCTCAACGGGTCAAAAATACGGTAATAGCAGGAAACACCGTGGTGGTGGTCGTTTCTGCCATGGGTAAAACCACCGATGGATTGGTCAATTTAGCCAAACAAATCGCCGCCGAACCCTCGCGCCGGGAGATGGATATGTTATTATCCACGGGGGAACAGGTAACAATCGCCTTGATGAGTATGGCCCTAGAGGAAATCGGACAACCGGCCATCTCCCTAACCGGCGCTCAAGTGGGAATTGTCACGGAATCCGAACATAGTCGGGCCCGTATTTTAGAAATTAAAACCGATCGCCTTTCCCGTCATCTATCGGAAGGTAAAGTAGTTGTTGTCGCCGGTTTTCAAGGTGTCAGCGATAGCGATCAACTAGAGATTACCACCCTAGGGCGCGGTGGGTCCGATACCTCGGCCGTGGCCCTAGCAGCCGCCTTAAAAGCCGATTTTTGCGAAATTTACACCGATGTACCCGGTATTCTCACCACTGACCCCCGTTTAGTCCCCGAAGCGCGTCTTTTAGACCAAATTACCTGCGATGAGATGCTCGAATTAGCCAGTTTAGGGGCGAAAGTTCTCCACCCGCGAGCGGTGGAAATCGCTAAAAATTTCGGGGTTCCCTTGGTTGTCCGCTCCAGTTGGACAGAGGATCCGGGTACTTGGGTGACATCCCCGGCACCGAAACCGCGCACCCTGCAAGGATTGGAATTGACAAAAGCAGTGGATGCGGTGGAATTTGAGGGCAATCAGGCGAAAATCGCCCTTTTACGGGTTCCGGATCGTCCCGGTATCGCTGCCCGTTTATTCGGGGAAATCGCTCATCAACAGGTGGACGTGGATTTAATTATTCAATCGATTCACGAGGGGGACAGCAACGATATCGCCTTTACGGTGATGGGAAATGCCTTAAAAAAAGCCCAATCCGTGGCCGAAGTGATCGCACCAGTTTTACGGTCCCATCCCACTAATACAGAGGAAGCGGAAGTGATCATCGAATCCGGGGCCGCTAAAATCGCCATTACCGGCGCTGGTATGATCGGCCGGCCGGGAATTGCTGCCCAAATATTTAGCACTTTGGCCGCAGCGGCAATTAATATCGAAATGATCTCCACTTCTGAAGTAAAAGTCAGTTGTGTCATCGATGAAGCGGACGGAGAAAAAGCAATTAAAGTCCTTTGTGATGCTTTTCAAGTGGAGTATTCTGCTAAAGTTGCTCATTGCGAAATCCCTAAAAATTTAGTCCCAGTACGGGGAGTGGCCCTAGATAATAATCAGGCCCAAATGGCCATTCGTAACGTCCCCGATCGCCCGGGGATGGCGGCGAGAATTTTCTCGGTTTTAGCGGCAAAAAATGTCAGTGTCGATATGATTATTCAATCCCAACGCTGTCGCATTGTCGATGGTATTCCCCGACGGGATATCGCTTTTACTTTACCCCAAGCTGATGCTAATTCCGCCCAAAAAATCCTTTTAGAACTATCGGAAAGTTTGGGTTTACAGGAAGTAGTGGTTAATAATGATGTGGCTAAAGTGAGCATTGTTGGTTCAGGAATGGAAGGACAACCGGGGGTAGCAGCACGCTTTTTTGAAGCTTTAGCAAAGGAGAAAATTAATATTTTGATGATTGCTACTTCTGATATAAAAATCAGTTGTGTGGTGAATCAGGAAGATGGA
>Ga0315907_10007158_pt1 | contig 11677 bp, 7 predicted proteins | sample LakEriMetagenome_3_FD_203525 | JGI IMG/M metagenome (GOLD analysis project Ga0315907, IMG submission 203525) | Freshwater fungal communities from buoy surface, Lake Erie, Ohio, United States - Buoy 12 MA123 | ecosystem: Environmental > Aquatic > Freshwater > Lake > Lake biofilm | place: USA...
TCCAACCCAAACGAGCCGGTCGCGGCCACCCACCCGAGCATGAAGGGAATGGCACCGGGCACTGCGCCCACCAGAACGGCCCAAGGAGATTTTGCCTTCAAGGGCGTGTAAATGAGCACGTAAATCAAGAGACTTAGGGCCCCAAAAACGGCCGTCTTCGTATTGAGGACGGCAAGGGCTGCAATTCCGGCAACGCCAAATGCAACGGCCCACATCAGCGCCACGCCCCGCGTCATTCGGCCGGCGGGCAACGGTCGATTCTGGGTGCGCCCCATTAATCCATCTTGCTGGGTCTCCCAAACTTGGTTGAAGGCGTTGCTGGACCCGACCACTGCGAAGCCTCCTAGCGTCAGCAACAAGAGGTTAAGTAGCTCAATTTCAGGGGCCGCTATCAAGTAGCCCGCGACGGCCGAGATGACGACCGAAAAGGCCAATCGGAATTTCAGCAAAAGGCCGAGGTCACGCATCACCGCAAAGATACGGAGCGCCACAGGCTAGGAAGGGCGGATTGAGCAAGTTCTCTTTGTTGTACGTCAGTGCAGACCCCACTTCGAACCCATTGGGTCCGTGGTGAAGCTGGCGCAGCTCCATTCCTGCACCAAGAAGTACCGCATGACCGGCGGCCGTGTCCCATTCCATAGTCGGCGCTGCCCTCGGGTAGGCATGGGCCCGACCTTCTGCGACCAAGCCAATTTTCAGGGAAGAACCCATGCTGACCCGCTCAATCGGGCCAACCTTGGCCTCCCAGCGGGCAATGAGTTCTTCGGTCTCGGGGGTAGAATGCGACCGGCTCGCGACGACCGTCGTTTGCTGGGGCAGGCGAGCCGGCAGCACTTGAGCTTGGGTCCAGAGTTCGTCCCAGGCCACGCGGACCATGGACTTGCGCGCGCCGTAGCCGGGTCCGCCCACATAAAGCCAGCCAAGCACCGGGGCATACACAAACCCCATTACGGGTGAACCCTCGTGCACCAAGGCAACGTTCACAGTAAACTCGCCGTTGCGCTTGATGAACTCTTTCGTGCCGTCCAACGGGTCCACGACCCAGTAGGTGGTCCACGCGCTGCGCTCGGCGTAGGAAATGCTCCTTCCCTCCTCGCTCATCACCGGGAAACCCGTCGCTTCGAGCACGGGATCCAGCACGGCATGGGCAGCGTGGTCCGCGGCCGTTACAGGGCTATTGTCAGCCTTAAGCTCCACATTGAGCGCTTGATGGCCGTCGTACACGCGAAGAATGGCATCGGCAGCCGCATACACCGCGTCGAGGACGCTTGGACCCCATACTAATTCACGTGGGTTGGTTTTCATAGCATGCACGTTAAGGTTGAAAGCAAAAGGATTGGGTATCAATAAAAAACCCCGGCCTAAACCGGGGCTCGTTTTCTGGTTGCGCGCGCTTACTGAAGGCGGGCGTTGATCGGGAGCGAGTAGCGCATGCGCACCGAACGGCCACCCACCTTGGCAGGGGTCATCTTGGGGAACAACTTTACTACGCGCATCGCTTCTTCGTCGAGCAACTTGTCCACGCCACGGTCGACGGCTACGTCGGTGATGCGTCCGTCTTTCTCGATGATGAACGAAACCCAGACCTTGCCCTGAATACCCATCTGACGGGCCATTTCGGGGAACTCAAAGTTCTTGCCGATGAACTGGCGGGTCTTCACGTTGAAGCAATTAAAGCGCTCTTCTTCGGTCGCGAGGTTTTCGCAGCCTGGGAAAACCGGCTTGTTTTCTACGTTGACGAAGTTGAAGACCTCTTCTACGGCCTCAACCTCCATGATTTCTACCGTAGCGTCGTCGTCGATTTCGGTCGAAACGAGGTCAAGTTCCACAATGTCGATCTTGTTGTCGACAATTTTGAACACTTCCACGGGCGCAGGGGGAGGCGGCGGCGGAGGTGGCGTTTCGCGGTTCGTCACCAGCATTTCTTCATCTTCAATGACGGCGTCGAGCTGACCCAAATCCATAACGCCCCCTTCGTAGGTGCGCCATTCGAAGGCCATCCAAGACAAGCCTAGAGCAATAACGAGTCCCAACTGCAGGAACATTCCCTTGCGGGCATCCAGGTCGGCCTTGAAGTTTTTACGCGGATTCATACTTCCTTGTGTTTGGGGTTAAAGATACGCTTTCTAATAAATAGCGCAAGAACTATACCGCTGGCAATTCCCACCGAATTCGCCACGACATCGTACCATGAAAAGACACGCCCTTCAGCAACAACGGGTTGCAGCACTTCCACCGCAAGTCCGTAACCAAAACTTAACACCGACACTTTGAGCGGACCGGCACTTGAGCGGCTGTAGCCCATGAGCAGAAAGGACACGCCTGCGTACGCGCCAAAGTGGAGTACAAGGTCTTGAACAAGCCGAAAGATGCCGGGCAACTCGACGCTGGGCTGAAGGGAATAAAAAAGCACAATGCCCGCCCAAATCAGGGCGAGCACTAGCCAAACTTGCCGCATTTGCAGCAAATGATATATGTTTTGCTTACGCACCGACGAGCGCACGGTAGGCGTCAGCGTCCATCAGGGCTTCGACGTCTGCAATGCTCGCGACTTTCACGCGGACCATCCATCCGGCGCCGTAAGGATCCGAATTCACTAGGTCGGGCTGACCGTCGATAGCTGCATTCACCTCGAGCACCTCACCCTCCACGGGCAAGTAGAGGTCGCTGACCGTCTTCACGGCCTCCACGGAGCCAAAAACTTCTTCGGCTGCCAAGGTTTCGCCCTCGGTCGGAATGTCAACGAAAACGATGTCGCCAAGTTCGCCTTGGGCAAAATCAGTGATGCCAACGGTGGCAACGTCGCCTTCAAGGCGAATCCACTCGTGGTCTTTGGTATAGCGCAGGTTGCTGGGGAATTCCATGGCACAAATATAGCGAGCCGCGAGGGCACTTTGGGGGGTCTAGCCTCCGAGATTTAAGCGCAGCGCTACGCCACTTTGCCACTGGTTCGTGGGGAAGGTCTGCGACGTTTTGAACTTGCTGACGGTCTGGTCGTAGTAGAACTGCGCGGTAAGGCGGCGGCTCATGCGGTAGTCCGCGGTGAACTTGACCGTAGTTCGGGTCTGGCCCGCTGTGGGCTGGTTGAAGTCCTCAAGGATGCGGCGAATGACCGTTTGGTTGTCGCTGAACTTGACGTCGAGCTTGAGTTCGAGGTTTGACTTGATGGTGCGCGGAGCTCCGCCCTGTTCCACGATGCGGAACTGCACGTCCTTAATGATGTAGCCCACCCCGACGGTGACGTCTTTCGACTTGCTCTCGGTGAGTTGGTTGTTGGCCATGCTCAGGTTGAGCTGGCGCATCATCCCGTAGTTCAGCTTGAAGGAGGCGTTGGACTTCGTGCGCAGGTCGACGCCAAGTAGCGGCGAAAACGACTCTGAAACCGAAATCTGACCCACCTGGCGCTCGGGCATGATGTCGAAGTTGTCGTTGCGCGGGTACAGGTCCAGCGGGTTGTCTTGAAGGCGCTGGGCGCGAAGCATGTGGGTTTGAAGCCCCGTTACCGTCATCGTGCTGGTGTAGGCGTGGCTTACGCTTAAGGCCGTGAATACGTTGCGCACCGCTTTTAAGCGCATGAGTCCGGTGTAGGTCGCGTTCCAGTTCGGGAAGAACGGCAGGCTTCGGTATTCCCCAATGGGGAGGTTGGCGGTCGCCCGGTTGCCGTAGGCCGCCAGGAACGCGTTGGCCAAGACGTCGGTATGTAGGACCGAGAAGCCGTCGTAGCCGTAGCGCGACGAGTCGGCAATGTCGATGAAGTTCGCGACGTAGTTCGGGTCGACCGCGGCCTGGGCGTCGGCCATGCGCTTCGAAACTTCGAGTCGCGCTGCTTTAAAGCGGTCGTAGGCTGCGCTGCTGTACTCGGGCTCCTTGCTGACGTCGAAGGCCGTGGGCCACGAGATCCAGGAGCTGCTGTAGGTCAGGACTTCTTGGGGGTTGAAGCGGTGGAATCCTTGAGCGAACAGCGAATCCAGCCCCATTCCCGTGGAGTAGCGGTAGGTGTAGGATGCCTGGCGCCCATAGGTCTGGTTGGCATTCAGCGTGATGCGCATGTCTTGGAGCGGTTCAAGCTGGGCCCTCAAGGTGATGTTCTGGGTGGTCGCTTCGGTAGCACGCAGCGGCTGACGGGGGTTTTCAAGCAGCCATCCTTTGCTCGAGGCCAACGACGGCAGGTCGTGGGGCAAGCCCAATGCCGCCTGCCAGCCAGGGGCGAATTCTGCGTTGGGGGTCAATCCACTAACGACCGGGGTGGTTTTAAAGCCGGGCAGCAGGGATCCGGTGTTGAGGCTGGCCGTTGCGTTGACGCTTTTCACCATGGTGGCAAGGTCGACCACGCCAATGAGGAGGGTCTTGGCGACCGCTGGTTTGGTTTCTTCTTCAGGCTTGCCCTTGCCCGCAGCGGGCTGCGGCGCAGTTGGTTTGGCGGAGCGAGCGGGCGTAGCGCCGCGAGCGGGCTTCTTGAGCTTGCTGTACCCAGGGATCTGGTTGTAGAAGGTAGCCATGTTTGCGTTGGCTGAAGCGTTCCATTTTCCGCTCGACTCGACCGTATTGCCAAAGTTGAGCGAATCCAGGCCGGGGCGCAGCGCAAGCAAGGAGTTCGTCTTCCAGTCCAGGTCGGCGGTGTAGCGAAGTTGGGTTTGAAGGAACGCCATCAACGGAAGCTTGTTGATGGGAACCGCCCACGTGGTATTGATGGTGTGGTGGTATTCGGTGGGACGTCCGCCCGAACGGAGGTTCTGAGCCAAAAAGTCGCGCACGCTGTCAGCCGACGACGGGCCGGGCAACTCGTCAAAGCGCACCCGAATGCGGCTGGTGTAGTCGAGCTTCCACGTCTTGGTCGGATCCCAAATCACGTTGTAGTTGCGGTCCATGGTGAAGTTCTTGTTGTACGTAATGGGCAACTGGAACTTGGGGTTGTCGACGTTGCGCATCTGCATCGTCTGCTGGCTGCGCAAGACGTCTGCGCGGACACTTATGCGCGACGGAGTAAGGTTGAGGTTCGCGTCACGCAAGATGGCCAGCGCCTTGGGCTTCAGGGCCTTGAATGGCTGAATATTAACCGGCGGAGCCTGGAAGGCGTAGGCTAAACTTCCGCGGTTTTCCTGGCGGAGGTCCTGTAGGGTATTGGCATCGCGGCGCAGCACCTCATTGAACGCGTAGGTCGCGCTCAGGTTTTCAATATCCCAAGGCCTTGGTTTTTTGGGCAACTTGGCGCCGCCCCCGGCGTTCGCGTTGGCACCAAGGTCGCCGTCGGCTGCAGCTTTCGACTCCATTCCGTCCATTGATGGCGGACCCATTGCGGCACCTCGGCCAGATGGCGCACCTCCGCCCAAGGCTCGATCGATGCGCACGTTGGTAAACGCAACGGCACGGCGCTGCTGGAAGTCGCTGACCATTCCGCGCAGCGAGTCTTTAGCGCGCTGACTCACCAAATTGGCGAGGGCCTTCGGCATCTCAATGTCGGGATTGTAGGGGTTGAACATCGGCGTCTTCCAATCCTGAGCGTGGGTCACAAACACGGGTAGGCGGAGTCGGCTTCCCGCGGGCAAGAACCGGTGCAAATCCAAGTTGGTTTGCATGTCGTAGTTTATGGAACTGAACTTGTTGCGCTCGTTGGGCGCCATGTCGATTCCGCCGAAGCCGGGGGTTGAGAATCCGCCGCTTAACGCCACCTGGCCGACGTCGGAAAGCTTGGCAGTACTGCGCGCCAATCCAGCCACTCCACCGCGGTTGTCAAAGTCCGTCATGCGCAGTTCGTTCACCCAAACCTCGGCGCACTTGTCGAGTCCGTCGTCACCTTGGTTTGATGAGCTGCGTCGTGGATTGCGCACGCCCACCATAATCGTGCGCACCCAGCCCAGGTTAGGGGTCCCCACGACGCGGTAGGTGCGGTCGCCCACAACGCGCTCGTAGGGCAGCGCCGGACTCACATTGGGATTGGTTTGCATGGCTGCGTCGCGCTCCAACTTCAAGGCCGTCCAAAGCGCAAACTCAATGTCTACGTCGTTTTCGGTTGGCCAAATGACTTCTTCGTCGGTCGCTCCCCAAGGCGTTGTTTTCAGCGGAAGTTCGTATTCGTAGTAGTTCTGGCTGTAGTCGTTGCCTACGCGCACAAACAGGCGAAGGTCCCCGTCGCGCAGGAGGTTAGGGTCTTCGTTGGCTTCCGCGTGGACGAACAGCTTCATGCGTTTGTTCATGCGCATGTCGACGCTGGTGTTCTTGAAGACCGCGCGGGCATCGCCGTCGCGGAGTCCGCATGTGCGTAAGCTGAGCGATTGCTCGTTTTGCTGAAGCAGCGACGTGTTGCCCAACAGGATTTGGCGGCGCAATCCGGGCGGCATGCGGTAGACCACCGGTACCCGGCCTCCGTTTTCTTCGAGGTTTACCGCATTCACGGCAAACGTGGTCGGATCAGAATCGTCTACCGGGATAAGTTCACGCGACGCGTCGAGGTTAAATCGGTACCGGCGCCATTCTCCGCGCACGAGGTCAAGGCGCGCCATGCGCAGGACGACTGGCTGCTCCCAGCCATGAAGAATCCAGCGTGCGAAGCGAATAGAGCGAAAATCTTGTGCGCCGTTGATTCGTTCGTCGGGTTCAAAGACCGGAATTTTAAACTGAATCCAGCGCACCGGCTTGCGCGTTTGGTCGGGCAGCAAGTCGGTCGTGGTCTCGTAGATGTCTGCGATGTAGTTCTGGCCCACGACGAGGTCTTCGGGACGCATCGAAATGCGGTAGCTGAAGTACTGCTCGCTTCGGTTGAGGGTCGCGTCGCGGTTGACGTCTTCCTTATCGGGCATGTTGGTACTCATCGCCGGCTGGCCGTCGACGAGGTCGGTGCGCGAGTTGCCGTCGGGGTTATTGAAGTAGCGGTACCGGCGCAAGATGTCGGCGTCAGCTTGGTCCTGCTGGGCGCCGCGGTAGTACACGAAGTTGTCTGCCGCCGGATCCAGCTGGGCCGCCGCGTAGGCAGGGCTTCCGGGACCAAATACGGCCTGCAGGCGGTCCAGGTAGGTCTGCGAGCCTGGACCCAGCCAGCGCTGCTCGTCTTCGTCGCGCAACCCATCAACTCCGACGTCCTGGTTCGGACGCGAGGTCGGGCTGTTGTCAAAAGCGTCCACGACCGGTTGGTACTTCGAGGCGTAGCCCCACATTGACGAGTCTACATCGAGTCGAGTGCCGTCGGCCGGAAGTCCGTGCTCAAACGACTGCATTCCGTCTTTAAGAATATCCTCTGAAACGTTGCCTAAGTGCAAATACACGTCGCCACCGGGTGCCGTCGGGTTGTCGAGGAAGGGGTCCATCACCCAAAACTGCACGAACTCAATATTCTGTTCCTCGAAGTTGTTGATCGTGAGCTGGCGCATGATGCCGCCCCAGCGGCTGCGGGGATTTTTAAGGCTTCCGTCGGGGTTAAGTCCCGCAGAAATTCCGCTCAGCCCGTTCACGTCGTAGTTGTAGGGTCCGCGCTCGGTGGGGTCAAATTGAAGGTCAAACGTGTTGATGTTGCGGGCCTGACTCGGGTCCAACGTGATGTTGGGGAAGACCTCCGCAAACGGTACCATGCGCTGGCGGTGGTCGCTGGTTATCGCCGGATTGTTCCGAATGTTGGTCGGCGTGATGGCCGTTCCAGTGAAGAAGGAATTGTCGATGACGTACCACGACAAGCGAGCACGGTTGTAGTTCGACGCCCAGTTGTTGCTCAGGCTTGCCTCAGGGAAGCGCTCGGGCTGGCCTTCGGGAACTGACGCAAGCTGCCATGTGATGGTGCCCCGCAGGTCAATCGCCGTTTGGCTGCTTTCAAAGTCGTCGATGTAGGTGGTTGGTTCGCCGTTGATGGTGATGATCCGGGGGGAACCTGGGAGCAACTGGGCAACCTCTGCCGTGACGGTTACACTCGAAGGCGCTTTAGTCGACACAAACGGAAGCTTGTCAATGGCCCTTGTGAGTCCGGGCAAGTTCTTTTCGTACTGGGTATTCAGGCCCCAAATGGCGTTGCGCACCGGTTCCTCACCCGCGGCTACCTTTTGGGTTAGTGCGCCTTCGCGAAGCTGAAGCAGCGATCCGCCGACGGTCCAGTTGCGCTGAAGTTGGTGGTTGACCGTGACCCCCGTAAACGTTTTTGCCTGGAAGTTGAACAGGGAATTGTTCTCAAAACTCACGCGAATAGGCACGCCACTTTGAAGGATGGCCTCGTTGATGATGCGCACCTGCCCTAAGGCGTAGTCCACGGTAAAGTCTTGGTTTTCGGTGAGTTTGTTGCCGCCAGCCGTGACCGATATCGACCCGCGCGGAATGTTAAACGAGTTCAATTGAATCACGGAGCCGCCCGCTGATTTGTAGCGTCCGCGGAGCAAAAACTTGTTTTTCTGGGTTTGCTCCTGGGCACGGAACAAGGTGGAGTCGTAGAGCTCCTGAAATACGTAGCGCTTGCGTTCGTCGGCCGTATTCAACCGCTTGGCCAGCGACGACCCGAAAGGCTCAAGCACCGGCAGTATGATGCGTCCCGTGCCCGTGAGTACCGTCAGGCCCTCCACAAAGTCAAATAGGCCGTCGGGAAAAGGGTCTCCGTTCCCGTTGACCTTATCGGTTTCGAGCACCTGCACGAGAAGTTTGTCTTTCACGCTCGACTTCGGAAGGAACGGAATCGGAAGACCCGTTTCGTCGTTTACGTAAAGCAGCTCCAAACGGAAGTCTTGAGGGCTGATTTGGAACGCGTTAAGGTTGTACACGTTCTTCATCATCAGGTCCCAGGCCGGGCTTCGAACATTCAAGATTTGGTGCTTCAAGAGTTTAAGAATGAGCGACTTGGGCGCCACAATTCCGTCGTTTGAAAACTCACCTACCTGGTAGGTTCGGCCGTTCACCGTGTACTGGTAGGCCACGGCGATAACCTCGTCTTGATTCAACGCGGTATTAAGGGATACGTAGCCTAGTTGCGGATGGAAGCTGTATTCATTGGGCTGTAGCATGCGGGCGTTCGTCAATTGCGCATACTCCACGTTGGGGTCGTAGCCCGAGCTGTTGAGCACTGCTCCCGCCGAGGCCGCGTCGCGAATGGACGCAAATCGACTCACTAGCTCTTGGGGATCCAGTCGGTTAATACGGTTTGACGGCCATGGGTCGCCACTAGGCCCTGGGAAAATGGCCTCACCCGTCTGGGCATTGGCCGTGCTGCGGTAGGCTCCGGACTCCCCTTCGCCCAAATCCAGGAAGGCCACCAGGTTCCGAACTTCTGTGGGAATGCTGCGGCGGTTGGTCACCCAAACTTCGACCCGGGTAATTTGCACGGGCGACTGGATAATCGGGCGGGTCCCGACCCACTGTTCGTAGCGGTCCCTAAAAAACTGCGACAAGAAGAAGTGCCGGTTCGCCTCGTAGGCATCGGCTTGAAGGCGAAATTCTTGGGTGGACGCCCCGCCTTGAATGTTCATGCTTTGGCTTTGGGAGCGTTGTTCCGCGAGCACGGTGGTTACTGTGGTTTTACCAAACTGCATCTGGGTTTTCAGGCCAAAAAGGCTCTGTACGCCCGTGATAAGGCTTCCGTTAGTCGGAAGGCTCACGTCGCCCATCTCGAAGCCCTTTAAGATGTCGTCTTCTTGGCCTTTGAAGTCCAGTTTAACCTTGTTTTCAAAGGCAAACGTGGCCTCGGTGTCAAAGTTGAAATTCAGGTTTAAGCGGTCTCCAAGCTTGCCGGCCGCACTGATCTGCATTTTTTGATCGAAGTCAATGGCGAGCGTGCGCCGGTTGCGTTCCGGCACAATGGGGTTCTTAATGTGCTGGTAGCGAAGGCCAAATCGAATTTCTGCGCTTCCCGTCGGGCGGATTTCCAGTTTGTCTGAGCCAAAAATGTCGCGAAGTACGGGGCTCGTAATGCTCATGTCGGGCACGAGGCTTGAACCGTCTCGGTCGGAACCAGCTGCGTTCTGTGCCCATCGCTTCTGCCAAAAATCGGACTCCAGTTCCCTAAAGCGCAGGGCTTGGTAATCGGCCGCAGAAAGGTACTGGGGGGCGCCCACAGGCATTCCCGACACGGTGCGCTGAAGGATGTAAAAACCGGTTACTGGGTCGTACGTGACCTCGGTCTTCCAGTTCGGGGGCGTAGGAAGTCCGGGCATTGGAAAGCGTGTGCCCGTGCTGTCTTGGGCCCCAAGGCGAAGGAGCGCCAGTAATCCCAGCATCGTCAGCAGCCCCCGCATGTGCCTTAAAGTCGGGCGAGGGCCCGTTTAATCAGTTCTTCCACGGAAGCCGTGGCGTCTTCTGCAGCCAAGGCCGACAGTGCTTTTTCTACTGCGGGTCGGGCAAAACCAAGGACCAAAAGCGCCTCGAGGGCTTCGTGGCGCGCCGAACTTCCGCCCGGAAGTGCAGACGTCGTCGCGCCCAACTTAACGGCTTTGTCCCGTAAGTCTACGATGATGCGTTGTGCCGTCTTTGCGCCAATGCCTTTGATGCGCTGAAGGGTCCCGGAATCTCCATTGGCTAGCACCGAAAGTGTTTCTTCTGGCCGGAGCGTAGATAAAATGACCCGCGCTGTGCTTGCGCCCACCCCAGAAACCGAATTGAGCAGCACGAACACCTCGCGCTCCAGTTCTGTTGCAAAACCATAAAGCAGTTGCGCGTCTTCTCGGTACACCGGGTGAAGCAAGAGCTCTACGGACCCTGACTCCGGAAGCTGACCAAAGGTCGTAAGCGAAATATGGACCAGGTAGCCGAGCCCGCCGCAGTCCACCACGACGTGGGTTGGCGTCTTGCGTTCAAGGGAACCTCTGAGGTGGTAAAGCATACCTGATTTAACGCCGTGCGCAGCCGATTCGTATGCCGCGTTTAGCGAACGGTTACCTTGGTGGTGCGCACTCCTCCGGCATGGTAGCTGCGCAGTAGCCACAATCCTGGGGTGCTGGGAACGCGAACCGCTCCGTCTACAACTTCCGTACTGGCAATCCGGCCCAGCGCGTCCATCCATTCAACGCGGTACACGTCCGTGGGGAGTCCGCGCACCCACTGACCAGCTAACGCGGGCTGCGGCGCAATGCGAACCTCTGGAAGCATGGACTCGGGCGTCGCTACATAGCGGTTGAAGGCAAACACGATGGGAACTTGAAGGCTGTCGTTGCTGTCGTTAGCGTTGACGAACGTGTACCAAATGGTGTCTTGACCGTTCGCCGACGTGTCGCGAACGTAGGCGTAGCCTGAAAAATCGTTGGCTACCGCGTTGGGGGCAATAGACACAGTTCCTTGACTTTGGTTCGCCCAAGTAGGGTAGCAAAGGTCCCAGCAGAAGTAGTTCGAGTCCACCAGGCCGGTGCTTCCCACCTTGCGGCGAACTACGCGGTATTCCTTGAGGCTTGTAGACGTGTTTTTCACGGCAATGTGGCCAGTAGCTTGGGTCGCATTGTGGCTGTTCGCATACACGATGCTGTCCATCGTGGTAACGATCAAACTTTGAGCGTTGAGCGTGGCGGCTCCGACCATCGCCAGGGCAAGAAATAGTACTTTTTGCATGCGGTAAAGGTAATTCGTTGCGAAGTCCGCACCCAAACCTCGGAGCGCATTCATTTATTGCGTAGATTTCGCCCTCTTAAAAACCCTTTTATTCAACGCCACTTCATGAAGCACCTTACCCTAACGGCCCTAGCGGGTCTTCTTAGCTTGAGTGCGTTTGGCCAAAACCGCTTGGTTC
>Ga0315907_10007159_pt1 | contig 11676 bp, 12 predicted proteins | sample LakEriMetagenome_3_FD_203525 | JGI IMG/M metagenome (GOLD analysis project Ga0315907, IMG submission 203525) | Freshwater fungal communities from buoy surface, Lake Erie, Ohio, United States - Buoy 12 MA123 | ecosystem: Environmental > Aquatic > Freshwater > Lake > Lake biofilm | place: USA...
CATCTCGCGAACGTGCTGCTCGGCGGTGCCGTTCGGCGGGGTCTGTTTCATCGGTTTCATCCTCGTCCCTTTCACGGTGACGATGAGCCGAAAACTCTCCAGCACGCAAACTACTCAAACTGTCCTGTGGGCGCTGATGGCGAACAGATCGATGGTCTAGCGGGCTTCGACTTCTTCCGAGCCTGTTCTGTCCGGAAAAAGCCGTCGGCGTTGTCGAACAGGATCGCGCGTGCGGCATCGCTGCCCACTGCGGCGGCCGCGAAGAGGCGATCGATGCGATCCCAGCTCGCTTCGTAGGGACCGGCGAGGCCCGACGGCGGCCAGTTGGCACCTGCGATCGTGCGGGTCGCGCCGAAGGCTGCGACGACTTCGCGAAAGAACGCGAGGGCGATTTCATCGCGCACCGGAGGATCGCCCGGCATCCAGAAATTCGAAATCTTGCAGACGACATCCGGAAGCGACGCGAGTGCGGCAAGATCGCGGCGCCAGTCTTGCCGCGGGGGCGTCGAAAAGTCGGGGTTTCCCGCGTGATCCAAGACGGCGCGTAGCCCTGGCAGCTCGCTCAACAAGGTCGCTACATCGATCAGTTGGTCGGGGCCGACAAGAAACTCCGCGATAGCGCCATGGGCACGCAGAGTGGCAAGGGCGCGCCGGACTTCGGGGCGAAGTACGTACCGTCGATCATCGTGGATCGTCAGCGGCAGACGAATTCCCAGCCATATCGGATCCGCAGCAAAGGCCCGAACGCGGAGCTCGAAATCGCGCGCTTCGACATCGAGCCAGCCGATCACGCCGACCACCAAATCCGGATTCTTCTTTGCGATCTCCACAAGTCGCGCGTTTTGGTCCTCTTGCTGCGCGGCCGCGACAAGAATGACCCTGGAGACCCGCGTCGCCAGCAGGGTGGAACGCATGCGCTCGAACGAAAAATCTCGATCGAGATCCGGCAGAGCGGATCGAATTCGCACTGTGGCTCCGTCGCCCGGCCACCAAACGTGCAGATGCGTGTCAAACCGCATTGCGGGCGATCGCTTTGTCGAGCTCGAGCCACAAAGCTTGCGGTATCTTGCGCTCGAAAGCTGCCAAGCACTGCGCGAGTTCGCCGGGGCTCGCCGCACCAAGCAGAGTCGTCGACACCGCACCGTGTCGAGCGGCAAACTGAATGGCAGCCTCGATCAGTTTGACGTTGAAGCGTTCGCAGGCGCGCGCGAGATCGCGTGCGATCGCAACTTGACGCGCATCGGCCTTCGCGTAGTCGTAGTTGGCGCCGGAAGGATCGTCGGCGGCGAGAATTCCGGAGTTGAAGACGCCGCCCGCGACCAAGCGCGTCCCGCGCGCGGCGCAGACATCGAGCAGTTCGGCTTCGGCCTCTCGATTGAGCAGCGTCAGTCGGCCTGCGATGAGGACGGCATCGATCGGAAAACGACGGACGGCCGCGAGCGCTGCTTGGACCGATCCCGTACCCACGCCGATGGCACCAAGCAAGCCCTGGCCGCGCAACGCATCGAGTGCTGCGACGGCTGCATCCAGGCGCGTCGGATCCGGTCCGGGATCGTGGAGATAGACGAGGTCGATTTGGCCGACATCGAGCCGCTCCAGGCTCTGTTCCAGAGACCGGTGGACCGACGCAGCCGAAAAATCGGTGCGTCGTTTCGACGGGGGCATGTGGCTGCCCTCGGGCATATCGATCACATGCCCGATTTTGGTCGACAGCTTCGGTCGCTTGCCGACATGCCGTGCCAGCGCGCGCCCAACGCGACGTTCCGATAGGCCGCATCCATAGAGCGGTGCGGTGTCGAGATAGTCGATTCCCGCAGCGAGCGCTGAAGCTAGAGTCGCTTCGGCCGTCTCGTCCGGAACCTCGGGGCGACCAAGTGCGGCACAACCAAGCCCGATTGAGGGCAGATCAAGCGTACGCTCGCCCGTCATCCCTTTACAGCACCTGCCGACAGGCCTCCCACGATGTAGCGCTGGAAGAAAAGTGCCAGCAGGAAAGGCGGCAGTGCGGTCACCACGCCGGCGGTCATGATGTAGTCGAATTGAATCGCCGCACTGTCCGCGAAACTCGCCGCGACAACGGTAAGCGTCTTGCTGTTTTGGGTTTTCGTGAACACGACGGCGAACAGGAACTCGCTCCACGCGGACATGAACGAGAGTATGGCAACGCAAGTAAGGCCGGGGCGCGCAAGCGGCAACAAAATTAGACGGACCGTTTGCCAGCGCGAGCAACCGTCGATCAATGCGGCGTCCTCGAGGTCGGCCGGCATCGCCTTGAAATAGGATTGCAGGATCCAGATCGAGAAGGGGACAGTGAAGAAGCAATACACCGCGATCAAAGATATCTTGGTGTCGATGAGGCCGAGATTCCGTATCAGCAGAAACAACGGCACGACAATCATGATTGGCGGCACCATGCGCACCGCGAGGTATGTCATCAGCAGGGGAAGTCCCGCGCGCGACCGGATGCGCGCGAAGGCGTAGGCCGCCGGGGTCGCAATGCACAGATTTAGAATTGCGACGAATCCCGCGACGAAGAGACTGTTGCGCATCGCGGGCGCTATGTCGAACACCGAGGGCGCTCGATTGGCGGCGAAGGTCAAGTATTCGGGATCGCCGATGCCCAGGAGGGTGAGATAATTCCGGATCGTCGGGTCGCGCGGCACGAAATTCGGCGGCACCGACAGCATATCGGTCTCGGTCATGAAGCTCGTTGCGACCATCCAATAGATCGGGCCGAACAGGAAGACGAAGAACGGCACCGCGGCGAGGACCAGAATGCCCTTCCGCAGACGCACGCCTGCCGCGAAAGAGAGCCTCATCTTCCCGATTCTCCGCGCTTCCAAAGCATCCGTATGTAGAAGACGGACAGCGTCATCGTCACCAGGGCGATGATGTAGGCGTAGGCGTTCCCGCGTCCGAAATCCGTGAGGTTGAAGGTCGTCACATAAGTGAGCCAGGCGAGGACCGTCGTAGCGTTGCCGGGCCCGCCACCGGTCAGAACGTAGATGATGTCGAACGTCCGCAAAGCCACCATTGTCTGCGTCACCAACACGAGCAACAGCGCGTGGCTCAACCAGGGCAGCGTCACGAAGCGGAACCGCTGGAAGATGTTGGCGCCATCGACGCGCGCGGAATCGTGGAGTTCTTCGGGGACGGTCTGCAAGGCCGCGAGCATCACGACCGCGACGAACGGCACGTGATTCCAGACTTGTGCTACGACCAAGGCCGCCATCGCCGTCGAAGTCTGGCTGAGCCAAGGTTGCGCTTGGTCGAGAAGTCCGACGCCGAGCAGGATCGCGTTCACAAGCCCGTGCTGCCCGTCGAGGAGCCACTGCCAGATCAACCCGTTCACGACCGGCGGAACCGCCCACGGCAGCAGCATGACGGCGCGAAGGACTGCGCGCCCCGGGAAGGCTTCGTTGAGCAGCAAGGCGAGGAGGGTGCCGAGGATGACGGTCAGACTGATCGACCCGGCGCAGAAGATTGCCGTGTTTCCCGCCGCCGCCCAGAATTGGTCCCGGGTGAGAATGTCGGCGTAGTTGTCGAATCCGACAAACCGGGTCCGCGTCGGTTGGCGAAGATTGTAGGCGTAGAGCGAGATCCAGAAAGAATAGACGATCGGATAGGCGACGACACAGAGGAGCAGAAGTATCGCGGGCGAATTCAGAACGAAAAGCAAAAACGGCCGCGGTTCGCTTGGTGCTCGCCATCGTTTCATGCGCGCCGCAACCGTCATGCTTTGAGGCACAAATAGACGATCACTTTGAGCGGCCGGGTCGAGGGCGATGTCAGCACAAGTCTTTGCCACGGACTCAGCGCACGAAGCGGCAGGCTCAGCAGGCCAGGCCCCGTACGCGAGACCGGTTGGGACTCGTGCGGACACCATGTCAATCCATCGGGCGAGATTTCCGACGCAATTTCGAGTTTGGCTTCGGGCTCGGCCGCGAGGACATGCACGAACCAGCGGCCTTCCTCGGCCCATGCGGTCTCGTACGGCTCGGTCACGAGCTTTCCATCGATCGCGACATTGCGTTCGATAACGGCGGTAAATGCGTGATTCAGCATGGCGTTCACCAATCCACCGAAACGAGGACAGAGTCTAAGAAGAGGAAATTGCGGACGTCGCGATGCGTGCGGACGTCGATGCAAAAATTCAGAAGCCTCTCGAGGCCCCAATAGCCTTTGGGATAGGTAGGGACGGGCAGTGCCCGCAGATCCATCACCTTGTCGCCGACCTGCAGTTCGACGTTGCGTCCGGCCGCCGTGTCGAAGACGTAGCGCAGATAGTGCCAGTTTATCTTCGTGGGGAGTTCGTTGTAGCAAAGCGCTTGTTCGCCGCCCGGCACGTCCTGCCAGTCGTCCGGATGGGCGACATGGTAGTCGAACGTATGCGGCGCGCCTTCGAGGACCATCCGCGTGGACGTCTGCAGCGACGTCTTGTACATCCATTTGCGGATGAGATTGCCGTCGTCGTCGGCGTTCATGTAGCGCAAGGCGCAATGGTAGCGGCGGCCGAACTCGGTGTCGCAGACGTCGTTGCCGATCGTGAAATCGCCGAAGTCCGAAGCACTGGGATCGATGTTGCCGTCGTACGAACTATGGCGTGCCGGTAGCGCGCCGATCCACGCCTCCGCTTTGATCGCGAAGTAGGTCTCGAACTGCACGAGACCCGGCTTCACGTAGGTCAGGCGCTTGATCGCGAGTGCCATATGATGGGCTTTAGCGCGCGTCGCGAGCTTCAACGCGTAGGTCCCATCGACGGCACCGTGCGTGCCGATGTCGAAGAAACTCATGTTGCTGATCTGGGGCGGGCGCATGTCCCCGATGACGGGCCGCACCTTGTCCAGATTGCCGTCGTGATTGCCGATGAGCTCGCACCAGCCGTTCACGCCCTTGTCGAAGTCGTCGTGGAAAAGGATGCGCGGCAACGGGTTGTACCGGCTGAGACACGGATTGGCGGCGACCAAAGCGCGCCGCATTTCGTCGAAGTTGGACATGTCGCCTCTGTTTTCGAAAAGCGTCTAAGGACCGTCGATGACGTGCTTGCCGTCTATCCCTTGGCGAGGCGCCGCGCTTCGTTTGCGACGGAGGTGATGGCGGCACCGACGGTGACGCGCTTGAGGAGCGCTTCCTGGAACGTGCCCATCATCGTTTGCTCCCATTCCGGGTACCATGTGGTTTTGATGCCTTTGCGCTGGCGCCCGATCGTCGAGAGGCGGTTGAAGTCGTCCGTGTCGCCGAGATTCATCCGATTGACGAACGCGCCGACCTCGGGGTCCGAAATCAAATTGGGAAACGGACTGCGCCCGCCTTCGCTGAGCAGGCGCGCGCGCGGCATCGCGAATGCGCCGGTCTCGTCGGGCCCGGCATAGGCGCGCAAGGCGCGCCATGCCGCGTCCCGATTCTGCGACGACGTGGCCATGCCCACGCTGTGCGCATAGCCGACCGTGCCGATGTCGTTGCGTTCGAGCCCCGGGACGAGACCCAGCTTGATCTTTCCGGCCGCTTTGGAGTCCGGCCATATGTTGAATTCGGCGAGCGAGTATTGCGCCACGTAGCCGAACTTGACAGTGCCGGAACGGATCGCGGTGCGGGCAGCACCCCAATCGCGCTGGAGATCGTCAGGCGATGTGATCCGCCAATCGTTGATCGCCGCGACGTACCATTCGAGGATTGCAGCGAGGGGATGCCCGGCGCGATCAAAGAGCGGCGCACCGGCGTCGTCGAACAACTCGGCACCGGAGGCGTAGACCGTCGCCCAGAGGCTCCAGAACTGTCCCGGCTGTCGGCGCATCGCTAGGCTGAGCGGGAATTCGTCGAGCCCAGCGCGCTTGACGGCTTGCATCTGTACGCGCAGCTCGTCGAGATTGCGTGCCGTCTTTGCAAAGCCGGCCTTCGTCAGCACTTCGTGATCGTACGCGAACCCGAACGCGTCGCTCAGGAAGGGCAGGGCGTAGGTTTTGCCGTTGAGACCCTTCGTCCCGGAGACCGCCGTTGGCGTGGCCGCCCCGAGAACCGTGTCGAGCCCCGGCAGCCCGTCGAGGGGCGCGAGCCAGCCGCTGTCCGCCCATGCCGCGAGCTCGGTTTCGGGCACTTGGACGACGTCCACGGCCGTACGCGCGATGAACTCCGCGATCATCACGTCGCGGTAGCGCGCGAACGGGGTGCTGACCCACTGGATCGAGAGGTCCGTATTGCGGTCGAGGAAGCGGGCCAGTTGCGGCACGTCGCTGGCCGGGTATCGCTCCCAGGCGCGGAAATTCAGAAGATTGCGTCCAGCGCGCCGCAGCGTCGCGGGATTGACTTCGGCCTGCGCACGGGCGCGCCCCATCGGAAGCGTCGCCGCCAATCCGGCGGCCAAGCCGAGCACACCACGGCGTGTAAGCCCACGGCGCGTAGGCTTTGTCTTGGACATTGTAGCCTCCCCTTGTTTTCGATTTTTATCGTTCTTTGTTTTTCGACTCAGTCGGCATTCACCGCGCGGAGTCGAACTGGTCCGACCAAACTGGGCGGCCAGGCGAAGAGTTCGGGCCTTCGTTCGAACAGAAGCTCGGCGCGCGGGATCACTTTGCGGATGTGCAACTGCATCAGCGACGCAGCGTCGGCCGCGCGATGGCGGCGGACGGCATCCACCAAAGATGCGTGCTCGTCGACGATGGGTGCCAGGGGATATCGATCCATCAACGTCAAATGGGCGGCGCGGAAGCGGTCCAGATGGACCTTGACCGATTGAACGATCGTCCAAATATTCGGGACGCCGGCCATCGCCATGATCTTGCGATGGAAGAGCTCGTTCAGGCGGAAAAAATCCGCGTCTTGGCCGTCGCCGACGGCACGACGCTGCGCATCGACCGCATCGGCGAGCTGCGCGACATCCGCACGTTCGGCCTTGGTCGCCGCTTCGGCGGCTGCAGACGCTTCAAGCGCGATGCGCGTGAACAAAGCTTCCCGGAAACCTTGAAGATCGAGCGGTGCGACAACCGTGCCGCGCTGCGGAAACACACGGACCAAACCTTCATGTTCCAAACGTTGAAGCGCTTGGCGGATCGGGGTTCGGCTGGCGCCGATCTGTGCGACAAGCAGCGCTTCGGAAAGCGTGCTCCCGGGCGAAAAAGTCAGATCGAGGATGGCGCGGCGCGTAAGGTCATAGGCCTTGTCCGCCGCGGACCCCGTATCGGCCGTCGCCGCTTGTTGAATTCCACTCATCATTTCCATATTCTAGAATTCATGTATACAAGAGTCAAGGCCGTTTGATCGAACCGAGGAACGACGATGCCGGAAGTTTCCGCAAGACTGCAGCGCCGTCGTCCCAATGTTCTTTGGTTCACGTCGGACCAGCAGCGTTTCGATACGATCGGCGCACTCGGCAACCCGCACGTGAAGACCGCCAACTTGGATCGAATGGTCGCCGAGGGGGTGGCGTTCACCCATGCTTTCTGCCAATCGCCGGTTTGCACGCCCAGCCGGGCTAGTTTCCTGACGGGCTTGTTTGCAAGCACGATCCGCGCGAACCGCAATGGCAATGCGCGGTTCTCGAACGCCGCACCGCTGGTCACGAAGCTCTTTGCCGACGCGGGCTATGTGTGCGGGAATGTCGGAAAGCTGCACCTCGCCTCAGCAGCGGACGGCCGCGAAGCGCGCGTCGACGACGGCTACTCGACCTTCGACTACAGCCTGGCACCGCGCGCGCATGGCGGCTACGACTACGTCGATTGGATTGCCGGGAAGGGACAGGCGATTTCCCAACTGGCCGAAGACCCCGACGGGTTTCCGGTCGAACTTCACCAAAGCACTTGGTGCGCCGAGCGCGCTTGCGATTTCATCGTGCGCAACGCCGATCGCCCTTGGCTATTGACGGTCAATCCGTTCGATCCGCATCCGCCGTTCGATCCGCCGCGCGTTTGGCGCGAGAAGTTCGATTGGCGTGCGATGCCGGGGCCGCATTATCGCGACACCGATCTGGCGCAACAGGCGGCGCTGGCACCGGCGGATTTCCAAACGCGCGCCCGGCCGCCGCACGAAGTGCCGCGCGACGATACGACGCCCAAGGTCTACGCGACCGGTGCCGCATTGGGACTTCACGAAGACGTTCGCAAGCTGCAAGCAGCCTACTACGCCATGATCGGATTGCTCGACGCGCAATTCGGCCGAATTCTCGATCGCCTGTCGGAGCTCGGCCTCGCCGACGACACGCTCGTCATCTTCACCAGTGACCATGGCGAAATGCTCGGCGATCACGGACTGCTTCTTAAAGGTGCGAGATTCTACGAAGGCCTCGTACGCGTGCCGCTTTTGGTGCGCTATCCTGCGGCGATGCGCGCCGGTCTTCGCAGCGACGCTCTCGTACAACTGACGGATATCGTGCCGACCCTGCTCGACCTTTGCGCCGTTGCGCAGCCGGCCCGGCTGGAGGGTCGCAGTCTGCTGCCGATAGCCCGCGGCGAAGCGGATCCGCATTGCCATCGCGCGTTCGTCCGCGCCGAGTATTTTGACGCCCTCAAGTTGCCCGCAGGTACCAACGCGACGATGTATCGCACGCGGGCGCACAAAATCGTCGCCTATCACGGCCACGATTTCGGCGAGCTCTACGATTTGGCGAAAGATCCTTGGGAATTCGAAAACCTGTGGCATCTACCGGAGCATCGGCTCGCCAAGCTGGAACTACTGCAAGCGAGCTTCGACGCCAGTATCTCCGTCCTCGACAGGGGGCCGCCGCGGACAACAAACTGGTGATGCCGGTACGAGATTTGTGTTGAGGTAGATTGGCCCGGGTCGTCTTTTTGCGTATCGAGATTGCCATCGGCTATAATCGGACGAGTTAACGGTTCTTGCCCATTTTTGTCTTCTTCAGGGTTCAGTTTAAGTTAACCAATGGACCGCTCTGAAAGGGGCAGGTCAAGTTAAGGAGGATGTACCGATGAAGACCGACGCCTGTGTGCTGCACGGCCAGCGCGATTTGCGCATCGAATCGGTAGATGTCGTCGCGCCCGAGCCGGGCGAGGTGCTGCTGGATATTGGTGCGGGCGGCATCTGCGGGTCGGACCTGCACTATTTCCTTGATGGCGGCTTCGGTGCAATACGCGTACGCCAGCCGATCATCCTCGGCCATGAGGTCGCGGGCACCGTCGCAGCACTTGGCGCAGGCGTGGCGGGCCTGCGGGAAGGCGACCGCGTGGCGGTGAACCCGTCGAACCCCTGCGGTGTCTGTGAATATTGCGTTCGCGACGAACCGCAGCATTGCCTCGATATGCGCTTCTGGGGCAGTGCGATGCGCATGCCGCATGTGCAGGGTGCCTTCCGTCGGCGCCTTGTCGTCGCGGCGCGGCAATGCGTGCCAGTGGGCGACACGGTTTCGATCGGTGAGGCCGCAATGAGCGAGCCGCTTTCCGTTGCGCTGCACGCCTTGGCGCAGGCCGGCGATGTGCGCGGTCGGCGCGTGCTTGTCACCGGCTTCGGCCCGATCGGCGGCGTGGTGCTGCTGGCACTGCGGCATGCCGGTGCTGGCGAGGTCACGGTGACAGATGTGGTGGACGAGCCGCTCGCCATCGCGCGCCGCCTCGGCGCCGTTGCCGCACTGAATGTTGCCGCCGCGCCGGATGCGCTGGCCGCCGAGGAACGCGACAAGGGTCGCTTCGACCTTGCCTTCGAATGCAGCGGCAACCCGCGCGCGCTGGCCCAGCTCATCGCTTGCACCCGCCCGCGCGGCACCATCGTGCAGGTCGGTGTGGGCGGTGCTTTCGAGGTGCCGATGAACAGCGTTGTTGCCAAGGAGTTGCGCCTCGTCGGCAGCTTCCGGTTCCATCCGGAGTTCGAGCACGCCGCCCGCCTTATCGCGCACCGCAAGATCGATGTCCGCCCGCTGATCACCGCGACGCACCCGCTGGCGCAGGCGCAGGCTGCCTTTGCCCTGGCTGCGGATCGCCGCGCGGCCATGAAGGTTCAACTGAGCTTCGATTGAGGCGAGCGCCGCGACGGAAGAAACTTGGCGCTGTTCGCAAGTAGGCGATGCTCAATTCAACTTGCCGACTTGTCTACTAGTCGTGTACTGTCCCATGCACTTATCTGCAATGATGCCCTTTACCAGGAAAATCAATGCGCGGTCCGAGCCCAACCTCCCTTGTGCCGTTCGACCCGCAAGCTACGGCCACTCTGCCGACGACGAACTCGCTCCATGCCGATCTGCGGCGCGATATCATCCAACTGGTGTTGCGTCCTGGCCAGCGCCTGTCGGAGAACGAGATCGCCCTGCGCTTCGGTACCAGCCGAGCACCGGTGCGCGAGGCCTTCATCCGGCTTGCCGAGGAAGGGCTGATCGAGGTTCGGCCGCAACGCGGAAGCTTCGTTACGCGCATCTCGATCGCCGCCATGCAGCGCGCGCGCTTCGTGCGAGAGGCGATCGAATTGTCGGTCGTTCGCCGCGCCGCCGAAGCCGGTCTGTCGGCACGCACGATCGAAGCCGTCGAGCAGACGATCGTCGATCAAGAGGCCGCGAACGACGATGCGGACCGATTTACTGCCGCCGACGACGGTTTCCACCGTGCGCTGGTCGAGGCGATCGGCATCCATCAGCTTTGGGCCGTACTCGAGCGTGAAAAGGTCCAGTTCGACCGCGTGCGTTTCCTGTCGATCGGTGCCGCAACGCCTGTGAATGTTCTAGTGCGCCAGCACCGCGCGATCCTCGAGGCGATCCGTCGGCAGGATCCGGCCGCTGCCGAAGCAGCGATGCGCGATCACATGGCCGAAGTCCTGACGGCGACGCGGACGCTGCTCGCCTTGCATCCCGATCTGATCGTCGAGTGACAGGAGAGCCGAGGATGCAGGAGATTCCGTTCGATATCCGCGGCAAGACGCATCTGGGTTGCCCGCGGTTCCGAGAGTTGAAGGGGCTTGCCCGGTTGCACGACATGGCTGCGGCGGCTTCGGCTCGACAGTCGAGGATCGACGAAACGGTTTGAAACCCGCTTCGGCGGGACAACTGCGCGACGGCGAGGACCTGATTCGTCGCGCAAAACAAAAATCAGGTTCGAAAAAAGGGAGGACGTAAAATGAAAAGACGCAACCTATTGATGGGCGCGGCTGCGGTGCCGATGAGCTTGGCTCTGCCGGAGAGTTTTGCCCGCGCCGACACTGCGACGCGCGGCAAGCTGACCATATGGCTCGGCTATCCGGAAACGGCCGACGCTTTCAGGCTGGCCCAAGCTGAGTTCGCGAAGACCTATCCCAATGTCCAGGTCGAACTGCTGACCTTCGAGCTTCGGGAATTCGAGGCAAAGCTCGCGATCTCGGTGCCGACCGGCAGCGGCCCCGACATTCTGGCGCTGCATGATTTTCTGTTCCCGCGTTACCATGGCAGCGGTTCTCTCGATGCCGTGCCGGCCGATCTCGCGCAAGTCGTCAACGATGCGCGCGTGATCGACGCGCCGTTCAAGGACGTGGTGACGCGCGATGGCAGGCCCTGGGGGGTGCCGTGGTGGAGCGGACGCAATTCGCTGTTCTGCAACCTCGATCATCTGCGCGAAGCCGGGCTGAGCGGACCGCCGACGACCTACGACGAGATATGGACGCACGCCCAGAAGCTTACCAAGCGCGCCGCGAACGGCGACCTCACACGCGCTGGAATCTCGCTGCGAAAGACTGGACCATCGGGTGTCACGCAGAAGTTCGTCTATTTCTATT
>Ga0315907_10007160_pt1 | contig 11675 bp, 29 predicted proteins | sample LakEriMetagenome_3_FD_203525 | JGI IMG/M metagenome (GOLD analysis project Ga0315907, IMG submission 203525) | Freshwater fungal communities from buoy surface, Lake Erie, Ohio, United States - Buoy 12 MA123 | ecosystem: Environmental > Aquatic > Freshwater > Lake > Lake biofilm | place: USA...
CACGTTTTTTAAAGTTGAAGTAATCTTTAAATTTTTACTAAACTTGGATTAAGTGCAGATCTTGCTCCTGCAATTGCTTTTTCGATTTCAGAACAAACAAAATTGTATTCTTCGTTAAATGTTTCAATTGTTCTGCCACCATGCTGTGCAAAAGGTTCAGAGTGTCCTTCTGCCATTAATGACTCTTTGAGTGTTTTCTCAGCATCGTAGTTTAAGGATTTGTTTGCAAAGTGTTTCATGACATATCCATCTTTATCAATAAGATACTTTTCGTAGTTTCCACCCATGTCAACTTGATCATAAAAACCAATGTTGAACCCACTGGTTGGCATGAATTTTCCTTCTACATTTGAGTCTTCTAAATGCTCTTTCATATCCCGTAAAGCCTTCATCTGTGATGAAATTTCTACATACAACTCATGAGGTTGACGTCTTTCGTGATTATCGTTAGCATGAGGATATATTTCATAAAACTTTTCGTGTGGATTTGAAGAAACCATTTCAGAGTAATTAAATGTTGTTCCGTAAACATCTTCTCCATAAGCCTTTGAGTCTAGACCGCAAGTAATTCCATCTGCCCACTTTCCTCTAGTAATTCCTGGACCACAATAGTCATTTGTAGGAACACCAATGATTTCAAATCCTTGATCTTGGTACTTTTCCTGAAGCCACTGAAGAACTTCTAGTTGATTAGCATTTCCACAACCAACTGTTGTGTTTGCTATCATTGTTACTTTACCTTTGTATTGTTTTAAAAAATCAGAATTTCCTTCTGCAGAATTTAAATCAATGTCGTATATAGACTTTGGCGTCATTGTAGTTTCCCCCATAAAATTATTGTGACTTATGAATGTTTAGTTCGGTAGTCATGGGTATATTATAACCCCCATTTTTTGTTATTTTTATTGCACAAACACTGTTCACAGCACTGTTCTTTAAACATCTTTAATGCCAAACCATCGTTTTCTGGTCTACCTAGATCTTCCCAGAACTTCTCTCTACCCATATTGTCAATTTCTGAAATTTTTTCTGATTCGCTCATATATCCCACCATCCTCTAATAGTTCCACCAAGTGGACATTGCATTTCTAAATGTTTACCGTCGGCAATCCACTGCCTATGTAGTTTGTTTTGAAAATCATAGTCTGGCTCATGTGTATACCGCTCACAATCTGGACAAACCTCTGCTTTGACATATTCAAATACATGCCTACATTTTTTGTTCCATCCACCAATATGAGGATTCATCATATGTTCTGGTATAGGTAGTCCATCTGGATATATATTATGGACTACCCCGCTTTTAGTGTCTGGGCCAACGATAACCTTCATGTATTTCATTATACCGCCATCTGAAAAATTTTTTAAAAACCATTTTTACAAAAATCTGAATTTTTTGCTAATGTGTATGATGCATAAAAAAAATAAAATTAAATAAAAAAAATAGTGAGCACGATCTTGGGAGATTTATTTTTGTGCTCACTACTAGGGGGAGATTTTATTTCTATGGCACTACTTGCCTAGTTCCAAATAGCCACCCGTTGTGTATTCCTATCAGGGGTGCGTCAATACATACTGCGATGTTTGGTGGTAGGGCACTTGAGAAAGATGTAATAAAAGTTTCTACACTTTCCTTGTTAGGTAATGTCATTTTCTTAGTTTCGCCGTTAGTCGTTGTTAGTGTTATTGGTATCATTTTTTTCCTTTTCTAATTCGTAGTGTGAGCGGTCATAGTTTCCTAATGTTCCGCCATTTTCTAGGTGTGATTTTCTGCGTAGTTGCTCTGCTGAGTAGTTAGCCATTGCTAACACACTCGCAAGGTTCAATGGTGTAATCATCGTTATCGCCGTAGAATACATAACCTCTACCGCCACAAGGGGAGCATTTATAACTTAGTGTCTGATACATTTTCATTTTGTTTATCCTTTCTTAATTCTTAAAGTGTAGCAGGGGCTACTGACATAGCCTCTACTGTAAATCCGTAAGCCACTAGGCTTTCCATAAGGTCATTTATCTGACGCTCATTTATCATCAACATGTTTGATGTTGTTAGAATAGTATCCTCTTTTGATACTGTGTAATTTAGTGTTAGCATTTTTGCTACCTAACCTTTCTTTTTGTTATACTGTAATTCTATCTGTTGCCACTGACATTTTGGGGTGTCTATGGGGTAGCCCCTGTGTGATTTACCTCACACTATTTAGCGAATCTACACAATTTGGACATATCGCAATAATATTGCGCTTTGATACATAGGTGGTCTGACCACATAACTTACAATTTTTCTTACTCATTTTAGAACCTTTCTGTTCATTTCTTATACTGCGTATTCTACTCTATACCGCCACAAAAGTCAAGACGACACGCCGTGTCTTTTTGTGACTTGTGCCACACTAGGAGGCGTAATGCTCTAGGTAGCAACCTGAGCAGACGACACGCCCAGAAGTCATAACCTGAGTGTATTTTCTATCTAGTTCACAGATTTCACATTTTTTCATTTTATCTGTTCCTTTCTTTAGTTTCTATACTGCGTATTCTACACGATAGAACTGACATTTTCAAGTCTTCCGTCGGCGTGTCGTATAACTATTTTTGTGGTGTTCATCACATGTCCTAAATGTCCGAATTTTCGAAAAATTTCGAACCCCGACACGCCCGACCTCGGGGGTGGGGGATTTTGTGATAATCCTCACAAAAAAAGATTTCCGACACGCCCGAAATACAGGGCAAAATGTCAGTGCCTCGTGTTAGACTTACAGTATCAAAATTAAATAGTGCTAAATGAGCCTAGCAAATAAGTCTAGAAATAGAATGAGCCTAGCAAATAAGTTAGCACACTAAATAGAAAGGTAGGTCAGAAAATGACTACACTAAATAAAACTACGATAGAAATCGTTTTAGAAAATGGTTTCAATATTCAGGATAAAATCTGCGTATTTTGTTCAAATACCCTTGATCGCTGGGATACTTTTTGCTTCCCTTGCCAAGAGTATAAAGGCGTGATGAAAGTCATAGACGCCGTTGATTACTACGGAGTAGATATTCTAGGTGTGTGAGGCAACTCACACTCCCCAAGCGTGGGTCTAATTTGACTTTAACGCTAAAAAATGAAATAATAGCACTATTAGAAAGTATCTTAGAAAGGATAACTGAAATGAAAACTTATTCAATTCCTGACCTGTTAGTGGGTCAAACTTATTACCCTCGCTCCCTTGCGAGAAAATACCAATACGGCGAAATCAATTTCGCTGAAAAGCGTGAGGATATTTATTTATCCGAAGGCTATGAGGCTTTCGCAATTCGCTTCAATGGTCATCGTTGGGCTACTGTCGCCGTAAAGGTGGCAGACTAATGAACACTTTTGATAGAATACTAAAAGAGCAACAAGAAAAAAGAATTGCTCAAAGTCTAAAAGATAAAAAAATTGTAGAGGCTATGTTCTCTAATAATTCTCGCTCACTAAATAATTCATACGAATTGAGAAAGGTTGAAAACTAAAATGAAATTAGATGAATTCAAGGCTCTTATTGAGAGCCAGCGCAAAGCGCAACAATTGACAAACTTAGAGAAAATCGCTACAATAGTTAATAACACAAACAACAAGAAAGGTAAAAACTAACTATGACAAACACAACTTACACAGACTACCCCTTTACTGCTCAAGGCGTAAAGTTTATTTCAAGAGTCTATAATAATTCACCAATGGCAAATCAAATTGCTATGCTTCCTGAAGGTATATTTACTGCAATGAATCTTCAAGCAATTACAGATTTAATAGGTAATGCTTCAGTTTTAACTCGTAATGAATTGGTAAATGAATTAGAACAAATAAATGCAGGCTGGTCAACCGCTCTTATTCTATTAGATGAGGAGTCTAACTAATGATGACACGAAAAGACTATGTTCAAACTTCTAACATTCTTAAAGGCTTTGCTGATGATATTCACCCACAAGTCTTTGAGGATTTGGTAGAGGAATTCGCTCAATTCTTTCTCGCTGATAACGATAGATTTGACAAAGCAAGATTTGAAAAGGCTTGCGGTGTAGATGAATTAGGTTTAATTCCTGTCTAAAAATAAAATTAGCAAATGCGAAATCTGCGGTAGAATTTTTATCGCAGATCTCAAATGCTTTGCGTGTGCTGCTAAAAAATCCTAAAAAATTCGAAACGTTATCCACAGGTTATCCACAATGTGAATTATGTAACACTTTACGGGATTTGTGATTTTTCCCACACGACACGCCGTCTTAAAGTTTGAGATGAGTTTGAAAATGTCAGTGAAAAATGGTAGGCTAGAAGCCTGAAAATAAAGAAAGGAAAACTAATGAAAAATATTTTAATTAGTTATGTTGTTGATGTTGATACTGATTTAGATGCGTATTTTGCGCTTCAGAAATCTTTGAGAAGTTTGCCTGATAGTGAATTGGCAAAGTTTGATGCTTTTGATATTCTTGATGTAGAAAAGGAGAAAAACTAAATGGGATTAGATATGTATCTCCACGCTAAAAAATATGTGGAAAAAGTAAATTGGCAGGCTCTTAGAGATAATGAGGAATTATCCTATGAAAGTCCTGAAGTAATTAATCCGTTATGGAAAAATATTGTAGATGTTGCTGATATGTCAGATGTTGCTACAGATATTTATGGCGTTAATGTTGAAGTAACTTGTGCTTATTGGCGCAAGGCTAATCAGATTCATAAATGGTTTGTTGATAATGTTCAGCGTGGAGTAGATGACTGCGGTGATTACTATGTATCACACGAAAAATTACAGGCACTACTTGATCTCGTGAATAGAGCATTGGCAGAGCGTAACCCTACTTTGCTATCGCCTCAAGGGGGATTTTTCTTTGGCTCAACCGATATCGACGAGTGGTATTGGCAAGACCTAAAGAATACTAAGACTAAATTGGAGCGTATATTTGCTCTGCCCGAAATGTCCAAATTGTCCTTTTACTACACTTCCTCGTGGTAGAAGGGCGTGGGGATTTGAAAATGTCAGACCCCTATGATAGGATTTCAGTATGAACAGAAAGAAGGAAAGAAAAATGGATAGATTAGAAATAGCGGTAGATAGAATTAGAAACTGCCACCTATGCGACGGCAAGGGTGTTTATACTTGGAGTAATGGCGAGGACTATGACTTTGAGAATTGTGTGTGTAATCCTCACGAAATAATCTTTGACCACGACGGAGATGTAATTTGGGCTGACGAAAGCCTTGAAAAAACTATTTGGGAAAGTGCTGAGGTATAAATAATGGGAAGCACTTTCGCACACGACCTTGCTTTATTTGATGAGTTTGATATTGAAAGGCAGATAGCAATTCACTTATCTGCTAATCACTACCCACCCGTTCCTAAAGAAATGGTTAAACCTTGTATTGAAGCAATTGACGCCGTAAATGACTTAGGGCTATGGCACTTAGAGATACCCTTACCCGAAGGAGTATTCTATAAGGATAATTTGACCACTGCTCCAGCACACGCTATTATTGACCAACACCACCTAAATGCGTGGATTATTGAAAGAGAGGAAGTCTAATGACTTTTGATGAAATGCTAGGAAAGGTGCTTGAATTATTCCCTGAAGCACTATTCCACGATGAGGAAAATGGCGAGGTAATAATCTCAACAGGTTTCAGACTTGTAAATGATGAACTAATACCAATGGAGGAAATCTAAAATGGAATATAACTATGTCTTGACTACTGCGTATGATGGAGAATTATTCTCTACCCTGCGAATTAGCGATTTCTTAGAAGCACACGAGGCTTGGGCTAAATGCTCAGACCACGGAAATGCTAAAGAATACGCAACCTATAATCTTACAGACCCAACAGGTAAAATGTATACTAAAAACTTTTATGCTAATGGGAAAGTGTCAATTAAATAAATGTCTGCTACAATAATTGATATGGAAGAAGATTATCGCTTTGTAGATGTTCTCAGTGCTGACCAATTAGAAGTAGGAGATCTAATTGGGTTAGGCATTGTTGGAATAGTAAAAATTATTTCAATTGATTCAACTAAAGATGGATTCTCTCTTGTAATTGAAAATGAGTTTAGTGAAAAAGAAGATGTTGAAATTTTAGATAATGAAAAATTTGAATTGTTTATTGAAAATTTCTAAGCCCTGCTAAAAATTTCGAAAATTGGTACAAAACGGACATTTGCATTTTTAAGATTTTTATGATAAGATTATTCTATGAGAAAAAAGACGGCTGAGGAATTACGTAGATTACAGGAATTACGTAGATCTAATGCTGCCACGCCATTAAGGAACAAAAAACTATATTCCAGAAAACCCAAATACCCAAAATTGACAACCCATAAATAAAATGTTATACTAAAAACAAAGAAAGGCCCAAATGAAATTAAAACGCTCTAATGATAGGAAGGTGGCTAATGCCGTATCGCCCAATGGAAAAACCCCAACAATTGCCAACACTTTTGGATTGCCTGCTGGAAAAAACTTCTCGTGCCCTGGTGCCACTAGTGTTTGTGAAAGTGTTTGCTACGCAGGAAAACTTGAAAGAGTATACAAAGGAGTAAAGGCTGTACTCCTGCACAATTGGGAATTACTAAAAGACGCAGACCATGACACTATGGAAAACCTGCTGCAGGAAATGATTGAAGACTTTAGAAAAGATTGTGAAAAGAAAGACGCTCCTAAACTATTTCGTATACACTGGGATGGCGACTTCTTCAATGATACTTACACTTTCGCATGGAAGCATGTTATCTTAAATAATCCTGATATACAATTCTGGGTTTACACTCGTGTGGCTACCGCTGCAGATATGCTCAAGGATATTGAAAATTTAAGCCTCTACTTCTCAACAGATAAAGAGAATAAGGATATTGCTATTAGTCTTAATAAGGATAAAGGGATTAGACTGGCATACCTTGCAGATACCTTCGCAATTGGGCAGGCAGACCTAAAAGCAATGATAGGCAAGGTAGGAGCAAAGTGCCCTGAGAATAAAAAGGCAATTCCCCTAATTGACAAAGAGGGCTCTGCTTGTGTAAAATGTAGTCTATGTGTCTATAATAAGGCAGATATCGTGTTCTCGGCTAAAAAGAAATAGGAAAGGGGAATATGGAACTAATAATCTTATTAGGGATAGGGTTCTTAATAACCTTATTACTAGCAGGAGGAAAGTGATATAAATCACTATCTCAAATAGTGAGAAATGTCAGAAATGAATTGACAAAAATGTCAAATAATGTCATAATTAGGTATCAACAAAAGAAAGGAGAAAAAATGTCAGTAGCAACCGCAACTTACAAGGTAGGCGACACTTATACTTCACAGAAGTCTAAGATTACAGGCACTATCACCGAAATCAAGCCTAGCAAAGACGGAACAACTGTTCGTGTCAAGTTAGATGTCAATGGCTCACCACGCTGGACAACTTGGACAGCAAAGTAAATAATTCCTAATACAGGAAAAGACCTGAGCAAGTCTGTTAAAACTGCTCAACTTGATTTTTTATCTTAGAAATGCTAGGATAGATACCCCAAACAGAAAGGAAAACAAATGGCTAGAAATGGCAAAAGTATAAATGTCAAGATTGCTACAACCAAAGTAATCACGGCATTAGAAACTAAGTTAGCCCAACTCAAGAAAGATAAGGCTAATCAAAAAGTAAATGAGGAGAAGTATCAGAAGGCTCACGAAAAGTGGCGCAAAGATGTTGCTAAACTCGCTCTATCTGCTATCAACAAGGCAGAGGACTTATCTGCTAATCTCCGCTACAACGGAAGCGTAAATGTTGATTTCAACCTACCTAAAGGTGCTATTGACCTACCTACTGAACCTGAGAAAGATTTTGAGTCTTTCCAAGAGTGGCAGTATAAAGAAATGGTAGATGAAATTGAGAACGCAATTCGTATTCTCAAGATGACAGATGAGGAAACAGTTTCCACTTCTACTTACAACACTATCGCTCGTTATCTCTAATTGAGCAAAGGGGGAGGGTATTTGACTCCCCCACCAAAAAATGTTAGAATTGTATTAACCCAATACAGAAAGGAACAAAATGACCCTTGGAGGCTATACTTACAGAGTAGGCGATTTATTCACTACTTCTAAAGCAGGTATTACAGGTCGCATTGAAAAGTTTGTGCCACAAACTAGAAATGTCACTAAGGTAATGCTACGCTTAGCAAATAACCAAACAAGATTTGCTATGGTAAAAACTTACTAATAGAATTGTGGCGGTTTTGAATGTGTAATCGCAATTGCCCCGCCACAACTTTTTCTCTCTTGTGTTCAAGGCAACCTGCGACACAAAACTAGATTGTGTTGATCTTGTTGCGAAAGTCCCTTAGAGAGATTGTCCTGAGTATGACAATAAACTGCTCCCAAAAAATTTCGAAAATGTGAGAATTGTCACACGAGGCTTTACGGCAGGATTTGTATTTTTGCCATATTTATGCTAAACTTAATAAATACCCAAAAGAAAGGAAAGCCCTAATGATATCAACCGCATTAGCAATACAAGAGGCAACAAGCGATGCCGTTCACGATGAGGAAGTTATGGGAATGGCTGCTGCTATTTTTCATCACAGACACGAATTAAGTGAGGACGATTTCGTAAAAGCGATGTTTATGTATTCTGCTCACTTATCAGCGATGACCGCTACTCTAGTAACTCACGCCTGCTTGACCGAAAGCCAAATAAATGATATGCTAGAAACAATAAAAGAAATGGATTCAATGGGAAAGGATATTGAAAATGGAAACAACTAATGAAATAGTAGTGCCAGCACACTACAACCCTAATCAAATCGTAACCTATAAGATTATTGATTCTGATTCTGGTTCGCTACCAAGCGACTATACAAATTGGTATCCAACAGTAAAGGTTAGCGACCTTGAGTGGGAATTACACCAATACCGCAGAGAAAGCCGAGAACTTAATAGATATACTCAAAAAGTGACTATGTTAGAAAGTCGCCTACCTGATTACCTTGATATGGATTCAGAGGAAATCGTTGCTGATATTTGTAGTATATTTGGATTTAATCCTACTAAGGAAATTGAATTTGAGGCTACCGCCACAATTAGAGGAACAATATCAGTTCCGTTAGATGAAGTTGCTAACTTTGATGTTAGTGATATTGACTTAAATGTTTATGCTGAACTAAGTTCATATGACGGAGATGTTGATGTTGAGATAGATAATATCTATAAAGCGTGATAGTAGGGCTATCCAAGACCTGAGCATGTCTTAAAACTGCTCCACCTCAAATTTCGAACCGATCTTGTTTAATTTGTCAAGTTACGAACGATGTCCGATTTGCCCCAATTTACAAACTAAACTTGATTTTGTCAGTATCTTATGATAAACTTATTAAAACACTACGGAAAGGAAAAAAATGGCTCATGAATTAGAAACGCAAAATGGCGTTGCTTCATTTGCTTCTTTTAGAGAACCTGCTTGGCATGGTCTTGGCACAGTTTTCTCAGAAGAAAAAACAACAAGCGAAATGCTTGCTGCTGCTAATCTAAATAATTGGAATGTTAGATTGGTTGATGTTGAGATTCCAAATACCCTTACATCAGATAAGGCTTATCAATATGTTGTTCGCACTAACCCTACGGATAACACACAGACCGATGTTCTCGGTGTTGTCGGTGAGCGTTATCATGTTTTACAGAATGAAGATTTATTTTCATTCGGTGATAATATCCTAGACGGCGGAGGTCGCTGGGAAACCGCTGGTTCAATTCGTGGAGGGCGTGTAGTATTCGGCTCTCTTGCTCTTGAGCGTGAAACAGTATTAGACCCTAATGGTGTTGCGGATAAAGTAAAAACTTATTTACTTATCAACACAAGCCACGATGGCTCTATTGCTATTCAAGCGTCAATAACACCCGTTCGTGTTGTATGCGCTAACACTCTTAATCTTGCTCTTGGTTCTAAGCGTGGCAAGAACGCTATCAAGCAATCATTCAAGATTCGTCATACACAGACCGCTAACGGCAAGGTTCAAATTGCTCGTGAGGCTCTTGGTCTTGCTAATGCTTATATGGACGCTTTTGATGTTATGGCTAAGGCTATGATTGAAAAAGAAATTACAGCGCAACAGTTCAATGATATTGTTCTTGCTGCTTATCCTAAGCCTGACAAAGACGCAGCGAAAGTTGCTCTTACTAAATGGACCAATAAGGTTGATGTTATCAATGACATCTATACAGGTCAATTTAATGGAATGATTGCTAACACCGCTTGGGGTGCTTTCAATGCTCTAACTGAACGCCTTGATTGGCACAGGTCTGCTCGTGGTGGTAATACTGAGGCAATGCTCGCTGCTGCTTCTGGATTTGACCCAATGATTACAGCAGAAAAAAATCGTCTGCTTGGTATTGTAAAAAATACTTTAGCGATTGCGTAAGTAATCGCAACTCCTGAGTAAGAGTATAAACTGCTCAATTTTTTTTACAAAATTCCCAGGATCTTAAAATTTTCGAAATGAGATTTTTTTATTTTATTTAATTACGAAGGACTTGCCTTTTCCCTAGGTTTTTGCTATTATTAGTTTATGACCCTAAACGTAGAAATATATGAAATGGAATACTCCGTATCTCCTGGTGGCGTTGACTGCTGGGAAATGACTATTGGCAATAAATGCTATTCAGGTTTTAAGACTGCTGGACACGCATTGGACCACTTGCTAATTATGCACCCTTCTGATACATTTGACTTATCAGTGACTTCTCTTAACGCATACCACAAAGAAATAGAAGAGGTAGGGGCATAATGAAACAAATAACAATACAGTTTACATTTGATAATGAATATACTGAGGAAGAGTTTCTTGCCAGTATGGATTCATGGATAAATGATTTTATGGATACAAGCATGGCTGATAACATGACTTATGAGGTATTAGAGGACGTAGAATAATGTCTCGACTGTATACAATTGATGAATTAGTTACAGAGATCTATGAAGACAACCTATCTCATTTTGATGACAGGGATACATCGGATGACTGTGATTGTCATATCCATACTACTATTAGGACTATTGTGCAATATTGGGAGTGACTTGACATCCCCCTGACATTTTGCTAAAATTGCATTACGAACTCAACAGAAAGGACCCCCTGTGCCAAACTGGTGCTACAACTATCTTGACATATCAGGTGATGAAACCCTGATTGCAGATATAAAACGACAACTCAATAAGCCATTTGTAAAGGACCATGATTCATGGAATGCTACAACAGGACAAATGGAAGTATCTCAAACCGCATACTCAAATCCTGTATTTGCTTTTCATAATATCTATAATCATATTCAGGACGGTATCTCTGATGAAGAGTATCTAAAGCAACCTGACCATAGCCTACCATTAGAAGAATCTCTTATGTTCAAAGGCAACCATTGGTATGACTGGAATGTAAGAAACTGGGGAACCAAATGGGATGTAGGAATTAGACATGGTGAGGAGTATCCTGAGACTGAGTTAATGGAAGAAGATGAGACTTCTCTTGCATACCGTTTTAATACCGCTTGGTCTCCACCTATTGAGGCTATAACTAAACTATCAACACAGTATCCAACTCTGCACTTCAATATGCACTATGAGGAAGAAACTGGTTGGGGTGGCGAGGTAGAGTTCAAGAATGGTTTTATTACTACCGTTGAAGAATATGATA
>Ga0315907_10007162_pt1 | contig 11673 bp, 13 predicted proteins | sample LakEriMetagenome_3_FD_203525 | JGI IMG/M metagenome (GOLD analysis project Ga0315907, IMG submission 203525) | Freshwater fungal communities from buoy surface, Lake Erie, Ohio, United States - Buoy 12 MA123 | ecosystem: Environmental > Aquatic > Freshwater > Lake > Lake biofilm | place: USA...
GTCAGGGGCATGATGCCCCGGAAAGTCCGAGAGACAAACACAGGGGGAGGCCCAGAGCCATGACAGCGACGCATGCAACCGGATTTGACCTGTCGCGCCTGGAGCGCATCGGCGAGCATCTTGAGCGTAACTATATCGGCCCGCAGAAGATCGCCGGGTGCCAGGTCGCCGTCGCCCGCCGGGGCGTCCCGGCCTATTCCGGAAGCTTCGGCAGCATGGACCTCGAGCGCGGCAAGGCCATGCGCGACGACGCCATCTTCCGTATCTATTCGATGACCAAGCCGATCACCTCGGTGGCCCTGATGATGTTGTACGAGCGGGGCTACTTCCAGCTGAACGATCCGGTCAGCCGCTACGTCCCCTCCTGGAAGAACCACCGGGTCTGGGTGTCCGGTGAGGGCGAGGACATGGTCACCGAACGGCCGCACCGGCCGGCCTCCTTCCGGGATGTCCTGGCGCACACAGCCGGCCTGACCTATGGCGGCGGGCTCCCGGGTGTCGGGATCCAGCACCCCATCGACAAGACCTACCGCGCGCTCAAGATCCGCTCGTCCGACTCGGCGGACAGCATGGTCGAGTTCATGGACAAGCTGGCCCAGGTGCCCCTGCGCTACCACCCCGGCGAGCGCTGGATGTACTCCCTGGCCACCGACGTCTGCGGCGCCCTGGTCGAGATCATCTCGGGCCGTCCCTTCGCCGACTTTCTGCGCGAAGAGATCTTCGAGCCGCTCGGCATGGTCGACACCGCCTTCCACGTCGCCCCCGACAAGGTCGACCGCTTCTGCGCCAACTACCAGCGGGGGCCGGACAAGGCGCTGAAGCTCATCGACGATCCGGAGACCAGCCACTTCACTCGCGATCCCGCCTTCAAGTCGGGCGGCGGGGGTCTGACCGGCACGACGGCCGACTACATGCGATTCTGCGAGATGTTGCGCCGGGGCGGCGAGCTGGACGGCGTGCGCATACTGGGGCCGCGAACCCTGGAGATGATGCATATGAACCACCTGCCGGGCGGCAAGGACCTGACCCAGCTGGCGATCGGAACCTTCTCAGAGACGGCGAACGAGGGCGTGGGCTTCGGCCTGGGCTTCGCCTCCACGCAAGGCGTGGTCGAGACCGGGGCGCTCGGCGTCGGCGACTATTACTGGGGCGGCGCAGCCTCGACCATCTTCTGGGTCGATCCGAAGGAGGACATGACGATGGTCTTCATGACCCAGCTCATGCCCTCGGGAACCTTCAACTTCAGGGGTCAGCTGAAGAACCTGATCTATTCGGCCATCGTCGAGTGAGGCGCCCTATCAGGCCGGGCGTGAGTCTGCCCAACAGCTCATCGATTGTGCGCCCGCCCTGCCGCCCGGAGTACGCAGTCCAAAAGAACATTTGCTCCAGCCTCAACGTGATCAAAGCGCGCGTGCTCCGACTCGTTGTGGCTGATCCCATCTTTGCATGGGATGAACACCATCGCCGTGGGACAAACCCTCGCCAGATAGACCGCGTCGTGGCCGGCGCCACTCACGACATCCATCCATGAATAGCCACGGTTCATTGCTGAGTTACGCACCTGATCGACCAGCTGAGTATCAAACTCCATAGGAGACCACTCGTTGGTCTTGTTCAGCGAGGCATCAACGCCTCGTCGGCTTGCAACCTCTTCAACAAGCGCCAGGAACCGTCCAGACATATCGCTACAACCTGACTTGTCGGGGTGCCGGAGATCGACCGAGAACTTCGCTTGGCCGGGAATGACGTTGCGAGAGTTGGGCCAGACCGAAATCATCCCGACTGTGGCGCGCGCTTCAGGGTGTATTCGTCCGATCGCTTCTATCCCGCAGATGATCTCCGCAGCGGCCTGAAGCGCATCCTTGCGTCGGTCCATTGGCGTTGGGCCTGCGTGGGCTTCATACCCGATGATTTCTACCTCAAACCAGACTTGCCCGAGGGCCCCGCGAACCGCGCCGATGGCTCGATCTTGCGCCTCCAGGATCGGCCCCTGTTCTATATGGGCCTCAAGGTAGGCGGCGGCAGGTCGCGAAACCAGACCTGCTGTTCCTGTATACCCAATGCGCGCAAGCTCATCGCCGAAGCGAGCCCCGTCACTTGCCCGAGCATCCAAAACGGTATCGGCGTCATAGACTCCCGCATACACGCCCGAGCCCGCCATGACGGGAAGAAATCGAGAGCCCTCCTCGTTCGTCCATGCGACAACCTCGATCGGCAGCTCGGTCAGGATGTGCTGTTCGGCAAGAACACGGCACACTTCTAGCCCGGCGAGTACACCGAACGCGCCATCGAACTTACCACCGCTCGGCTGAGTATCTATGTGACTGCCAATCAAGACCGGGGGCATATCGACTTTGCCAGCCCGTCGGAGATACATGTTGCCGACCACATCAATCGACACCGCTAGGCCCGCCGCCTGTGCCTGGCGCTTCAACCAGTCACGGCCCAATCGGTCCTCGTCAGTCAGCGCCAAACGACGAACTCCACCCGCCGGGGTGGCTCCAATTTGCGCCAACTCCATCAGGCTTCCCCACAAGCGTTGGCCGTTCACGGAAGTCAGCGAAGACGCTCCCACGTTCGCAAGTAGTGCCTAGCGATCTCCAGTAGTCGCGATCGTCCGAAGGCAGGACCATGGCCAGGGAACACCGACCGAACCGGCAGGCTCAGGAGGCGCTCCATGGTGCGGCAATAGGCTTCACGATCTGCACCCTCGATATCGTCCAGCAACGGCCCGTCATAAATCACATCACCGGAAAAGAAGGCGCCAGTCGACCGCTGAAACAGCCCAATTGAACCTGGCGAATGCCCGGGAAGGTGAAGAACCTCAAAGCACTGATCACCGAGATCAATGATATCGCCTTCATCTACAAGTTGTGAAACCCGGGCCGGTTTGAGGTGCTCGTCGACGGCCGAGAAACCCGAAAATGGCAACGCGCTCAAGGTTCCACAGCGACATTGATACCCTTTTCGCTCAAAACCCGCCAAGAGCTCATCTGGCCACATAGAAACATCCAAAGGGATGTCATCGGTAGCTTCTTCAATCGCTTGCGCCTCAAGACGATGCGCACATAAGTCCAAGAACTCATGCGCGGCGCCCACATGGTCACGATGGGCATGAGTGGCGACAAGCGTAACTGGGCGATCCGCATCAGTGGGGAGATATGGCCTCAGGGGCACTAGCCCCAAGCCTGCATCAATGACGAGATCCCGATCTCGCCCGGACACCATCCAGATATTGCTCCGAAGCAGCGGAACGACATGCGGTTCCGTGATCAAAACAAACCCACCGATGTTCCTACGCCGGCGCCAATGCCTTGCAACCTCCGTCGGAGAACTTTGAGCGACGGTGGTCAAATGCCCACCGCCCCTTCCAGGCCGCGTCCCTGCGAGATATCGTTCGGAATCCCCCAGCGTCCTAATACTGTATCCTTGAGACGCTCCTTCAGAAAAACAGCCTGATCACCCAATGTGATGGCGGCGACGACCAGACCATCCGCCAGAGTGATCAGGAGCCCGGCTTCATTATCGAGATCGAGCCCATCACTGAGGCGGCCCGCTCGCCTCGCCATATCCAAGGCATCTCGAACGATGCGCGTTGTCTCCAAGTATGTCTCCAAATCCACCCGCTTCATCGAAGACTCCGCGCGCGTTCCCATCACAAACGCGATAATCGATCGGGCGAAAAAGATATCGGCTGCAGACCGTTCAAGCAGGCACTCGACCAAACTAACCAGACACCCCAGCTCATCGCGCTGATTCTCGGCCACACGCCGTAGCTCTCCAATGGACCTCTCTGAAAAATACTGGAAGGCGAACTCGAACAAATCGTCCCGAGACTGAAAATAGTGCAACGGTGCAGCGGGACTCCGCCCGCACTCGGTTGCAATCATTCGTATCGAAGCGCGGTCGATACCCACGCGCGCGATAACCCGCGCGGCAGCCTCCACAAGCTCAATCCGAACCTGTGCGTGGTCCACGACCTTTGGCATCACTCTACCACTCGATCTATTGCGAAAAACGGTACCAGCGAACGCGCCAACAAATCCCCCAATTGCTCCGAGAGATTGTGCCCCGCCCCGTTCACAACCTTAAGCTCGCACCCGAGGCGCCGGGCCAGGTCATCACCGTGATCCTCACCAAAGAAGCAGTCATGACTCGCCTGAATGACAAGACACGAACATGAGATCCGGTTGAGATCATCGTAAACCGATCTGGATTGAATCATCGCTTCCAAGTGTCTCGCCACACCTTCGGGGCGATATGCGCGATCAAAATCTGCATTAGCAATCGCAGAAGCGACCCTTTCGTCTGCCTGAAAACCTGGTCCGCTCGCAACCCGCATGAGCTCGATACGCCTACTAATCGCCTCCGGTCTCGAGACACGCTCGGAAATCGATATACTGCCAGAAATAGCGGCCCAACTGGGTTTCGACAAATGAGGCGCTCCCGACGTTGAGAACAATAAAGCAAGCGACCTTACCCGTTCAGGATACCGCAATGCCGCGCGGATAGCAATCTGTCCCCCCATCGAATAACCTACGATGTTTATACTTTGCACATCGGGTACAACAGCAGCTGCTATCGATATGAGGTCATCGGCAAGATCATCAAGCCTATACCCATGCGATTCAGACGAAAGGCCGGCATCCCTCGTATCAAATGACAGAACTTGGAAGCCGCTGTCCGCTAATGCGCTCTGCAACGAGATCGGCCAGACGGTGAGTTGGTCACCGAACCCGGTCGATAGGACCACCACATCCCCGTTGGGAGGCCCTATGAGGCAGTACTCGAACTCAAGCTCACCTGCAGGAATACTTGGCATCAGCGCTCATCGCTCCGCTTAAAGCCCAGGTCAAGAACAACCTGCTGCGTGAAGTTGTAGTGAGGCCGATCCCAGAACGGAGCGTAATAACCTGGTGCTGCGACAGGCGATGAACGTGCAGCATGAATTGACGCTATAACTTCGGCGTCTTCTTCACCAGCAGATGCCCAACTAGCTTCGACCAAAGAACGAAGTTCATTGTATTCAGTTGCAGTCGCAATTTCGCTATCGAAGTAGGACGCTGACTCGACCGAAACGCCATCCTCATCAACTGGATTAACAATAGTGAGATGTAAATGCTCTCCAATGAGAGATGCATATAGATTGGGGTAAAGCGATACAATTATGTTACAATCAAAGGGCCGCCCGTCTCTTGTCCTCAAGTCAGGAATGCCCAAACTATCATAAGTCGCTCCTACGGCCTCGCGTCTAAAGGCGAGTCCACGCAGACCCCTATCGACGATTTCCTCGTAGCGCTTGACGCCATCCTTTGTGACTCTCGGCACCTCGTCTGATACACGATACCTATGGTGTACCGTACTCTCATGATAGATATTGATACAGGCATTCTCATGATGGGTCTTCCAGTTTCCCTTGCAGGTCAGCATTGAAATCGCCCTGGTACCTCTGGAATCTCTCCCCACCTCGAGCGCAGCAAAATCTAGGTTCGCGAACCGCTCTCTGAGGGGCGCAACATATTCGTCAAACTCTATATTAGATCGACCCGAAACATTAACAAAGACGATATTACCAAAGACATTGCTAGAGATCTCCAAAAGATTCCGTTCGGGATGACTGATCGACTCAGCTGAGTCAGACGCGCCTCCGTTCCAGAATGGCGCAGAAACCAAGATGCCATTCAGATCGTAATTCAGGCCGTGATAGGCTCCTGTGAGTGTTTCAGCTCCCCTCACAGGTTCAAGAAGAACCGGACATTGATCATATGGACACAGGTTGTGGAAGACGCGGACCGCTGTTTCGCTGACTCGCACTAGGAGTAAAGGTGCACCAATAAAAGAGAGCGGCACCGCATCCCCAACCTCTGGTACAGCGTCGACCAAGCATAATGCTGCCCAACCACCAAAGAAAATTGCCTCCCGCTCAGCCTCGAAGAATGCACGATCCGTAAATGCGCGGGGAGGCAAGGTCGACGCACTCTCTATGGGAGCAAACACCGCGTCGATCTCGGCATCGAGCAAGAGGGAGTTGTTTGAAGGAACTAGTGTCAACGTCTTACCCCAATCACACACAGCGCCGAGTCGGCGGCGCTCTTTCCGCTCTGAATTGCGCCCTCGATCTGGCCGGGCATAGAAAGAGCCGTTTCGCTACCCGCCCAAATGATCCGTCCAACCGGTTCGCGCAGGGCGGAACCAAAGTTGGTCCATACGCCTGGCCCCGGCGCGGCTACACAGCCATGGCTAAATGGCTCGTCCAGCCAAAACCTGTCCTCATAGTGCATCGCTGATTTAGCCCTCGCACCAAGAATGGTCTCAAGCCGATCAATCGCCAAGCGAGCCCGATCGCGCTTGGGCCACCGCCAGATATCGAGCGCTTCACGGGCGCCGAAGAACCCGACGATCACCGCGTTGTCGTCGCTCGCAGTACCGTCAAATGTCGAGAAGTTCGGTCCTGAAACATTGCCGGAGAAACCTGCATCTCTCCAGAATGGCGTCTGATACACCACGTGGAACTTGAGGCGACTGAACGGTATGTATCTCCTCTGGACGCACAGTCGCCTCGGCGGAAGCTCAGGTTCGAAGACGATGCCTGCCGCCACCGCAGGCGGCAGGGCCACAATGACCGATTGAGCCCTGAAGGTCGCGCCCGAGGAAGTCCTCGCTGATACCTCATTCTCGCTGGCCACAATGCGCTCTACCGGGTCCCCAAGCCGCACGGCGGATCTCAAGTCAAATGCAACTTGCTCGGCGAGAGTTCCGAGACCCTGTGGCAGGACCTCGCTATCGTGGCGGACCCCACCCAGGCCGAGAAGCGACGCAAATCCCCCATTCGCACGCGCATAGAAGAGAGCGTGCAGAAAAGAGACTTGCTCTGGCAGACCGAGAAAACCTTCGCAGATCTGGTCAACCACGGCAGTTGCGCTGGAAGAGAGCTCCCTAGCGCACCATCCTGCTACCGTTTCTTTGTCGAACGCTTTGGACCGATCATCATTAGCAGGTAACTCTAGATCAATAGTACTCGCAATACTATCCAACCGACGGACAACAATCTCAGTCTCTGCCGGATCGAGATCGGAAAGCTTGAGTATATCCTCAGGGAGGCCATCGGCAGCAGAGCGACCGTAGATCCAATCAACTCCACCTATTGGGCGCGGGCGAATCTCAAACCCGAACTCAGACGCCAGTTTACGGATTTCGGGTTGACCAGGCCCAATCCACTGGGCGCCCATCTCAAGACGGGCGCCCGCCAACTCGGTGGTCTGCGCACGTCCCCCAGCGCGTCCGCGCCCCTCTAGGACGATCGGTCGCGCGCCCATTGCGCGCAATGCTCTGGCGGCGGATAGCCCGGCAAAGCCACCCCCGACTATGATTACGTCAGTTTGTTGTTGGATCATGGCGACGCGCCCTAGAAGTCTGCCTGGACGCGGATGCCCCAAGTCCGGGGCTTACCCCACGCGCCTGCTGCAGTATCAGCGAAGACATTCGAATTGAAAGAGAGGTATATTTCATCTAGTACATTATCAATGAATCCCTCAATAACGTAATGGCCATTCGGATCTTTCCACTTAAGACTCGCATTCAAGAGACCGTATCCCTCAGAACGCTCGTTTGCTTCATCGGAGCCCGATGCAGAGAAGCTAAACTGGCTCCGCCAATCGCCGTCAACCTGAAAGATCAAGTCGCCACCTCCGCCAAGCCCGAGATTATACTCTGCAAGCCAATTCAATGAGATCTCAGGAGCCATCGGCAATGGATTCCCATTGACCGAAACAAATCCCGGTGGAAATGGCGTCGACTGAACATTTATTGAACTTATTTCTGTTTTCAAGACCCCAATACCAGCGATTAATCTAATTTCCTCCGTAGGTCTCAGACTAATATCTCCGTCTAACCCAATTATAGATGCATCCCCAAGAGACACTAATCTAGTGATATTTATATTCGAATTGGTATCTAGCGCAATCGATTGAATATCTTTGTATTCATAGGCGAATGCTGCTCCGTTCAAGAAAACACGTCCGCCATAGTATCCAGACTTTATTCCTACCTCAAATGAGCTGATTGTCTCTGGCGCAACAGGACCTATCGAGTCTGGATCAAAGACAAACGTAGCATTGAAACCACCCGCCTTATATCCAGTCGAGAAGCTAGAATATAAAAGTGTTTTTTCAGTCGTCCTCCAGCTAACTCCAACAGTTCCAGTGATACTGTCTTTGCGAATCGAACGGCTTTCTTTTGACATAAAACCTGGTGATATTACATCAATTGATTTACTGTCATATGTATAACGTGCGCCAGCTGTCGCGGTTATATCTTTCGACAATGGGTAATCGGCTCTTGAAAATACAGCCCAAGACTCTGATTTTTGGTCGGCGAAAGTGGCGAAATTTGGTGGTGATTCAACTGAAGAAGAGCGATTCTCGCTGAAATAATAGACACCCAATATCCACTTCAAGCTATCGTCTTCCCCTCCATTCAAACGCAATTCTTGCGTAAACTGGTGAGCAGCAAGTGTATATGATGTAAATCCCCGGTCTATCGCAGCTGCGTCGGCATCTTCTTCAAATATTTTGTCCACGCTCTGAAATGCTGTGATTGAAGTAAGAGATGCGCCACCGAAGTCGTGGGTGTACGTGGCCGATCCCAGACGGAATTCGAACTCATTCCGCAAATGTGGAACGTTCGACAGTCCTACGCGAGGATCTCGAACACCGCGCTCTCCGGCGCTGTTGAAGCACAAGTTGGCCGCAGCTTCATTCTGCGTGCAATACGTCACGAGATCAGCCTTCAGCAATCCGGTGAGCGGATAGAGAACGGATGTCCCATCACTCCGGGCGTAGTCTGTGCGCAGCAACAGGGTGGATTGTTCAGAAACGTCTACCTCGAGTTGTGCGCGACCTGAGGCTACATCAGCCTGCCCGAAGCCACCCTGATGGGTCGTGAGGCTACGCTGCCAACCGTCATCGCGATTTGACCGAAAAGAGACGCGACCTCGCGCCCAGGCCGCGAGCGGTCCCGAAGCCGACGCCTCATAAATCTGTTGTCCGAAACTGCCGAACTGCACGCCGAAACGACCCTCGAAATCCGATGTCGGACGCGCAGAGATCACATTAATGACCCCACCTGTTGCATTGCGGCCGTACAAAGTTCCCTGAGGACCTTTCAGGACTTCAACTCGCGTAACGTCGAAGATTGGTGCTGCCTGTGCGGCCTGTGTACCGAGGTAGACATCGTCAAGGTTGAGCGCGACAGGAGTCTCGGTGACATCCCCAAAGTCAAGCAGGCCGACGCCGCGCATGAAAAAGGTTGGATTCGTTCCTTCTCCAAAGACTGTAGAAACCTTGAATCCGGGCGTCTGAGCAGCCAGCTTTGCTGGTGTATCTATGCCGAGGCCTAACAGCGCCTCTCCGCTCAGCACGGTCACCGTAAGCGGAACGTTCTGAAGTGGCTCCCCCCGTCGCTGTGCGGTCACGATCACCTCTTCCGTCGCCCATTCCTGCGCAATCGCCTCAGAGCCGGCGGGGGCGCAGACCAAGCCGGCCAACCCCAGAGCCGACAGCACTGTTTTTCGTGACATTCTCGGTTCCCTTGTTTTTATAATTGTGTTTGATAAAAACGTTATGCGTGCTTGTCAATCGGGATGGCGTTCTGCACGCGCTGATCAGGAGGCGCACACTGCGCCTCATGGTTTGGCTTTGGTCATCGAACAGGGAGCGGAAGGAGAGGTGATGGCCATGCGCAAGCGCCCATCTTTATCCAACTACAGTCTCTCTCCACGTCAGGATTGGTGCGGGCAACTTGGAAGCCACGGACACCCATGATGTCGACGATTATCGGCTCGCTCGGCGTTGGCCTGATACTCTTGGCTTTCGCCGCACTGCACCTACGGCGCGCCGCACCCACAGGTCGAATATATCTTACGGCAAATGCGATCGGCGCAGGTCTAGCGTGCTTGTCCTCCGTGATGATTGAGTTTCTGCCCTTCGTCATTCTAGAGGGCGTCTGGTGCGCGATTGCAGTGGGCGGCCTTGTTCGCAGCTTTCTCGGCGATCGCCCTATGCACCTTGGCCGAAAAGACGATAGCCGACCCACCTGAACTTTCGATCGAGTAGATCGCTCATGTCGCCAAGCCAAGCTTGACTCACGTGGCTATCAGGGTCGCCACAGATGGGCGATTTGGGTTAGCGGTCGGAGACGCAGATGCATCGGATCATGGTCCAGTCAGAGTTTTCCCGGCTCGTGGGCGCTAGAGTATCGTGCGTTTAGCCGGAGGCATATCCGGCGTCCTTAAGGGAGTTCCAGTACTCGTCGGGCTCGTAGAGGTTGCAGACTTAGCCGACAGCGCGCCACAGGTCCTCAGAGGTTCGGGCGAAGATGGCGCGCAGGTGGGCCTCGAGCTTTGAGAAGGCCATCTCGATCGGGTTGAGGTCGGGTGAGTAGGGCGGCAGGAACAGGAACCAGGCGCCCCTGGCTTTGAGGGCCTCTTCGGCGCGCGGGGGAGTGTCCGATGTTCTGTGTAAGCGGCGTTTTGGGTCATTGATCGCGCTCTCAGCGAGCTGAGAGCGCGAAGCGGTCGCCGAACAGGACGGCAAACTGGCCCATGGCGGCGGTCCAGGCAACGGGGCGTCGCCAATGGACGCCGGCGTTCTGGATGGCTAGGTAGAGCAGCTTCATGGCCGCCTCGTCGGTTGGGAAGTTGCCGCGGGTCTTGATGATCTTGCGCAAGGACCGGTTCAGGCTCTCCACGGCGTTGGTGGTGTAGATCATTTTTCGGATGTCCGGCGGGAAGGCGAACAGCGGGATCACGTGCTCCCAGGCCCGCCGCCAGTCCTGGCCGACGGCGGGATATCGGGCGCCCCAGCGATCCTCAAAGTCGGCCAGTCGACCCGAAGGAGGACATGACCATGGTCTTCATGACCCAGCTCATGCCCTCCGGCACCTTCAACTTCCGGGGGCAGCTGAAGAACCTGGTCTATTCGGCCATCATCGACTGAAGACGGCGGGAGAGATCCTACCGGGCCTGCCGCGCCCACACCGCCGTGCGACCGGCGCCCTCGTCGGCGAAGGCTGCGGCCTCGGCGCGTCGGACCGCCGTCAGGGCCTCCGCGGCGGTCCGGACCCGGCAGCCGGGACGGGGACAGGCGGCGGGCCAGATCCGGGCCCGGATCACCCACCCCTCCGCGTCCACCGCCAACGGCCGGAACCCGTAATAGCTCCAGGCCTCGGTCCCCGGGCGTCCGGTCTCGACCTGGAGCACGCCGGGATCCCCCGGGGCATAGAGGTACCGGCGGGCGGCGCCCGCCGCCTCGGGGGCGGGCCGGGAGAGGGCCTGCTCACCGAACTGGAGGGGATCGGCGCATTCGGGCCACCGCTCCAGGCGGGCGCGAAGGTTGAACCGGCAGTCCGCGCGGGCCAGGGTCCACAGCCCGGGCTTCGGGGGGGACTCCGCCCCCGGTGGGATCGCCAGCAGGGGCGCCGGGGAGACCGCCTGCCCACCCGTGGCGGTGAACAGGGCTGAGGCCGCCGCCAGCGCCACGATACCCATCTGGATCCTCACTTCCGGCGGAATCACCGAGAGGCCGGAAGTATGGCATGATACCGGCCTGACTCGCGCGCCGGAGGTTTTCCATGCCGATGACCCAGACCGCTCTCGAGACGGAACTGAGGGAGGCC
>Ga0315907_10007163_pt1 | contig 11673 bp, 9 predicted proteins | sample LakEriMetagenome_3_FD_203525 | JGI IMG/M metagenome (GOLD analysis project Ga0315907, IMG submission 203525) | Freshwater fungal communities from buoy surface, Lake Erie, Ohio, United States - Buoy 12 MA123 | ecosystem: Environmental > Aquatic > Freshwater > Lake > Lake biofilm | place: USA...
CTAGGGCAAAATAGTTTTCAATTAGACATATTGGATGCTTTGGCCAGTCAACTACCTATGCGTAAGGAATTAGCCCAAACTTATCTTCAATACCGATCTGCATTACAGGTATGGAAAGAATTGGAGGCTTTTAAAGAAAAAGAACAAAAAGAATTCGATTATTTTAATTTTTTGTTTACGGAACTAGAGGAAGCAGCATTGAAACCTGGTGAAATAGAAGCACTGGAGCAGGAATTAGGGATGCTTGAACATGCCGGTCAGGTAACTACTGTCTTACAAAGGGTAAATCATTTATTAGATAGTGCAGATCAGCCTGTAACACAAACTATTCGTTCATTGGTACACCAATTGGAAACCATTGCTGCCTATCATCCTCAAATTTCATCATTAGCTGAAAGACTCCGTTCTGCACAAATTGAACTTAAAGATATAGCCGATGAAACGGATCGCATATCTTCTGGAGTTAGTATGGACGAATCTCGTCAGCAGGAAGTAAATGATCGATTGTCGGTAGTATATAAACTATGTAAAAAACACCAGGTAAAGTCAACCGATGAACTTTTACATATTCAGGAAGAGTTGTTTTCTCGAATAAGTAAAGTTGCAAATCTGGAGAATGAACTTCATGCGGCAGCTGAAGGAACAGTACGATTAAAGAAATTAGCGGAGAATGTGGCAACAAAAATTTCCAACGGTCGGAGAAAAGTTATACCAGGATTTGAGAAGCATGTACAAAAATTATTAGAAAGAGTGGGGATGCCCAATGCGCGCATGTCTATTCAAGCTGAAAAAGATGAACTTTCTCTTTCTGGAATAGACAAAGTGGAATTTCTATTTGATGCTAATAAAAGTGGGAAGTTCGAATCACTCAGAAAAGTAGCTAGTGGTGGAGAATTTTCTCGATTATTACTCTGTATCAAAACACTGGTGGGTGATTCTCTCTCCATGCCAGTGATGATCTTTGATGAGATCGATTCCGGTATAAGTGGTGAAGCCGCAAAACAAGTAGGATTACTGATGAAGGAAATGGGTAAAGGGCATCAAGTTATTTCCATTACCCATCAACCACAGATCGCGGCCCAGGCAGATGCTCATTTTTATGTATTCAAACAGGAATCTGATGGTGCCATTCGTACGCAACTGCGTCGTTTAGAACAGGATGAACGAATCCGATCTATAGCTCAGATGATGAGCGGAGAAAATCCATCTGAAGCTGCTTTGAATAATGCCAGAGAACTCATTACTGCCGGATAAATTCAGTATTCATTTCTAAACCTTATTTTTGACATTATGAACCAACTTCTAAAAGGGAAAAAAGGGATCATTTTTGGTGCCCTTGATGAAAAATCCATTGCGTGGAAAACGGCCCTTGCCTGCCATGCTCAGGGAGCTCAGTTAGTATTGACCAATGCACCCATTGCGTTGCGAATGGGACAGATCAACGAATTGGCAAAACAAGTAAATGCGCCTGTTATTCCAGCAGATGTTACCAGTATGGATGATCTAAAAAATCTTTTTGAGCAATCCATGTCTCATTTTGGTGGGGGAGTAGATTTCGTTCTTCATTCTATAGGGATGAGTTTAAATGTTCGCAAAGGAAAAGGATATACGGAATTAGATTACGGCTTCAATCAAAAAACGCTTGATATTTCTGCCATGTCACTGCATCGTGTTTTACGCACAGCATGGGATATGGATGCTATCCATGAAGGAGGAAGTGTTATCGCGCTTTCTTATATAGCGGCTCAACGTGTTTTTCCTGATTATAGTGAAATGGCTGACGCCAAAGCTCTACTGGAAAGCGTAACCCGAAGCTTTGGATATCATTATGGGGTTCGTAAAAAAGTGCGTGTAAACACCATCTCCCAATCTCCAACCCGTACTACAGCGGGAAGCGGTGTTAAAGGTTTTGACGGATTTGTTGATTTCGCCGAAAAAATGAGCCCATTAGGTAATGCATCTGCAGAAGAATGTGCCAATTACATCGTTGTTATGTTCTCTGATTTAACCAAAATGGTTACTATGCAGAATTTGTTTCATGATGGAGGCTTTTCTTTTACAGGGGTTACTCAGGAAGTTGTGGAGCAAATGGGCAAATAATATACTTCTTTTTAAGGCCGTTGATTTGTTGTAACTTGTAAAAACAATTTTATTGTTTTATAAGGAGAAACTTTGTTGACAGGGATCCAATCATCCAGGATTTTATTTCGTACCGTGCCGGCGGCAATGCTCATTGCTATTGCCTTACTAACGAGTGTGCACGTATTTATTTCCTATCAGATCCGACATCTTCTTCCCAGATTAGTCAATTCATTATCCGATGGTAACTATACCCTTACCTATAAAACAGTTAATTATAGTTATATAAAGCCTGAATTGCTGTTAACGGGAATTCAGATGAAGCCTGCATCTAATTCTTTAGAGACATCTTATACCATTACAGTTGATACACTCTATTTAGGTATTGAATCATTTATTCCTCTTTTTTTAAAAACCAGAGAATTGAATGTTGATAAAATTAGGTTGGTACATCCTATGATTATAGGTAAAAGAATGAAACATCCCCGTGGTTTTCTAACCGATGGTGAATTGCATATTCAAGTAAGTCGGTTACAGCAGAATGCTATACGTTTTCTCAATGTTCTACAAGTTGATGAATGCAATTTAGTAAATGGTCATTTTAAATATTATCCACAGGTACAGCAGGAAGAACAGTACTTCAATATTGAAAATATAAATATTTCAATAAAGGATCTATTCATAGCTAAGCCAGACCATGCTTTGAAGGAGAGGATAAGTGCTTCCATTCACCTTGATCTGCATCAGCCCCATTTCCGATTTCCTGATACGAGTTTTCAAATATCACTGAATACATTTATTTGGGATAATCAGCAACATTATATTGAGGCTGAGGATTTTAGTATTGCACAACGCCAAACACAACTGCGGGATAGTTTTCAAATTCGACTGGATACCCTTCATATCCGTAAAATGGATTGGTCATTATGGCTAGATTCCGGTATTGTTCGGTTAGATACCCTATTAGCAAACAATGGAAATCTTTTTTTCTCATCAAATACATCTACTAAAAAGAAAAAAGCCGATACAACTTCTTTACGAAAAATGAAATTCTGGGATGCTATTGGAGATCTCGATATTCATCATTTTTCAGCCAAACATTTCAAGGCTGCACTAATCAATCAACTGCCGGACAAAGAAAGAAATTATTCTCTGTTTGGAGACACTCTTGTGATCAATGATTTGTCGATCAGGCCAGGAAAGCTTCAACCATTATTGGTAAAGGATCTTACTCTCTCTGTGAGAGAATTTATGGACAGAGGTAGTGGCAACAAGTTCAAAACATCTTTTTCAAAGCTTTATTTCAAAGGGAATACACTAAATCTATATGATTATTTTATTTCCTCTACCCGATTTAGTAAAACGGGTGAAGGATCATCTCTGTCCATTCCACAACTATCTTTAACTGGACTTTCATTTCAAGATATCTTCGACAAAAAGGCCATAATACGGGAGATTACCATGGAATCCCCAAAATTCATCATTGCTCAATGGAGCCGGAAAAATGAAAAGCGATTCTCCGGCTTAGAAGAAATACGTCCCTTTATAGATGTTGAACGCTTGTTCATTAACCATGCTTCCATTTTAATAAAAAAAAATAAGGCAAGAATCAATGCAGATGACGTATCTGCTGATATTCTGGCACATGAAGCACTCATGGCCAATTCCGCAGATGCACTATTGGCAAGTTTGCGCAACGTGGCTATTTCGAAATTAGATCTGGCATTACCAACCTACCATTTCATTTTACAGAATGGTAGTATCGATTATAGAAATAAATCGTTGCGATTCAGAGATGTGCATTCTAACATCATGAATGGCCGAATACGGGCCGACTTAAAAAATGTTGCCATAGATGCCATGCCTGAATTTAAACCACTGGAATCTCGACCGGCATGGCAATTCAAGAAAGTGGATATTGCATCTGGTTCGATTAGTTTACTTCCCGAACAAAAAAAGATTACTGCTTCCAGTCAGCTTATTTTACGTTTAAATGAACTGAATTTTGGCAATATAGATTTTTCTTATGCGGATAATAAAACCAAGCTTAATGCCAATTTCAAGCAAATCATTACTACCGATGCTCAGTTGAATGAGGGACAAATGTTATGGAGGCGTGCAGAAGCTAATGGCACACATTTGAGTCTTAATTTACCTGGTTTAAGTGTAAACAGCAGGAAGTTTACTTTACGTTCAACAGGTGAGTCTGTTTTGGATAGTGCCGATGTTCGTATTAGTAAGCCAGGGATATCTGCTCATATTATTGCTCAGCAGATCATTTCAAATGAGGATTTTCGAAGTTATGACCCAGACACATTGGTTTTTGACCGCATAACACTGTTAAGACCACAGATTATGGCATCGATATTTGATAGTACAAATCAGATAAAGGATAGTCGAACATTTTTAGTTGGTACTAAGCAATTTGAATTAAAAGATCACTTAATACGCGTTTCAGTAGCTCGCGATAAAGATCCATTTCATTTTGAAACCTCAGGCAAATTGATGTCGGGGGAGGAATTATATCTGGATCAGGTAAATGGAGATTCAAGATTCACCCTTAAGAATATTTTTTCTGATCTTGATTCTATAAAATTTATTGCTGAGGGTAACGAAGTATTTCGTTCCGGTAAGATACGTACATCATTACAAAATATAGTCAGAGATCGAAGAGAGTCAAATATTATGTCCCTTGATATTGATCGTTTCTCTATGCAGGATATAGACTTGTTCAGGCAGAAAAATGGGGATACGATGCAGCTAAGAACAAAGGGTGTTGATATCCGTTCGGTGAAACGTCTTTATTTGAATAAAGATTCTGCACTTAAGGAAGCCTTTAAGTTACCTTCATTGAGGATCTATCCTGGAAATTTTATATATCGTACCAGGCGATCGGCATTTGATATTTATCAATTGGATGTAAATATTGAGGATAAAATGCTTTCATGGGATAGTCTCGTTGTTTTAAATCGTACACCCAGAGCTGAATTTTTTAAAAATAGCTACTATGAAAAAGATTATTTCACGTTAAGAACAGGAGCTTTTAGAGCAGATTCCCTACAACCCATTCTTCGATTAAAGGATACTGTTGCTTACGCAAAGAAGATCTTGGTGGACTCCTTATATTTAAAGATAGAACGAGATAAAAGACTCAAAGATGATACCCTTTCTTATCGTCCATTACTTGCGGGTATGTTAATGAAAATCCCGGTTCCCGTGATTATGGATTCTTTCCAATTGACAAATGCTACTATTTGGCATAATGTAATTGATGATAAGACCGAAAAAGAAGGTTCCGTTTATTTTACTTCCGTAAATGCTGGTATTAAGAATGTACGAAATATTGATATATCGGATATGGATAGTATATCTGTGGACGTGGAAAATAAATTCATGGATAGAGGTATTATGCAGCTTCGCTATGTACAATCTTATAAGAAACCGGATCAACAGTTTTCTCTAGGTGTTCGTATGGGAAAATTAGATTTGCAGGAGCTTAATAGACTAATCCTACCATTGCAAAATGTACAATTGGAAGATGGAAGGATTAATCATTTATCGATGGATATAAGTGGTAACGATAGTATAGCCTATGGAAGAATTAAAATGAGCTATGCTGATCTTAAAGTTTCGTTGATAAATAAAGAGAATGAACGGAGGTCTGTTATATCTATTCTTGCGAATTTATTTGTAAGGGGAAAGAATAACCGATCAAATCTTATTCTAACAGAACGGCTTAAAGAAAAGTCAGTTTTCAATTACTGGTCTAGAATATCACTCAACGGCTTTCTTACCAGTATAGGAATTGGAAAGAATGGTAAAAAGAACCGGAAGTTCTTTCGCAAATTGGAAAAGAACAACCGTGTAGAAAATCTTTTTAATTAGTATTCGTCTTCGTTGAAGAAAAAGTCTTCCTGGCTTGGGTAATCAGGCCAAATATCTTCAATACCCTCATAGATCTCACCTTCATCTTCAAGTTCCTGTAGATTTTCAACCACTTCAATAGGTGCCCCACTACGAATAGAATAATCGATCAATTCGTCTTTTGTAGCTGGCCAGGGTGCGTCTTCCAGATAGGATGCTAATTCTAGGGTCCAAAACATTGGTTTTCTCTTTATATTTTCGCAAAAGTAATTTTTGTATAATAATAACCAAATCCAGTTATTAAGGCTTTTTTCACTTTTTTTACGGGAATTGCCTCATTTTTGTCTTTTAACTATACTAAATGCTTACAGCTCAGAACATACACAAGTCCTATGGAGATCTTCCGGTCCTAAGAGGAATTGATCTGACTATCCATACAGGCGAGATTGTTTCCATTGTCGGCTCTTCCGGAGCAGGGAAATCGACTCTTCTTCATATTCTAGGCACCTTAGACAAGCCCGACAAAGGAAGCTTTCAAATTGCCGGAGAGCAGGCAGACCGTTTAAAGGGAAAAGCCCTTGCTCGCTTCCGCAATCAACATATAGGTTTTGTCTTCCAATTTCATCACTTGCTTCCAGAATTCAACGCACTTGAAAATGTTTGTATTCCGGGATGGATTGCTGGAACCAAGAGGAAGCAAGTAGAGGAAAAAGCCTCAGATTTATTAGAAAAGTTAGGGTTAAAAGATAGAATCACACACAAACCTTCTGCCTTATCGGGAGGCGAGCAGCAACGTGTAGCAGTGGCCCGTGCACTGATCAATTCACCTCAGATCATCTTTGCCGATGAGCCTACTGGAAATCTAGATTCAACTCATGCCAGAGAGCTTCATGAATTGTTTCTTACGCTTCGCAACGATCTTGGCCAAACCTTCCTAATCGTTACCCATAATGAAGAATTAGCTGGCATGAGCGATCGTGTGGTGCATATGAGTGATGGAAAGATATGCTGATCAACCACTCACACCCGCGGCTTCCAGGGCGTTTCCGCAATATTTAGTTGCTTAGATATAAAGCGTGATAATACAAAGAGATAATCGCTAAGGCGATTTAAATATTGCAAGATTAGCGGTTCTACTTCCAGACTCTCTAGCTCTAAACGCACACAGGCACGCTCCGCTCTTCTGCAAACACAACGGGCGATATGCAAATGGGATACAATAGCATGGCCACCAGGTAAAATAAACGAACGCATTGGTTCCAATTGCTCATCCATCCGGTCTATCTCATTTTCCAAAAGTAAGATGTCCGTATCTTTTAAATCAGGGATGCGCATCTTTGGCTCCTTTACAGGATCACACGCTAATGAAGATCCAATGGTGAATAAACGATCCTGAACTTCGAGAAGAATCCTTTTACATTGCTCATCCTGGATCTGATCGCGACATAAACCCAGGTATGAATTCAATTCATCAACGGTACCGTAGGATTCGATACGTAAATGCGATTTTGGAACCTTTGTTCCACCTATCAGAGAAGTAGTCCCTGTATCTCCAGTTTTAGTATATATTTTGAACGACATAATGTTAAAACATCTTAAATGCCTGAAAGCTAACTTTTGTTCGGCTTGTGAACAAAGTTTTACTTGGCTATCTCAGTTTGTTTAACCTTATCCGATTCTATAACACCATCCCGTAAACGAATAACCCGATGTGCATAATTGGAAATATCTTCTTCATGCGTAACCAGAACTACTGTATTTCCATCTGCATGGATCTTACTGAATATATTCATGATCTCATAAGACGTTTTTGAATCCAGATTTCCAGTAGGTTCATCAGCTAAAATAATGGATGGATTATTGACCAATGCACGAGCAATAGCCACACGCTGGCATTGTCCGCCAGATAACTCATTTGGTTTATGGGTATAACGTGATTCCAAATCAACTTTTTTGATTACTTCCATCGCCATCTCTATCCTTGTTTTTTTGGGGATACCAGCATACACTAATGGGAGGGCAACATTTTCAAGAGCTGTTAATCGGGGTAACAAATTGAACTGTTGAAACACAAATCCAATTTCTTTATTTCGGATATCTGCCAACTGATGATCCGGCATCTGGCTGACATCATATCCATTCAAAATATAGGTACCCGATGATGGGGAGTCCAGACATCCTAAGATGTTCATCAGTGTACTTTTACCCGAACCTGAAGGTCCCATCAGCGCGATATATTCATTTTCCTTAACACTGAGCGAGATACCTTTTAGTACTGGTAAAATCTGCTTACCCATTACGTAATTCTTCTTTATCTCGTCTAAAAGGATAACTTCACTCATTGAACTTATTTTTTAATCACTTTAGGAACAGTAAAAAAACTTCCTTGACTATCAGTAGCGTTTTTCAGCGCTTCAGGGGTAGTAATAGAGCCCTTAATGCTATCGCTTCTCAACCGATTCACCTCGTGGCTCATATGTAAAACAGGCTCTAGGCCTGAAGTGTCTAACTCATTAAGTTTTTCCACAAATTGGATCATTTGCTCCAGATCTGCAAGAATCTCCTTTTTCTCAGATGCTGAGTAATGTAGGCGGCTTAATCGCGCTAGATGATCTACCAGTTCTTCATTCACTTGCATGAGGCAAAAATAGGTCAAACTGCCCTTAAAAAGGTGGAATAATGCTAAATGGTATTACTGCGTTATCACTGGCGATAAGACCATTGCTTAACGTATATTTGTCGCCATGGAAAAAGCAATTGTCATGAGTGGGATCCGGCCAACAGGATTCCTGCATTTGGGGAATTATTTTGGAGCGTTGAGGAATTACGTGAAAATGCAGGATCATTATACCTGTTATTTTATGGTGGCTGATCTGCATTCCTTAACAACGCATCCCGATACAAAGGAGTTAAAAAATAACGTAGCCCGAGTGCTGGCTGAAAATATAGCGTGCGGCTTAGATCCGGATAAAGCCGCTTTATACTGCCAAAGTCATATTCGGGAAACGGCAGAACTTTATTTGTATTTAAATATGCTCGCATATAAAGGTGAGCTGGAAAAAACAACCACTTTTAAAGATAAAGTTCGGTTACAGCCAGATAATGTAAATGCAGGCCTACTAACCTATCCGGTTCTACAAGCTGCAGATATTATTATTCATCGGGCCACGCTGGTTCCTGTAGGAAAAGATCAGGAACAGCATCTTGAAATGGCCAGAAATTTTGCTAATCGTTTCAATCATCGTTATGGTAATGTTTTTCCCGAACCCCATGCCTTCAATTTCGGAGAGGAATTGGTAAAAGTACCTTCATTGGATGGTGCAGGTAAAATGAGTAAAAGTGAGAATCAGCTCGCTACATTATATCTAGCTGATGATGATGATCTTATCCGTAAAAAGATCATGAAAGCGAAAACTGATCAGGGGCCTTCAGAACCTAATTCCCCGAAACCGGATTATATAGAAAATATTTTCCTGCTGATGAAGCTGGTGTCTGCTCCTGAGGTAATCGAAAAATATGAGACAGATTATAATCAATGCCGTATTCGTTACGGAGATCTCAAAAAGCAGCTGGCAGAAGATATGGTGCAGTTCATAGCTCCCATCCGTGAAAAGGCAGAGTCTATTCGGCATAATGATACATACCTTCGTGAAGTCATGGAGAAAGGGGCTGAAAAAGCGGGGAAAAGTGCGCAATCAACCATGGAAATAGTTCGTGAGGCGATTGGACTGAAATATTATTAAAACGATTATCTTTAAACCGGATGACAGACCTCATCCCTTGTATATCTTATGGCCAAGCCCAAAAAACCAAAACATATTGCGATCGCCGGAAATATAGGTGCCGGTAAAACTACGCTTACAGAGATCCTCAGTAAACATTATCGTTGGATACCTCAATTCGAAGATGTGGATCACAATCCATATTTATTTGATTTTTATGATGATATGCCGCGATGGAGTTTTAATCTGCAGATATTCTTTCTGAACAGTCGCTTGAATCAATTAGTGGAAATTTCTAGAGGAACAGAAACCATTATTCAGGATCGTACCATATATGAAGATGCACATATATTCGCACCCAACCTTCATGAAATGGGTTTGATGAGTAAGCGTGACTTCAATAACTATTTCAGTTTTTTCCAGACCTTGAAACAAATGGTACAGCCTCCTGATCTGCTGATCTATTTGCAAGCTTCTGTCCCAACTCTGGTTGGTAATATTCAAAAACGTGGCCGTGAATACGAAGAAAATATCCGCCTGGATTATTTGAAACGGTTGAATGAATATTATTCTAAATGGATAGAAGGGTATAAAGAAGGACCATTATTAGTGATCAATGTTGATCAAAATAAATTTGTTGAAAACGAAGAGCATTTAGGAGAGATCATCAGTAAGATCGATTCTCAGCTTTACGGCTTATTCTAAAATGTATAAAAAAGATCCTCGCCAAAAGCGAGGATCTTTTTTATAGCCAAATTACTGGCTTTATATTGTAGGCCCGGCTTGTTGAATACCTTCTGCCGTTTGGGCTGCGTATTTTTCAAAATTCCGAATAAATAGTCTTGCTAATGTGTTTACTTGTTCATCAAAGGCTATTTTATTTTCCCATGTAGAACGTGGGTCTAATAATGCTGAAGGAACACCGGGACATTCTTTGGGAATGGCAAACCCAAAAACAGGTGTTTTGTGAAATTCCACATCATCCAATTTCCCCTCCAATGCTGCGGTGATCATAGCACGTGTGTAAGATAACTTCATACGGTTGCCCATTCCATAAGGTCCACCAGACCAGCCCGTGTTGATGAGCCATACATTAGCTTTATGCTTCTCCATTTTTTGTCCGAGCATTTCTGCATAATGGGCGGGATGTAAGGGTAAGAATGGGGCACCAAAACAAGCACTGAAGGTTGCCTTAGGCTCTGTTACACCAGCCTCTGTTCCAGCAACTTTTGCAGTATATCCACTGATGAATTGGTACATGGCTTGCTCCCTGGAGAGCTTAGCAATAGGAGGAAGTACGCCATATGCGTCACAAGTAAGAAAAAATATATTTTTTGGATGACTTCCAACTGAAGGCTCCAATGCATTGGGTATAAAATGAAGTGGATAGGAAACTCGTGTGTTTTCTGTTATGCTGGCATTGCTGAAATCTATCGTATTAGTGCCGTCAAAAAAACGTGTATTCTCTACTAATGCACCATCCCGTATGGCTCTGTAAATATCTGGTTCTTTATCCTCAGAAAGATCTATACATTTTGCATAACACCCACCTTCAAAATTAAATACACCTTCATTGTGCCAGCCATGTTCATCGTCTCCAATTAAAGAACGGGAGGCATCTGCACTTAATGTGGTTTTACCCGTACCGCTTAAACCAAAGAACAACGCCGTATCACCCTTCTCTCCCACATTGGCAGCGCAATGCATACTCAATACATTTTTTTCTATTGGGAGGATGAGATTCAGGATGGTGAAAATGCCTTTTTTTATCTCACCCGTATAACCTGTACCTGCAATGAGAATCACCCGATGCGTAAAGCTTATGATAGCAGCATTAGATTGACGAGTACCACATTCATCAGGATCCAGTTTTAATTCAGGAGCAGAGAAAATATGCCAATCCGGTTGAAAGTTTTCCAGTTCATCTTCATTTGGTTGGATGAACATATTATGAACGAAGAGATTGTTTGCCGGTTTTTCATTTACCACCCGAACGCGAATTCGAAAA
>Ga0315907_10007166_pt1 | contig 11669 bp, 8 predicted proteins | sample LakEriMetagenome_3_FD_203525 | JGI IMG/M metagenome (GOLD analysis project Ga0315907, IMG submission 203525) | Freshwater fungal communities from buoy surface, Lake Erie, Ohio, United States - Buoy 12 MA123 | ecosystem: Environmental > Aquatic > Freshwater > Lake > Lake biofilm | place: USA...
TGTTCGTGATCGAGGACCAGCCGAACCGCGCGGCTGCGGACCTCAGGCGAGAACTTGTTCGTGGTCTTGTTCATCATGGCTCCACCTTCTCAAGAGTTGGAGCCTCCGGCAATCCCGGGGCGGTTCAAGACGCCCTGTACCTCCATTGCGTTTAGGCAAACGAATCCCATCCTTCCAAATTACGTAATCAGCATGTGCGATTGCATTTCGCAGTTCCGAATCAAACGTATCGCGCCAAACCTCGGCCAACTCCAGTAAACCGAGCTCAATTGAATGACCAATCAAGTCTTTCATGATTTTCCCGGCATTAGGCGCAATGTTTTCGCCAGTTTTTCGATGTTTTTCGACTAAAGCTGCGAAGGGAAATTGACTGTTTCCCCGTCCCTCAATCGTTAGCAGCATCTTCTTTGGAATCTCATAAAATCCAGCGCCTTCGGCCATATGGGCATAGAACATGAGCGCCACACGAGTTCTGACACGGGCGGCTTTGTCCATGACATTGAGTAAAGCTATAAAGTCATCAAACGCCCAAACTGCCTCTTGAGCGGTATTCCACCCAGCATCCTGCATGCCCCGGAACTCAGGCATCAGAGACATAGCAAACTGAAGTTCATCCTTCGCTTGCGCTTTCAAAAACAAAACACGCAGTGATCTTTCGATTTTATCGATGAACTCTTCATCCTCCATTATGGACTGTCCAATTCACTCGCAAACCGTTTGGGCGGATGGCATATGGTTACTATGAGCAAACCCATTTTTCTCGCTCTGACAGGCCGAGCTGACCAGACATTCCCATTCACAAGCGTCCGCGCTCCTCGATTTTAGCCTGTGAATCTGCAGAAATACCACGCGTTGAAAAGTGCTTTGCCCAAAGTAGTTCATCAACTAGGCCGCACTAGCCGCCGCCGGGCGAACCGGCAAACGTGCGATCGCGCGCCCGGCCTTTTTTACCGCAAGACTGATCTCGTAGGCGCTCTGCAGATTGAGCCAGAATTGCGGATCGGTGCCGAACCAATGGCCTAGCCGTAACGCGGTGTCACCCGTCACGGCGCGCTTGCCCGCGATGATCTGGCTCACGCGATTCGCTGGCACTGCGATCTGGCGCGCAAGCGCCGTCGGCGATACGCCCATCACTTCCAACTCTTCTTTGAGAACCTCGCCTGGATGTACGGCTCGCAACAGCATCGTTTTGTCCTCGCTCTTCAATGGTAGTCCACGATCTCGACATTATCCGGGCCGCGCGCACCCGGCGGCCATTCAAAACAGATCCGCCATTGCTGGTTTATTCGGATCGAATATTGCCCAGCCCGGTCGCCGCGCAGCGCCTCAAGCCGGTTGCCCGGTAAGGCACGCAACGTGTCGAGCGACGTCGCCGCATTCAGGATCGACAAGCGTCGTGCCGCTTGACCCTCGAAGCCCTGAAACGCCCTCACGAACGTTCCGCCCGCAAACAACGCCGTCCGCTTGTCGCGATATCCCAGGATCATTCGAATTACAGTTTATCGGTGTGTACGCAGTACGTCAACGGTATATATCAATCGCAACCGCTTTGCTGTTTCACGAGGCAACCCGACGCAGTGGGCACTCGAACCGTAAGGCGGGAGAATACCCCCGATCTTTGACCACTATTTCTCTTTTAGCCTAATTATGCTATATTACCTTTATGAAGATTGTTCAAACCAACTGGCTGGCGACTGCAAATTCGGGGCGAATACGCTGCGGCCACGAAATTCTATGTGATTCGCGGCATTAAGTGTTTATTTTAAATCATTTATACGAAAAAATGTCGCGCGTATGTCGCGCGTATGTCGCGTCCATGTCGCGCAAGTGGCGCATGGATGTCGCGTCAATGTCGCGCAGATGTCGCTTAGAACTTTACAACAACATGCCGGGGTCGGTGGCGCCGAACAGGCGTCAGCGCACGTTTTCGTTGGTAATGTAGGGATCGACCGGCGGGCCGTCGGTGGGGCCGTTGGCGGAACCGCTGCCGGGGCCGCCCGAGAACACGCCGAACAGGCGGCGCAGGAAGCCGGGCGTGAGGGTCGAGAGCGGATTGATGCTCGTCTGCACGTCGGCCATCGCCCCCGAGGCGCGGTAGTTGGCCGCGAACACGCCCGAGCCGCGCTCGCCCACCAAGAGCTGGCCGATCAGCGGAATGTTGCCGAGGATCGAGTTCACCGCATAGGCGGGCACCAACGTGCCTTCGAGGTCCATCGTGTCGGCCGCCAGATCGACCTGGCCGCGCGCGGTGATGCCGAGTGCGGCCCCATGCATGCGGCCGTCCTTGATTTCGATCTTGGGATCGGCCCAGGCAATGTCGGCATCCAGGCGCCGGAAGCCAATTCCTTCGCCGCGCAAACTGTCGAGCACGCCGGTGAGCAAAGCCACCGACAGGAGCCGCGCGAAACCCGGCGCATTGACGACGCGGAATTCCTCGATCGCGATCTTGCCCACGATCGCGCGGTCGGCGCGGGCCGGGTCCTCTTTGCCGTCGATGCGCAGCGTGCCGCCGACGACGTTGGGCGTGATGTCGAGGGCCGCCAGCAAGGCGCCGGCATCGTCGGCGGCGGCTTTCAGCGTCAACAGCCCGTCCGCACCGGGCACGATCGAGACGACCAGATCGCTGTTCGCCACCGCCCGCACGCGCGCCGGCGTTTTGGCGGTGATCTCGAGCTGCAGCCACCGCAGGTCGTCGCGATGGCCGTGCAGCGAAAAGCCGAACAGATCGCGCCCCTCGCCCAGAGACACGCGCGCAATGTCGAGGCCCAAGCGCAGGCCCGGTCGGCCGGGGACCGGCGGCGTCTTGTCGGCCAAAAAGGGCTGGGCATCGAAGAAGGCACCCTTGCCTTCGAACGCATTGGTCGTGAGGCCGCCCGCGCGCGCGGGCGCCTCGCGCTTGATCGCGGCCGTATCGAGATCGACGCGGCCCGCCAGCAGCAGGCGCTGCAGGTCGGCGGCTTTGAACGTGCGGCCGTCCGGCTCGAACTCGATGCGGCCCTTGGCGGCAATCCCCTCGCCCGCCAGATCGAGCCGTTCGATCGTGCGCAGAACGTCGCGCTCGAGGCGCAGATTCATCGCAAGCTTGGTGCCGGATGTGGGCGGCCGCGACCAGTCGATTTCGGGGACGGTGAAATCGACGCCCGCCAGATCGAGCTCGAGGCCGATGTCGCGCTTGCCGTCGCGGAACGCTCGCGTGGTCATCGCAAGGCCGACGGGGCCGACCGCATAGGGGGCGAAATCGAAGCCGAGCCGGTTGACGGTGCGGGTGGAGACGGCAGCCGCCCGCGCGGTCGCGGTTTCGACCGGGCCGTTGGTCGCTTCGAACTCGCGGCGATAGACGATTTCGGCGTCGGCGCCGGCAAGCCGCACGGGCCCGCGAATATCGAGGCCCTTGGCATCGACGCGGAAGGTGAGCGTGCCGTTTTCAATGTCGTTGCCGAGGATCGCGTTGCGCTGCGTGAAATTGGCGACCCGGCCGCTCGCCACGACCGCGATGTCGTCGAGCTTCAAGGCCGCCAGCAAGGGGAAGCGCGCGACGATGCGCATGTCGGCGGCCCCACCGAAACTTTCGGGCTGCTCGCCGATGCGCTTCAAGAAACCGAGCGGCGCGCGGTCGACGAGCTGCAGGGCTTCGAGTGCGGGGCCGACAACCGGCACCTCGATCGCCGCATATTGCAAGGCTTGGTCGAGGCCGGTCAGCGTCATGCTGCCGTTGCCCACCTGCAGGGCGCCGATGGCACCGCCGCTCGTGCGCATCTCGAGGCGCTTGGCGTCCATCGTGGCGCGGCCGGCCACGCCGCGCACCGGCGGCAGCCCATCGATGAACGTCACGGCCGCCCCTTCGACCGAAAACTCGAAGCGCAGTTTCTCGACGGCGGCTTTGTTCCAGTCGGCAGTGGGCCCGCGCAAGGAAAGCTCGGCCTTGGCCGAGGGGATGCGCCCGCCCGCGATGTTTTCGGCGATCCAGGTTCGCGCATTGGGGCTCGCAAAAAGCGGCCACAGGCGTTTGAGTTCGTCGGTCGTGAGCCCTGCGATATCGACCTTGGCGTCGAGCTGGGCACGCTGGAACGGCGACGGGATTTCGGCGGTCGCGTGGATCTCGGTCGCCCCGACGCGCAGCACGAGATCGTCGAGATCGATGCGGGAGAGATCGCCCGCCAAGGTCGCCCGCAAACCCACCCGGTCGAGCGTCACGGCTTGCGCGAACCAGCTGCGGTCGCGCAGCTGCAGCCCGTCGGCGTCGAGGGCGAGCAAAACGGGGCCGAGCGTGCCGTCGAGCGTCAGCGTCGATCGCAGATCGAGCCGGGCGGTGGCGTCGATGTTGCGCAAGGCAGCCAGGCGCGGATCGAGATCGGCCAAGGCGGCCACATTGATCGCACCGGCCGCAACCGAAAACGCGATCGCAGAATCGGCAACGCGGTAGAGCGCGTCGACGTCGAAGCGCAGACGTTGCGCCCCCAGCACGGCGGGCAAGGCGGCCTGCAAGCCAATGCCGCCGCCGTAGCGGCGCAGGGCCAGATTGGCGCCTTCGACGCCGAAGCGCAGGCCGCTTGCCGCATCGTCGATCGCGATCGTGGTGTCGGCGAAAACCGCTTCGGCAAGCAGGCCAAGCGGCCGATTCGTATCGGCAGGGGCCGCAAGTTCGGCGATCAAAAAGGTCACGAAGCGGCTGCCGCCTTCGGGCGGTACGGCCTCGCCGCCTGCTTCATTGGCATCGGCGGCGGACGGCGCATCCTGCAGCTGCAGCTGGCCGTCGGCGGTGCGGGCGAGATTCAAGCGCAGGCCCTGCACGCGCAAAGCTTCGGGCTGGATCTCGCCGTGCAGCAGCCGGTTGATCGACAGCGACAGCCACGCCTCGGGGATGTGCACGATCTCGGCACCGTCGCTTGCCAGCACGCGCGTATCCAAGACGCGCAGTTGGATCGAGCGGCTGCTGGCCGACCAGTCGAGCGACGTGTCGCCCACGTCGATCGACATGCCGCTGGTGCTGTCCTTCAGAGCCGCTTCCAGCAAGGGAGTGACGAACGGCACCGTGATGGGCCCCACCGACAGGCGCCACAGCAGCACGCCGGTCGCGATCAGCAGCAAGGCCGCAAGCGTGCCGACCAGTTCGAGGAACAGGCGGATCGGGTGGCTCATGGTGCGGCTTGACCCCACGACAGACGTCGGGCCAACGTATCGCCGGGCGCAAGACTGGCTTTGCGCCGCCACAGGTCAGAACGGATTCGCCGCATGGCGTCAGTGTACCCCGGATTTGCGGCAGCGAAATGGCCGCTTGCATCCGATGCGGAGGCCGCCGCCCGCGCCTTCGAGCGCTGGCCGGAAGCCTTGGACGAAGTCGCCGACAAAACCGCCAAGCGCGCGGCCCTGGCCCTCGCCGCCAAGCCGCCCGGCCGCACGGCTTTTTCGGCGTTGTTCGGCAATTCGCCGCATCTGGCCGGGCTCGTGCTCGGCGATCCGGAATTCGCCCTCCGGCTGTTCGCCAAAGGCCCCGACGCCGCCTTCGCCGCCGCCTGCGATCTTGTCCGGCGGGATTTCGCCGATGCGGGCGATATGGTCGTCCTCATGGCGGGCTTGCGCCAGTTCAAGAAGCAGGCCGCCTTGGCGATCGCGGCGGCCGACATTGCGGGCGTGTGGCCCCTGCCCAAGATCACGGCCGCGATTTCGACCGTCGCCGACACGGCGTTGCGTTTGGCCTGCCGCTTCCTGTTGCGCGAAGCGGCCCGTCGCGACGGGCTTGTGTTGCCCGATCCGGCGGATCCGGAAAGCGGCAGCGGCCTTGTGGTGCTGGCGATGGGCAAGCTCGGGGCGGGCGAGCTCAACTACTCGTCCGACATCGATCTCATCCTGCTTTACGACGCCGAACGCGCCAAAGGCCCGGACCCGGACGAGCTGCAGGCCGTGTTCGTGCGGCTCGCGCGCAATCTCGTGAAGATCATGGAGGCGCGCACCGCCGACGGCTACGTGTTCCGCACCGATCTGCGGCTGCGCCCGGATCCGGCGGCAACCCCGCTTGCCCTTTCGACCTTGGCGGCCGAAACCTACTACGAGAGCATCGGCCTCAACTGGGAGCGGGCGGCGATGATCAAAGCCCGCGTGGCGGCCGGCGATGCCGTTGCCGGGGCTCGCTTCCTCGCCGCGATCCGGCCCTTCGTGTGGCGCAAGCATCTCGACTTCGCGGCCCTTGCCGACATCCACCAGATCAAGCGCCAGATCCAGGCCTATCGCGGCGGCGAGACCGTTGCCCTGCACGGCCACGACATCAAGACCGGCCGCGGCGGCATTCGCGAGATCGAGTTTTTCGCCCAGACCCAACAGCTCGTGTGGGGCGGACGCGATCCGGCGTTTCGCGTGCCCGCCACAGTACCCGCACTCGAAGCGCTCGCCGCATCGGGGCGCATCCCGCCCGCGGTTCGCGACGAGATGACGGAATGCTACGTCTTCCTGCGTACGCTTGAACATCGCCTGCAGATGCTCGACGACGAGCAGACGCAGAAGCTGCCGACGACTGACGCCGAATGGCGGCGGCTGTCGATCTTCATGGGGTTTGCCGACGAGGCGGCGTTTGCCGACAGGCTCAAGCGCACGCTCGACAGCGTGGCCGTCGCTTATTCGAACCTGTTCGAAGAGCCCGACGCGGCGGCCGCAAGCGATGCCGCCCCAAGCCTCATGTTCGGCGGCCCTGAGGACGATCCGGCCACACTTGCGGCTCTCGAAGCGCTCGGCTATCGCGAGGGCGCCAAGATCGCCAATGCGGTGCGCGGCTGGCATGCCGGGCGCTATCGCTGCACGCGCACGCCGCGCGCGCGCGATCTGCTGGTCGAACTTGCCCCCCACATCGTCGAAGCCTTCGCGCGCACGCCGCAGCCCGATGCGGGCTTCGTCCGGTTCGACCGCTTCCTCGAAAAACTGCCGGCGGGCGTGCAGCTCTTTTCGCTTTTCCAGGCCAATCCGTCGCTGATCGATCTTGCGGCCGAGATCATGGGGACGGCACCGCGCCTTGCCGAGGCCGTCGCCACCCACGTGCATCTGCTCGATGCGGTTTTGAGCCCCGGCTTCTTTTCGCCGCCGCCCGGCAAGGCGGCGTTGGCCGCGAGCCTGGCGGCCGCCAACGCCCAAGCCCGCGACTTCCAGGACCGGCTCGACATTGCGCGCCGCTGGCAGCACGAGTTGCAGTTCCAGATCTGCGTCCAGTTGCTCAAGCGCACGCTCGACGCCGAGGCCGCCGGTGCGGCCTTGAGCGATCTTGCCGACTGCACGCTCGCAAGCTTGCTCGCCGACTGCCAGGCGGAATTCGCACGTCTGCATGGCCGCCTCAAAGGGGCAAGCTTCGCAGTCCTCGGCTTGGGCAAACTCGGTGGCCGCGCGTTGACGGCGACGTCGGACCTTGATCTCGTCCTCGTCTACGCGCATCCGGCCAAACTCGAAGAGTCCGACGGCGCCAAACCGCTGTCGCCGTCCCATTATTTCGCACGGCTCGCAAGCCGGTTTGTTTCGGCCCTCAGCGTGGCGACGGCCGAGGGTGCCCTCTACGAGATCGATTTGCGCTTGCGCCCGCAAGGGGCCAAGGGGCCGTTGGCCTCCGAGATCGGCGGCTTTTCCGACTACGTCGCGGGCGAAGCCTGGACCTGGGAGCATATGGCGCTCACGCGCGCGCGCTTCGTATGCGGCGATGCGGGGCTCGGCGCGCGCGCCCTTGGCGCCATCGCTGCGGCGCGCAACCGCAAGACGGCACCGGCCAAACTCGCCGCCGAAATCGCCGACATGCGCCTGCGCATGGCGGGCGAACGGCGGGCCGAGACGGTTTGGCAGATCAAGGATTGGCGCGGCGGCCTCGTCGACGTTGAGTTTCTGGTCCAGCATGCGCTGCTCGCGGGTGCCGCCAAAGCGCCCGATGCGGTCGATCCGCATCTGCCGACCGCCATCGCCAATCTCAAACGCAAAAAACTTCTTACCGCGGCCGACGCCGATCTGCTGCACGCGGCCCAAGCGCTCTATGCCGAAATCCAAGCCGTGCTGCGCCTCACGCTCGACGACGATCTCGACGTGGCGAACGCCCCGGCCGCCCTCAAGACGCTGCTCGCGAAGGCCGCAGGCACGGTTGACTTTTTCGCGTTGGAAGCCAAGCTGTCTCGAACCACCCAAGACGTGCGCGCCTTGCTCGCCAAACGTCTGCCGGGTGCCGTCTGATAGTCTCGAGGAGCCCGCCATGGCCGCAAAGAAAAAGACCGCTGCGAAAAAAGCCGCCCCCGCCGCCGAAGCCCCGGCGCGCGGGCCCAAGGCCGGGAGCAAGGCGCCCGCCTTCGCGATGCCGATCGTGGGCGGCGGCGACGTATCTCTTGCCAAGCTCAAGGGCAAGACGGTCGTGCTCTATTTCTACCCCAAGGACGACACGCCCGGCTGCACCAAGCAAGCCTGCGGCTTCAACGACATGCTGATGCAGTTCAAGAAGCTCGACGCCGAAATCGTCGGCGTCTCGCGCGATGCCATGAAGAGCCACGACAAGTTCGCGGTCAAATACGGCCTCAAATTCCATCTTGCGTCCGACGAGGACGGCAAGACCTCGACCGCCTACGACACCTGGGTCGAAAAGAGCATGTACGGCCGCAAATACATGGGCATGGAACGCTCGACCTATCTGATCGACAAGACCGGCACCATCCACAATGTGTGGCGCCCGGTCTCGGTCACCGGCCACGTTGAAGAGGTGCTGGCGGCGGTCAAAGCGCTCTAGAGTCTAGAACTCGAGCGTATAGACCGCCTGTGCGCCGAAGCTGTGCGTGGTCGCCTGCCGTGTCACGTCGCCGAAGGCAGGGACCGCGCGCGTCTTGCGGTAGCCCACACCTAGGGTCAGATCCTCAAGCACCTTGTAGAGCAGATTGGCGGCAAGCTGCCGGTCTTCCTGGTTGAAGAACGTGCCGGCCGCGGCTGAGCTGTTCGCGTCGTCGAACCGGCGCGTCATGCGGCTCGCGACGAAGGTGAAATCCTGCCAAGTGAAGATCGCCGCCGTCGTGAGATACGTGCGATCCTTGAACTGATTGCCCAAGCTCGGATCGGCGTTGAACACGTCCGTGAAACGCGCCCACTCGACGAAGGGGGTCACGACCACGTCGAGCGGTAGGCCGATCTCGTAGCGCGCCCCTGCGACATAGCCGTGCGAGTCGCGGCTAGCGACCGGGCCGTTGCCGGCATCAAGCGTCAAAGGCTGGCGGGTGCCGGCCCGTAGATAGCGATAGCCCGCCCCGACCGTGAGCCCTTCGAGATTGGCGGGATCGGCCAACTCGTACTGGACGGCGAGCGATTGGGGCGCATTCGTGTTGCCGGGGCCGCCATAGACGAGGCGGTTCTGGCCCAGGCGCTGCGTCGTCGACAAGGGGCCTTGGCCGGGACCGTAGGCCGGATTGTTGAAGGCCGCCCGCGACAGGAACGAATTGTCGAAGAAGAAGGCGGCGACGTCGATCTTGTGCTTGCCGTAGGCCGCAAGATCGAGGGCGTAGCCGGCACCCGCGCCGATCGCCTCTTTCATCTGGTAGTCTTTGGCGAATTCGTTGGCGTAGAAGCCGGGCAGCTTGGCGTCGTCCCACCCCATGCCGAAGGCGGGATTGAATTTGCCAGCGTAGAGCCGGGCCGCGTCGATGTCGAGATTGGCCGAAAGATTCTCGACATACATGCCGTGGCCGCCGAAGGTGCGGCTCTCGGTCGGAAACTTGATCCGCTCCCAATGCAGCTTGGTCTGCACGAAGAAGTTCCGGTTGAAAAACAGCTTCGCGACCGCCTCGGCCTCGCCGTAGGTGTCGGTCAAGACCGAACGCGCGTTGCTGGAGCGATAGTTGCGATCAACGCCCAACTTGAGCGTGACGTCGGCATCGACATGCGCCCCCTCGCCATGCGCGTGCTGGGCAAAAGCAGGCGACGCGGCGGCCAGAAGGCCCCCAACACAAACAGCAACGGCAAGGACACTCGAACGCATGGGCGGCTCGCTTTGTTATACTATAACATAGTGGCCACAAGCCGAAGCCGTCGTCAACCGGCCTAATTTAGATCCTCGACTGGGGCCGTTCCGCCTTTGAGGCGCGAGGCGAGCGAGGCCTCGAGGAAACGGTCGATGTCGCCGTTCAACACGCCTTGCGTGTCCGACGTCTCCTCGCCCGTGCGCAAATCCTTGACCATCTGGTAGGGCTGCAGCACGTAGGAGCGGATCTGGTGCCCCCAGCCGATGTCGCTTTTGGCCTCGTGCGTGGCAAGGGCGGCGGCTTCGCGTTTGCGCAGCTCAGCCTCGTAGAGGCGGGCCCGCAACATCTTCCAAGCACGGTCGCGGTTCTTGTGCTGCGAACGCTCGGTCTGGCAGGCGACGACCGTGTTGGTCGGGATGTGCGTCAAGCGAACCGCACTCTCGGTCTTGTTGACGTGCTGCCCGCCGGCCCCCGACGAGCGATAGACGTCGATGCGCACGTCGGCTTCGTTGATGTCGATCTCGATGTCGTCTTCGATGGCCGGGAACACCCAGGCCGAGGCGAAACTCGTCTGCCGACGGGCGTTCGAATCGTAAGGCGAGATGCGCACGAGCCGGTGCACGCCCGATTCCGTCTTGAGCCAGCCATAGGCGTTTTCGCCCGAGATGCGCAACGTGGCCGACTTGATTCCGGCTTCTTCGCCGGGGCTTTCTTCGAGATACTCGGTCTTGAAGCCGCGCTTTTCGGCCCAGCGCAGATACATGCGCACGAGCATCTCGCCCCAATCCTGCGCCTCGGTGCCGCCGGCCCCGGCATGGATTTCGACGAACGCGTCGTTGCCGTCCGCCTCGCCCGACAGCAGCGCTTGCAGGCCGCGCTGTTCGGCCTCTTTCTTCAGCGCAACGAGCTGGTTTTCGGCGTCGGCCACCACGCCCGAATCGTTCTCTGCCTCGGCCAATTCGATCAAGCCCACCGCATCGTCCAGCTTGGCCGTCATGTCTTTGACGGCCCCCACGGCCGCCTCAAGCTGCTTGCGCTCGCGCAAGAGGGCCTGGGCTTTTCGGGGGCTGTTCCACAGCGTGGGGTCTTCGGCGAGCGCGTTGAGCTCGTCGAGGCGTTTTAGGGCGCGATCCCAGTCAAAGAAACCTCCGCAGCAAAGTCAGCGACTGCTGGATTTCTTCGGCGACGGCGGCGATTTCGGCACGCATGTGGGAAACTCCATTCGAACAGGCTTTAGCGAGAAGCACTTGGGGCTATACGAACTCGCCGGATTCTTTGCAAGCGCGGCGACTTCGTGCTTCCCTTGCGGCAAAGCAGATCCAAGCCGGAGGAACCGCCCGATGAATCTTGCCGCAAAACTCGCCGCCCGTGCGGCCGCAGGCAAACCCGTGACCGTCGGGCTCATCGGGGCCGGCAAATTCGGCACGATGTTTCTGGCCCAGGCCCGCAAGACGGTCGGTCTCCATATTGTGGGCATTGCCGATTTGTCGCCGCCGCGCGCGCGGGCCGCCCTTGCAAGCTGCGGCTGGGCGCCGGAACGCACGGAAGCAACTTCGCTCGGCCAGGCGATCGACAAGGGCACGACGTTCGTGACCGACAATGCCGATGCCGTGATCGACCACCCTGGAATTGAAGTCATCGTCGAGGCGACCGGCGATCCCAGGGCCGGCATTCGCTTCTGTTTGAACGCGATCGCGGCGGGCAAACATATCGTGA
>Ga0315907_10007169_pt1 | contig 11667 bp, 7 predicted proteins | sample LakEriMetagenome_3_FD_203525 | JGI IMG/M metagenome (GOLD analysis project Ga0315907, IMG submission 203525) | Freshwater fungal communities from buoy surface, Lake Erie, Ohio, United States - Buoy 12 MA123 | ecosystem: Environmental > Aquatic > Freshwater > Lake > Lake biofilm | place: USA...
TTTTAGATAATAATATTGTAAAAATAATAAGACATGGAAGATATTAGTAATTTGAGACTTGTAGAAAGAACTTTTACTGTAGAAAACACTTTAGCTGAAAATTCGATGCTCAAAAAGGATAACAAATTCCTTATTACTACAACTATTCTTTTAGGAGTTTTGGCAATAGGATTATTCGTGTACGCAATTGACCAGGAGCTTCAAAAAAAGTAGTTGAACATCAAAAGTAAGATTAAGCCCGAGCGATAATGTTCGGGCTTTTTTGTTTGTTGTTGTGTAACCTCCCCTCCTGCACTACATCTAAAAAAATTACTCCATAAAATGATGGTGTCAAAAAGATATTCTAAAAGATATTACATATTATAAATACTATTTATTTTTGATAAGCTCTAACCCAGAATACTTACGTTTTGGCAAAAAAACACCCAAAAAGAAGCAAATACTTGTCATATTCAATGCATTTTAAAACGCATGAATATGCTTTAAAACCGCTTTGAATGCACTTGAAATTGTTAGATGAAAATGTGTGATTTGACACAAATAGTGATAAATAGAAAAGCTCTGTTGTTTGTGTTGTTTATGTTTAATTATTTATGGATTTTCTATTTGTGATACATAGTGTCAAACCACATTATGCGTTTTTTAGAACAATTCCATCCCTTCTTTCATGGTTAAAGCAAAATTGTAATAGTTAAAATCATTACGAGTTCCTTTTTCAACTTCATAACATTGTAATGAGGTTGAATTTGGATATAAAAAAAAGGTTTAACTTTTAAGTTAAACCCAATTATTATTAATATAACAGTTAATTTATTTTTACCAATCTCCTTTTGCAGGACTTTGGGAATTGATAAACTCAAACAAAGATTTGTTGAGACCATTGAAATAAACTGGCACATCGTTAATATTTTTCCAAGTGCTTCTTAGAGTTCCATCCTTCTTGTAAATAGTTTTTTCTAAATATTCTTTATCAAGATTGCTATTAAAAAGTGCATTGTCACTCCAGCCACCTCTTGAATATTGACTCGGTGCTAAATAATTCTCCATTCCTATAATATCAAATTTATACCTACCGTCTTTAATCGAAATCTCAATTTGATATTTTGTTTCTTGATAAGATTTCCCCAATAGAGGTATGTTGATTGAATAACAAGCACTCGAAAATCCCTCAAAACGAACATATTCATTATCAATGGTAGATAAAATAACCTTATCAGGATTTTTGTATGTAACTTTAATCCATTCTATAACTTTTTTATATATTTCTGGAGCGGTTTTACCTTCCACATTTACCACAATAAAATCTGTCATTCCTTTTTGGTTGTCAAATTTAAATTCTGTTTCCTGTCCAAAACCAAATTGTGCAACAAACACAATGAATACTAATACTTTTTTCATTTCTTATAATTTTAAAATTTAAACAAATAACATCAACTTTTGTGACAACTAAAGTCAATTGCTTGTTAAGGTTGTTGTTTTGACTTAACTTGTCCCAAAATTTAAAAAAATGTTTAACCAACATAAAATTTACAGGGTTTTACAACTTATAACCCAACTCCAAAACAAGCCTTCAAAATCGGTTCGGTTTATGGCTACTTTTCTAGAATGTACCGAGCGTACCTCCTATCGTTACATCGACCTTTTAAAACAATTGGGATTTGATGTACAAAAAGATGAGCATAATAAATTCTTTATAGTTAGAGAAAATCAAACAGAGGAACATTTTACAAGCGAAGAAGCAACCTTTTTAGTTGAAATGGTCAAAACTGTAGGAAAGGAAAATATGCTAAAGGACTCCATTCTAAAAAAAATATATTTGAAATCGAATATTTCACAGCAGGCTAATGCTCTATTCAAAGCCCATTTAAGCAAATTAGTTGAAAAATTAAAGAATGGCATAGCTAATAATAAGAAAGTGGTTTTAAAGCAGTATCATTCGGTTAATTCCAACAAAATTTCGGATAGGTTGGTTGAACCTATTCAGTTTACCGAAAATTATAATGCCATTTGTGCTTATGAAGTTGAAAGTCAAATTACAAAATACTTTAATTTAGAACGAATTATAGCTGTTGAAGTATTAGATAATGAACAAGAGTTTCAAAAGCTCCATAACATTGAACCTACTGATGTATTTGGCTTTACTGAACGCAATGGAGAACAATTTGAAGTGGAATTACAATTATCGCTTAGGGCATATATTCTTTTCAAAGAAGCAAATGCTGGATTGGAAAAACACATGACTAAAATTGAAAACTCAGACCTTTACTTGTTGAAAGTCAGTATTAATAATCCAAAACCAATTATCAGTTTAATTAGAGGATTTAAAGATGAACTTAAAATTACAGGCTCTAAACAGTTTATTAAATTTTTAAAAAATAAATCTTATTTTTTAAATTAAATATTTATATTAATTTGGAATAATCTATTTTTGTTACATCATTATTTTAAAACAATTCATGAAAAACGTTAAAGAATCAGCAAATTTTATTTGGTCAATTGCAGACCTACTTCGAGGTGACTATAAGCAAAGTGACTATGGGAAGATTATTTTACCGTTAACCGTAATCAGACGATTGGATTGTGTGCTAGAAAGTACCAAAGCGGATGTACTTAAAAAGTATGACCAGCTGAAAACAACCAACGTTGAGAACCTTGACCCGATTTTAAACAAAACGGCTGGTTTCAAGTTCCACAACAAAAGCCAATTCGACTTTGAGAAGTTGATTGCTGACCCAAATAACATAGCATCGAATCTAAGAAACTACATCAACGGATTCTCAGAAGATGCCAGAGAAATCATTGAACAATTTGAGTTCGAAAACCAAATCAACAAAATGGATGATGCCAATTTGTTGTTTATGGTGGTAAAGCGTTTCCAAGAAATCGACTTGCATCCAGACCGTATTTCAAGTATGGAGATGGGTTATATGTTTGAAGAATTGATTCGAAAATTCGCTGAGATTTCGAACGAAACCGCTGGGGAACATTTTACACCTAGAGAGGTAATCAAATTGATGGTGAACATTTTGTTCTTGAATGACCGAGATATTCTAACCAAGAAAGGTATTACCAAAACGATATACGATTCATGTGCGGGTACTGGTGGTATGCTTTCTGTTGCAGAAGAATACTTACACGAATTGAATCCAGATGCACGTTTGGAGGTATTTGGTCAAGAACTGAATCCAGAATCTTATGCTATTTGTAAATCGGATTTATTGATTAAAGGTCAAAACGCATCCAACATCAAAAAAGGTAATAGTATCTCAGAAGACCAATTATCCAACGAGAAATTCGATTACTTGATTACCAATCCACCGTTCGGTGTGAAATGGGAAAAGTTTGGTAAGAAGGTAAAAGAAGAACACGAACAGTTGGGTCATGGTGGACGATTTGGAGCTGGATTGCCATCGGTAAGTGATGGTTCGTTCCTGTTCTTGATGCATTTAATGAGCAAAATGAAACCAGAAGGTTCTCGATTGGCTATTGTATTTAATGGTTCACCGCTTTTCTCTGGTTCTCCAAGCAAAACAAAGAATGAGAGCAGTATTCGTCAATGGATAATCGAAAACGACTTCCTAGAGGCTGTAATTGCGTTGCCAAATCAGTTGTTTTATAACACAGGTATTTCAACGTATATCTGGGTAATATCAAATCACAAACCAAAGAATAGAAAAGGCAAAGTTCAGTTGATTAACGGAGTTGATTTCTTCAAGAAAATGAGCAAATCATTAGGTGATAAACGAAACGAATTATCGGATGACCACATTGCTCAAATTACAAAAATATACGGTGAATTTAAAGAAGGTGACTACTCAAAAGTATTTGACAATAAAGCGTTTGGATATGCTAAGGTTACGGTTGAAAGACCAGAACGAAATGCTAAAGGACAAGTAGTCACAGACAAAAAAGGCAATCCTAAACCAGATTCATCATTGCGTGATACGGAAAACATTCCATTGTTGATGGATGAGCAAGAATACATGGAAAAAGAAGTGTTACCACATGTGCCAGATGCGTGGATTGACCATAGCAAAACCAATGTAGGATACGAAGTAAACTTTACCAAATACTTCTATCAATACAAACCTTTACGTTCATTGGACGACATAAGAAAGGAAATCATTGCTATAGAGCAAGAAACGGACGGATTATTAAAAGAAGTTATCGGATAAACTATGAAGAAATACGATAGCTATAAAGAATCGGGTGTTGAATGGATTGGTGAAATCCCAAAGCATTGGTATGTCAAAAGACTTAAAAATATAGGTAGTTTATACAGTGGATTAAGTGGTAAAAGTGGTTCTGATTTTGAAAAAGTTCCAACAGAAAATTTCAAGCCTTTTATAAATTTCACAAATATTGCAAACAACAAATATATTGTAGGTGATAATTTTGGTTTTGTAAAAATAGATGAAAACGAAAATCAAAATCAAGTCAAAAAAAATGATTTGTTTTTTTTAATGAGTTCTGAAAACCAAGAGGATGTTGGAAAATCAGCTTTATTACTTAATGATTATGATGAACTTTATTTAAATAGTTTTTGTAAAGGATTTCGATTAACAATCAATTCCGATGCTAGATTTATTAATTATTTACTTACTTCATCTGCTTTATCTCAATTAATAAGTCTTGAAGGAAGAGGTTTTACACGTATTAACTTACGTATGGAGGGAGTCGAAAATTTACCAATTATTCTTCCTCAATCCATTGAAGAACAAACAGTCATTGCCAACTACCTAGACCACAAAACAACCCAAATTGACCATCTAATTGCCAAGAAAGAGCAGTTTATTAAGTTATTGGAAGAAGAACGTATCGCAGTTATTAACCAAGCGGTGACCAAAGGTCTTGACCCATCAGTCCCAATGAAGGATTCTGGTATTGAGTGGCTGGGAGAGATTCCAGCGCATTGGGAGGTTTCGTCAATTAAATTTCATGCAAAAATTCAAAATGGTTCTACTCCAAGTAGCTCAAATGAAGAATTTTGGAATGGTGATGTTAATTGGGTGACTACAGATGATTTAGGAAAATTAGAAGATAAAAATATTTATAAAACTAGAAGAACAATAACTAAATTAGGATATGAAAGTTGTGGAACTACTTTAGCACCAATTGATTCAATTGTTATTTCCACAAGAGCACCAATAGGACATATCGGAATTCTTAAAATTGAAGCTTCAACAAATCAAGGATGTAAAACAATTATACCAATAAGTATAAATCCGTTATTTTGTTTTTATTACTTTCTAAATTCTAAAGAAATATTACAATCAATGGGTCAAGGTTCGACCTTTAAGGAATTACCTACATCTTCACTAAAAGATTTTAAAATTGTTTTTCCAAAATCAATCGAAGAACAACAAGAAATAAGCAAGTTTTTAGAATTTAAAAATGATGAAATCGATAAAATTAAATCTAAATCAAATCAAGAAATCGAACTTTTGAAAGAATACAAAACAGCATTAATTAGTGATGTAGTTACTGGTAAATTGGATGTTAGGAACGAAAAATTGAATTGATATGGAAGATCAAAATATTTTTAAAGACATATTACTTGATGATTCAAAAATCCAAAAGCATTTTTTAGCTTATATTTTTGATAAATTAACGGTTGAAGATAGCGAGTATTTTAAAAAAATATTTGAAAAATTCATTGTCGAATATATTAAAGATTATGAGATGAGTTTGTCAAAACTTTACAAATTATTGCAAAGTGTTGATGATGAAGTATTGCTAGATATTATGTTGTTGAAAGATTTTCCAACTATGAATCATTTTCTAGAATCCATCCCAAAAAAATATAAGGATAAAAAGCTATTTACTTTTATTGAAGGATTGGAAATTTTATCAAATTATGGATTAAGCAAAACAATAGGTATTAATGATAAACATAAATACTATATGGTTGCTTTAAAAGCAGAAAAACAAACACTTATTTTTAATAAAAAAGATTTGAACGGGCTTTTGGGAGTAAGTGGTTTATTCAAAAGGAATACAAAAAAAACTGTTTACAAACCACATTCCGTCTGGACAGTGAAAAATAGATAAGTTATGGCAAAAGGAATACATACAGAACTAACATTTGAACAGGCAATCGAATCCTACTTATTGGAGCAAGGTGGTTATGTAAAAGGTAGTTCAACAGACTTCGATGTGCAACAGGGATTATTTCCAAATTACATCACTGATTTTTTGAAGCAATCTCAACCAAAGGCTTGGGATAAACTAGTTACTATCCACAAGGACGAAGCTGAGAAAAAAGTAATACTACGTTTGGTCAAAGAAATTGATTTGCGTGGTGTATTGGACGTGATTCGCAAAGGATTTACTGATTATGGAGTGAAGTTTCAGATGGCATATTTCAAGCCAGAAAGCACGCTAAATCCAGAAGCAGACGAATTGTATCTTACCAATCATTTGTCGGTGACCAGACAGCTATATTATGAGCGTGTGGGCAAGAATTCATTGGACATGGTACTTTCGTTAAATGGACTACCAATTGCTTCCATAGAGCTTAAAAATCAGTTATCTGGACAGTCTGTAGAGAATGCCAAGAAGCAGTATGTGTATGACCGTGAGCCGAACGAACCGATATTTCAATTTAAGAAAAGAACCTTGGTTCATTTCGCTGTGGATACCGATGAGGCTTTCATGACAACGAAACTAGACGGAAAGAACACAAGATACTTACCATTTAATTTAGGATACAACAATGGAGCTGGAAATCCACCTAACCCAAATGGATACAGAACATCATATCTATGGGAACAGGTTTGGACAAAAGATAGTTTCATGGACATTATTGGCAAGTTCCTTCACCTTAGCGTGGAAGAATTTGAATTGAACGGTATTAAAAAGAAAAAAGAAACCATCATTTTCCCACGTTTCCACCAGATGCAAGTGGTTCGCAAAGTTACTACTGATGCAAGGCAATGGGGTGCTGGAAAAAACTATTTGATTCAACATTCAGCTGGTTCTGGAAAATCCAATTCAATCGCTTGGCTATCGTATAGGCTATCTAGTTTACATGATGAGGCTAACAATAGAATCTTTGATTCGGTGATTGTAATTACTGACCGTAAAGTATTGGATTCACAATTACAAAACACCATATACCAATTTGAACACAAGGATGGTGTTGTTCAGAAAATTGATAAAGATTCAACGCAGTTGGCGAATGCTATTTCAGCTGGTTCAAATATCATCATTACAACACTTCAAAAGTTTCCTTTTATTCTGGATAAAATCGGAGAAATTCCAGCTAGAAAATATGCAGTAATCATTGATGAGGCTCATAGTTCGCAAGGAGGTGAAGCTACCAAAAAAATGAAGGAAGTATTATCAGCTAAATCACTAGAAGAAGCTGAAAAGGATGAGGCTTATACAGGATTGGAAGAAGATGCAGAAGATGAAATAAGAAAGTCGATGTTAGCCAGAGGTAAACAGAACAACCTTAGCTTCTTTGCGTTCACAGCAACACCAAAACCTAAAACAGTTGAAGTATTTGGGACGATGGGTGCTCATGGTAAGCCAGAACCGTTTCACCTGTACTCGATGAAACAAGCTATCGAAGAAGGATTCATTCTCGATGTATTAAAGAACCACACTACATATAAAACGTACTTCAAATTGTCCAAAGAAATTGAGGACGACCCGAAAGTAAATAAGAAAAAAGCATCCAGAGCAATTGGACGATTCATGTCATTGCATCCACATAACCTTGCACAGAAAACCGAAGTAATGGTGGAGCATTTCCGCCAAGTGGTTTCTAGAAAGATTGGAGGGAAAGCAAAAGCGATGGTGGTATCGAGCTCACGTTTACATGCAGTGAGATACAAAGAAGAATTTGATAAATACATCAAGGAAAAAGGGTATAACGATGTCAAAACCATTGTAGCATTTTCTGGAAAGGTAATCTATGGTAACGCTCCAGAAGGTATGACCGAAGTTGAGCTTAATGGTTTTGCAGAAAAGGAACTTCCAAGAAAATTCGCATCGGATGAATATCAATTGTTATTGGTTGCAGATAAATATCAAACAGGATTCGACCAACCGTTGTTACATACTATGTATGTGGATAAAAAATTATCTGGTGTAAAAGCAGTACAAACGCTTTCCAGATTGAACCGTATGTGTGCTGGTAAAGAGGACACATTTGTTTTAGACTTTGCTAATGATACTGATGAAATATTGGAATCATTCCAACCATACTATGAGCTCACATCCATCAAGGAGAATTCAGACCCTAATTACTTGTATGACCTAAAGGCAGAGTTAGAAAAAGCAAATGTGGTTTGGGAAACAGAGGTGAACAATTTCTGTAACTTGTATTTCAAATCAGTAAAATCGTTGACAGTTTCTGACCAAGCAAAGTTGAATGCATATATTGACCCAGCTGTAGAACGTTTCAAACAGTTACCAGAAGAAAGCTCAGATAAAAACGTAATTGGCACAGAGGTTACACAAGAAGACTTCAAGAACACGATGCAGAGTTTCAATAGAACCTATTCGTTTTTAACTCAAATTATGCCGTTCTCAGATGTTGACTTAGAGAAACTATTTACCTATACACGATTCCTATACAAAAAATTACCAAGAACCAGCCAGAATGATAAATTCAAGTTAGGTGACGAGGTTTCTTTGGAATACTATAGACTACAAAAGATTGCAGAACATAATATCGTTATGGAAAGCCAAAGTGTTTATGAATTAGATGGTGGTGGTCAAGCTGGATTACGTTTAACCAAAGAGGATGAAGCTAATTTATCTGAAATTATAGAAGTGTTGAACAAGAAGTTCCAAACAGAATTTAATACAGCAGACAAGCTATTTTTTGACCAGATAGAAGAAGATATGGTGCTGGATGAAAAGTTAGCAGAACAAGCCAAGAACAACCCAATTGAGAACTTCAAATTCGGTTTCGATGATATATTCATGGATGCACTAATTAGTAGAATGGAGCAGAACCAAGATATTTTCGGTAAAATGATGGACGATAAAGAATTCGGTGGATTGGTGAAAGGATATATGCTGAAGAAGGTATATGAGAGGTTGAGTAAGTAAATTTGAAAATAAATAAATAATGAACGAAACATTATATCAACTAAAAGAAACCTTTTTACAAGAATGGCCTTTAGATCGTATTCAAAACATCACGTTAGAGGAGTATACAAATTTGGATAAGACCTCTTTTTGCTATTGGGTTGAAGCAACAACTACTGATTTGGGCAGTATATGGGGTGGTTCTGCATATAAATTCGGTATCTTTAAAAGACGTAATTTAGAATCTTCAACTTCAAAAGAAAATCTACTCACAGATGGTGAATATGGTTGGGCAAAAAAATATGGGGAGACCAAAGAAATTGCCTTTCAGAATATAAAAAACATTCTATTAGCTATTATTGAAAATGCGCAAAACAATACAATTGAACAAATTGATGAAATTGATTTAGGTGATGCATATAAATGGAAAATTGCTTTTTTATATGGCGATTTTAATATTATAAATATTTTTAAGAATGAATCTTTATTAGAAGCGGCTCAGTCATTAGGCTATACAGGCACTTCAAAAAAGTTTACTGACTTATACCGGTTTATGCTACCTTTAAAACAACCCGAACAAGATTTTTTTGATTTTACAGCCGAGTTGTGGCAACAAACATCATTATCAAATCCTACAAGATATTGGTTATACGCTCCAGGTGAGAATGCCAATAAATGGGATGAATTTTATGAAAAAGGCATTATTGCAATCGGTTGGGATGATTTAGGTGATTTATCACAATATAAATCACGTAATGAAATAAAAAATGCTTTAGTTGCTGCATATGGTGGTGAAGGAGATAAAAAGAATGATGTTTCTGCTAATGACGATTTTATAAATCGAATCAATATAGGTGATATTATTATAGTTAAAAGAGGACGTAGTCAATTACTTGGCTACGGTCAAGTAACTTCCGATTATTATTTTGATGAAAATGATGGAGATTTCAAAAATAGAAGAAAAGTTGATTGGAAATTAAAAGGCATCTGGAATGTTAATCATAGCTTAGTACTCAAAACTCTTACTGATATTACAAAATATTCATTAAGAGATTCAAATTATTCTAAATATTATGAGAAGTTATTAGCACTTATGAAAGGGGAAAATTACAAGCAGGCATTTTCAAATTATTTAAGCACTATTTACAGTGAAACTAGCGGTGCTAAAACTTCTTATATAAAAGCAATTGAAATACTTTCAGATCTATTAGACTACAATATTTTTGAAGTAAATGATACATTGAAATTGCAGCTCTTGTATGACGATTTAATTAAAGAACAAAGAAATACAGAAGGAAAATATTTCAATCCAGAAGCACCTTCTTATGGTCAAAACGGATTTTATTCGGCTTCTATTAAAACCTATATCGATTTTCATAAAAAACAAAAAGATAATTCTATGAATACTTCTTCTAATAATAGTCCTTTAAACCAAATCCTATATGGTCCTCCTGGAACTGGGAAAACGTATAATTCGATAAATAAAGCTATCGAAATAATTAATCCTGCTTTTGATTTATCTCAAGATAGAAAAATTGTAAAAGATGAGTTTGACCGTTTAGTAGGATTAGGCCAAATAGCCTTTACTACATTTCATCAAAGTATGTCTTATGAAGATTTTATTGAAGGAATAAAACCAAAAGTAGAAGAAGATATCAATGAAAACAAACAAGTAGTCTATGAAATTGAAGATGGTATTTTTAAACGTTTGGCAAACAAAGCAAAAACAACCAATACATCGATAAATTCAAATACTCTTCAATACAGTTTTGATGACGCTTGGGATGATTTAATTACAGAGGCAGAACAAAATATAGAAAGAGGTACACCAGAGACATTAAAGATTCAAACTCCTAATTTAGGCTTAAAAATTGTCGAAATAACAGAACGTGGTAATTTAAGATTAAAACCTATTTATTCTGAAGATGCTAGAGAATATACGGTGAGTTATTCAAGAGTAAAAAGACTTCATGAAGTATTCCCTGATTTATCAAAAGTTAAAAATATTGACAAAGAATTTAGGGCAGCGATTGGTGGTTCAAATTCGACTGCCTATTGGTCTATTTTGAATATCTTAAATCCTAAAATAATTACTAATTCAAATAATATCGATAGTACAAAAGAGTCGCCTTCTACCCCATTTGTATTAATTATTGATGAAATCAACAGAGGAAATATTTCTTCAATTTTTGGAGAACTTATCACTTTAATTGAAGACAGTAAAAGACTTGGTCAAATGGAAGAATTAGAAGTGATATTGCCGTATAGCAAAACTAAATTTGGTGTGCCTTCAAATTTATACATCATTGGCACCATGAATACTGCAGACCGAAGTGTAGAAACTTTAGATACCGCTTTGAGAAGACGTTTTAGTTTTGTGGAAATGATGCCCGATGAAAAAGTAATTTCTGATAAGAAATTCACAGGTTATGAAAGAGCTACAATAATGAATCTAATCAATCAGCGTATTGAAGTATTGTTAGATAGAAATTATACGTTAGGACACTCCTACTTCATTAAAGATGACTTTCAAAATTCATTTGAAAATGAAATAATACCATTATTACAAGAATATTTCTACAATGATTATGGAAAAATTGGTCTGGTTTTGGGAAGAGGATT
>Ga0315907_10007170_pt1 | contig 11666 bp, 8 predicted proteins | sample LakEriMetagenome_3_FD_203525 | JGI IMG/M metagenome (GOLD analysis project Ga0315907, IMG submission 203525) | Freshwater fungal communities from buoy surface, Lake Erie, Ohio, United States - Buoy 12 MA123 | ecosystem: Environmental > Aquatic > Freshwater > Lake > Lake biofilm | place: USA...
ACCAAAAGCTTTTTTTCCTAGTTCTTGGACTTGGCGAACTGTGCGCCTTTGCGGTGAATTTGGGACGCTTATCGATAGCCCGATTTGACGGTATGGCGCTGGTTGGCTCACGGGGGTGCTAAATGGTATCATTTGAGGCGTTGCGGATGCCTGATTCCCAACCCCTGCCCCCTTTACTCCTCTCGAATCATTCCCCCTAGACTCTGTGACATAGGCTCTGTGACCACCATGGTGCTTCGATCCGCGCTGCTGCTCCTCTGGCTTTGGTCAACCTGGTGCTCTTGGTGTCTCGGACAAGAATCGCAACCCGCTGGCAGCGTCCAAACCATCGATCTTGGAAACCGCCGGGAATTGTTTGTCGACCGGTTTTTGATCGACACCCTCGACGGTCTGTCCCACAAGCTCCATGAGCCCAAAGCGACCGAACCGATGGAACAACCCGCCGACGCGATGGAGTACGGGACGATCATTAAAGACGGTCCCCTGTTTCGCATGTACACCCGCGATGGCCGTGGCGCACGATTCGACGGGGATCAAACCGAGGTCACCCGATACTGCGAAAGCACCGATGGGATCCATTGGACCAAGCCGAACCTGGGACTTGTCCAAGTCGATGGATCCAATGAAAACAATGTCGTCTTAAGCGAACCTCCGTATTGCCACAATTTTGCTCCCTTTCTCGATGAGAATCCAGCCGCCCCCAATGAGGCACGCTTCAAGGCACTTGCCGGGACGGTCAAATCCGGATTGGTCGCGTTCCAATCCGCAGATGGCATCCGCTGGTCAAAGATGCGCCATGAACCGGTCATTCAATACACCAAGGAGTATGCGTTCGACTCTCAGAATGTCGCGTTCTGGTCTGTCCACGAAGGGCTCTACGTGTGCTACTTCAGGCACTTCCTCGAAGGAAAACTGCGTTCGATCTGCCGCACAACCTCCGAGAACTTCATCGATTGGACCGAACCCATTGCGATGCGCCCCAATTTGCCCGATGAGCATCTCTACACTTCGTTGACTCACCCTTACTTTCGCGCCCCCCATATCTACATCGCAACCCCCACGCGTTTCTTTCCCAACCAAGGCGATCGAACGGACATTCTTTTCATGTCCGCCAGGGGTGATCAACCCTTCGATCGGACGTTTCGCCAAGCGTTCCTAAGGCCAGGATTGGATAGCGATCGATGGGGAAACCGCGCGAACTATGCCGCTTGGCATATCGTCCAGACCAGCGATAGCGAAATGTCCCTCTACACGACCCCTTTTCGGCGATTCACTCTGCGCCTCGATGGATTTGCTTCCATCCATGCCGATGCCGATGCGGGACGGATGACGACCAAGGTCTTTACGATGGCCGGTGATCGTTTGGTCATCAACGCTTCGACCAGCGCCGCAGGTTCCATCCGGGTCGAATTGACCGATCCGCAAGGTACCCCCATCGAAGGCTTTTCCTTCAAGGATTGCCAAGCGTTCGTCGGAGATGCGATCGATGCGACGGTGACTTGGTCGTCCCGACCGGGACTGCGAAGTTTGGCCGGTCGCCCAATCCGCGCTCGATTCGAGTTGATCGATGCGGATCTTTACGCACTCCAATTTCCACTCGATGAATCGACCCGTGTCGACTTCCGACAACAGGTCCGGCCAATCCTCGAGCAACGATGCTTCGCTTGCCACGGAGCTCTCAAGCAGGAAGCCGGTTTGCGATTGGATTCCGCTACGGCGATCCACCAAGGGAGCAGCTCAGGGCCAGTGATCGATACGAAAGCCGCAAGCTCTAGCGAACTTGTTCGGCGAATCCTCTCGCAGGACCCCCAATTAAGGATGCCCCCCGAAGGCCACTCGCTGGCCGAATCCCAGATTCAAACCATCCTCGCATGGATCGAACAAGGTGCACCCGTCCCCCAGATCGACACCCCGGAACCGGATCCCAATGCGCATTGGGCTTTTCAAATTCCCGTTCGATCCAAGATCCCCGACTCGACGGCCTCTTCGAACGCTCCGATCCATCCGGTCGATGCGTTCTTGCAAGAGTCCTGGCAATCCGAAGGGCTCGTTGGGCAACCCCAAGCCGATCCGCATACCCGATTGCGAAGAGTCTACATCGACCTCATCGGGCTGCCACCTAGCCCGGAGTCCCTCGCAGATTTCTGTCGAAATCCTTCTCAAGAAAACTACGAACAGATCGTCGATAAACTCCTCGCTTCACCCATGTACGCAGAACGCTGGGCTCGGCATTGGATGGATGTTTGGAGGTATGCAGACTGGTTCGGCAGACGGTATGTACCCGACGTTTGGAACAGCGCACCTCAAGTTTGGCGTTGGCGCGATTGGATCGTCGAGTCTCTCAATGCCGATACGGGTTACGACCAGATGATCACACAGATGCTCGCGGCCGACGAAGTCAACCCAGGTGATCCGAAATCGAACGTCGCTACCGGCTACCTGGTTCGAAACTGGTATGCCTTGAATCCCAACGACTGGATGCGCAGCAACGTCGAGCATTCGAGCAAGGCTTTTTTAGGTTTGACGTTCCACTGTGCCCACTGCCATGACCACAAGTACGATCCGATCAGCCAAGAGAACTACTTTCAATTGCGAGCCTTCTTCGAACCGATCGCGGTCCGGCAGGATCGGCTCGCTGGCCAACCGGACCCAGGGCCGTTTCAAGAGTACGAGTACAGCACCCTGCGAAAAGTACAACGACTCGGTCGGGTGGGCATCTATGACAAATCACTCGATTCCCACACTTGGCTCTACACCTCAGGAGACGAACGGAATCGGCAAACCGATCGCGGATCGATCTTGCCCAATGTACCGGATTTCCTCAAAGCCGCTTTCGAGCAACCGATCGAACCTGTCCCTCTGCCGACGACGGCTTGGTACCCTGGTCTCGATCCTGAAATTCTAAAAACGGTGCTTCTCGAAGCAGACCAAGCCATCGCGCAAGCGCAAAGCGAACTCGATGCGTCGACCGCTGCGTCCTTGGCTGCACAAGTGGAAGCCAGCAAGCCCGATGCCAGCAAGGCCGATGCCAGCCGAACCCCAGAGCAAGAGGCACTCGAGACGGCCAAGAGCCTTGAGCGGCAGATCCAGGAACTCCAGGACGCGCGCAGGCCTGAGGAGTCCGGCGTTCTGAGCGGCCAGCAATCGCTCCTGATGGATGCCTCGCAAGGTCGACGCATGATCTACCGAAGTGTCCCTGAGATCCCTTCGATCCAGGAGGACGATCGCATCGAATTCCTGGTCCAAATCCTAGCCGACACGCACTGGAATTTTCAGTTGACTCGCGATAATTCCACAGGTGCCACGGCCACCTACATCGGTTTTGAAAAGGGGCAGATCAAGTCTTACAAACCCGCGTCGTTCGACGAGTTCGAGGTCGGCAAGTTCGATCCGCAAACACCCCAGGTCCTGGCCGTCGAATTGACCTTGCACCCCAAGGACGATCGGTGCACGCTCAAGGTGTACTCTCGTGAGGACCAACGAGTATTGGTCGATGGGCTGAGCGTTGCACTCAATGGATGGAATCCTGTTGGGGATCCGACCAAGGGGATCTTGTTCGACGCTCGGCCCGGTTCGATCGCCGCAATCGACGATTGGCGATATCGCAGGAAAAGTTCAAACGGAGTCGGACCAGCCGAATCGGTCTTGGAATTCACTTTCGAGGCTCCCGAACACGCCGACAAGGATCTTGTCGGAATCCTCGACTGGACCTCGGCTCAAAACTACTCGATCGCCCCTGCGCGGTCCGTGATGGTTCGCAAGTTGCCATCGTTAAACTTGAGCAAACTCCAACAAGAGCTTGCACGCGTTCAGCGGGCCATCGATCGCATGCGACTGCCGACCGAAACGGCCAGAGCCAAGCTCGAGTCGAGCCAAGCGAATCGCCGCCAACTCGTGTCGCGAATCGAAGCCGAGAGGCTCAAGTACATGGCAGACCCTTCCTCGGATCTTGAGTCGATCCAACGTTCCTCGCATCGAGCCATGATCGACGAGAAAAAAGCCGATTTTGCGAAACAACGGGTTGAATGGAACGATGCCAGAAGGCAATTGGCGGATGCTGAAGCCAAACCGCTCGGGGATGCCAACCGAGCGAAAGAACTCGATGCTGCGAATGCAAGATGGGCCAAGGCCCAAGTGGATTTCGAGGCGATCGGACAGGTGCTCGAACAAAGCGAGCAGATCGCACCCGAGCAAGCGACCTACAAGCCCCTTTCGCCTCAGTATCCGCGGACCAGTACCGGGCGTCGACGCGCCTTGGCCGCTTGGATCGCTTCTCCTAAAAACCCACTGACGGCTCGAGTCGGAGTCAATCACATTTGGATGCGGCATTTCCACGAACCGCTGGTCAAGACGGTTTTCGACTTCGGACGCAATGGCAGCGTGCCAACGCATCCGAAATTGCTCGATTGGTTGGCCGTCGAATGGATGGAATCCGGTTGGAGCATGAAGCATCTGCACCGATTGCTTGTCACGAGCCAAGCTTACCAACGCGAGTCGGTAGTTGCAGAGAATCCCTCGCAGATCAAAGATCCTCAAAACCAAAAGTACTGGCGAATGAACGCAGGACGCATGGAGGTCGAGGTCCTACGCGATTCGATCCTCGAAATTGCAGGTAAGTTGGATCCCAAAATGGGCGGACAGGAGTTGGAGAACAAAGACATGTTTTCCACTTCAAGGCGCACGCTCTACTACTCGTGTCAACCTGAAGAAGACGGCAAGAGCGCTTTGGGCATGCTCTTCGATGGACCCGATGCGAGCGATTGCTACCGCAGGACCAGGACAGTTATCCCCCAGCAATCGCTGGCACTGACCAATAGCCCACTGGTCCACGAGGTAGCGCCACAGATCGCTCAGCGGATCGAGTTGAGCTTGTCGCAAACCGACAGAACCGACGCAGGAAGATTTCTCGATGCGGCTTATACCCTCCTTCTGAATCGGCCAGCAACCCTTCAGGAAAGGGAATTGTGTTTGGATTACCTGAATTCCGCAAGCGATTCGACCTCCCAGCGATCCAGCTTGATTCGCGTCCTATTGAACCACAACGACTTTATCACGATCCGCTAAGGCCGCGGCCCGGCCGACCGCGCCCCAAGGAGCGACACGATGGCATTGAGTACACGCAGGATGTTTCTATCCGATTACGGGATGGGGTTTACGGGGATCGTCCTCGGTTCGATGCTCGCTCAAGACCGCATCGTCCGTGGGGCTCCCTTGCCGCAAACCAACGCTGGTGCGGAGCCGAAGGCCAAGTCGGTGATTTGGGTGTTTTTATCCGGGGGCTATAGCCATATCGAAACATTCGATCCGAAACCTGCCTTGAACCAATACGCAGGAAAGACCTTCAACGAAATCCCTTTGGCCAACCCCGTCGACTCGCCGCTGCACAAGAAACGCTTCCGTTCGGTACCTGCCGAAGAGATCAATGTGCGCGATGTCTACCCGACGATCTATCCGATGCAAGTCGGTTGGAAAAAGTGCGGGCAAGCTGGCATCGAGGTGACCGACTGGTGGCCGCATTTGGGCAATCAAGTCGATGAGCTATGTTTCGTGCGCAACATGTGGACCACCGATAACGACCACGCGGCCGAGAATCAGATCCACACCGGGCGGCATCGCCTAGACGAACCCCAGCCGAGCATCGGAGCCTGGGCCAACTACGGCTTGGGAAGCTTCAACGAAAACCTACCGAAGTTCGTTGTGCTCGGTGGTCCGACCCGTTCGGACACCCGCCAGTCGATCGATTCGTATTATCTTGGCCCTCAGCATGCCGGCGTCCCTTTGGCATTGGATCCGAAGAACCCACTCCCTTTTGGCCAAAGGTCCGACAAGCAGACGCTCGGTGAGCAAGCCAAAGAGTACGAGCTTATCGGGAAGCTCAATGGGTTGTCCGGTGCGCTTTACCCCGAGGACCAAGAGCTCCGCGCCAGGATCCGCGCGTACGAATTGGCCTTCCGCATGCAGGCTTCGGTCCCCGAAGGGATCGACATGGCAAGCGAGACCGAGCAGACTCGCAAACTCTATGGGTTGGATCAAGAGGCGACGAAGGTCGCAGGTGAGCGATTTTTGGCGGCTCGACGGTTGGTCGAACGCGGGGTCCGGTTCGTCCAGGTTTTTCCCTCGGCCTACGGAGTCTGGGACTCCCATCAGAAGCTCAAGGAGAACCACACCAAACTCTGTGCGAGCGTCGATCTGCCGATTGCCGGTCTGATCGCCGATTTGAAACAGCGCGGCCTGCTGGAATCGACCTTGGTGGTTTTCTGCACCGAATTCGGAAGAACACCTGGTTTGGAACGTCGCAGCGGCGGGGTCGACGGGCGAGATCATCATCCCAACGGCTTTACCATCTGGCTTGCAGGCGCTGGAGTCAAGCGGGGGTTTGTGCACGGACAGACCGACGAACTCGGATACCATGCCCTCGGAGAAGGACACTACGTGACGGACTTGCACGCAACGGTCTTGCACTTGCTCGGACTCGAATCTAGAAGCCTAGAAATTCCGGGGAGAAAAAGGCTCGATATCGATCATGGCCAAGTCATTTCAGATATCTTGGCCTGATGGAATCCAGGGTGTCGACAGGCAAGCCACTGTGCTGCACAATAACCATCTGACTCCATGGAAATTTGGCTAGGCCCCAATCCCATCTGAAGAAAGATTTATGCATCAGGAAATTCAACCGACCAAAGAGCAGGTCGATCGCGCCAATGCCAGCAGCGTTGGGATTGTTGTCTCCGAGTACAACGATCAGATCACGGGCAAACTCTGCCACGGAGCCATCGAAACGTTGGTCCAAGCTGGCATCGCTCGCGAGCGGATTGTCGTGACCCGTGTCCCAGGGGCTTGGGAACTTCCCTTTGCAACCCAGCGTCTAGTCGCCCTGCGCGGTATCGCCGGGGTGATCGCTCTAGGGGCGGTCATCAAGGGTGAGACATCGCACGACCAACATATCAATCGCGCCGTCAGCTCGGCCCTGATGCAGCTATCGTTGGACCACAACAAACCGATCGCCTTTGGGCTCCTGACGGTCAACACCCTCGAGCAAGCCTTGCATCGCAGCGGTGGAAACAAAGGAAACAAAGGCCAGGAATGCGCCTTGGCTCTCCTGGCATGCATGCGACTTGGAAAAGCGTTCGACGAGTTCCAAGAAACCAACGAATGAGTAAACGTACTCGTCCGGCAATCGCTTGGACTCCCCGTATGGTGGGATTACACTAGGGTATCCCAAAAGCCGATTCGATTGAAAACCTCGCCCCCGTCGAACGCAATCTCACCAGGGGTAGAACTCAAGGATTCAGAATGTTATTTCCCATCAGCGATGACGATCGCGATGTCCAAATCGTTCCCTACATCACCTACGCCCTGCTTGCGGCCAACGTGGTTCTTTTTCTCGTGCAGATCAGCAATCCCGAGTTCACTTACGGATGGAGTGTGATCCCTAAGGAGATCACTTCCGGAGTCGATCTTGTGGAACCCCAATCGATGTCCGTCGAAGGGCATGGCACCGTCGAGATTCCGCAGGCCCCAGGGCCTGTTCCGATTTGGCTGACGCTCTTGTCCTCGATGTTCATGCATGGTGGTTTTGGGCACATCGCGGGCAATATGCTCTATCTATGGATTTTTGGGAACAACGTGGAAAACCGATTCGGCCACCGTTGGTTTTTGATCTTCTATCTCATCTCGGGCTTGGTCGCCAGTTTCGCGCAGATCTTTATCTCCCCGCAGAGCATCATCCCGAACCTGGGGGCCTCAGGCGCCATCGCCGGCGTGATGGGAGCTTATCTGGTCCTCTTCCCTCACAATCGGGTCAACGCCGTTTTTCTCTATCACATTGTCACAATCCCGGCGATTCTTGTTTTGGGGATGTGGATTGCCATGCAGCTTTTCAGCGGCTACGGATCGATCGCCAGCACGTCGAGCAGCGCCGGTGGGGTCGCTTATATGGCCCACATCGGTGGTTTTGTCGCAGGGGTTCTTGCGGCCTTAGCCTATCGTTTCACCCTGCAAAGCGAACCGGACTCGATACTCAAACGCCAGTACGATCGCGATCCGATGGCACGTCGCTTTTGGTAACGCAGGCCTCAACGAGGGCTGCGGGGATCGTTTGGGGAGAGGATCGGCGTGAGCTCTTTGACGAAGTCTTGGGCATCGCGGAAACTGCGATAGACACTCGCAAAACGCACGAAAGCGACTTCATCGAGATCTCGCAAGTATTGCATGCAGAGGTTTCCGACGTCCTCTGAGCCGACCTCGCGTTCGTAATTGTCCAGAATGTGAGACTCGATCTCGATGGCCAAGCGTTGGATTTCCTCTTGCTTGATCTTCCGCTTCCAGCAAGCGGCCGAGAGGCCACGCTCGATTTTTGCCCTGCTGAAATCTTGGCACGTCCCGTCGCGTTTTCGAACCTGCAAGAGTCCTTCGACACGTTCATAGGTCGTAAATCGCCGCTTGCAGTGATTGCAAAAACGCCTTCGGCGAATCGCTCGACCATCCTCAACGATTCGAGAATCGCGGACGCCGTCATTGTCGTTAGCGCAAAATGGACATCGCATGGAACGCAGGGATCTGTAGTTTTCGGCTCGGGAATTCCGATTTGGAAATTTCGCATCGCGCCGAAAGTTTTCCTTATTGTCGCAGAGTTTCTCAATCAATCAACCGTGCAAAACGCTCCCTTGGCGACAAAAATCTCCGCTATCCGAGGGTGTTTGGCGAGCTATCATAGAAGGTCGCACTAGAACCCATTTCCTCATTCTTGCACCCCTAGGGGTATCCCGAAGCTATCGATGTCCAACGACTCCCATACCGATCCGTCCATAGTTGCTCTTGGGTCCCCACGTTCGTCGCCGGCGTACAAATACCTGCTCTATGCTGGCTTGTTCATGCTCCTGGGGATCAGCTTCCTGATTTTCTTAGGGCGTGAACGCCAAAGCTTTGCCGGGCGACAGATCCCTGACTTGGACCTCAAGCCGCTTCTGAACGCCACCGATGTGCCCACGGAGTTGATAGCCAAGTCGGACTATGTTCTGCTCCACTTTTGGGGGACTTGGTGCGGTCCGTGCGTCCAAGAATATCCCGACATCATCAAACTCCAACGCAAGTACGCCGAGGATTCCCGCGTAGCGATCCTGAGCGTCTCATGCGGTACCACCACACCCGAGTCGACCGAGGAACTCGAGTTCAACACCAAGATTTTTGTCCAAGGCGTCGGCGGCGATCTGCCGGTCTATTGCGATCCGGCGATGTACTCCCGTATTCAAGTGGCCAACATCATCGGCCGAACCGGTTTCGCCTACCCGACATCCTTGCTCTTGGACAAAAACCGCAAGATCGTCGATGCCTGGATCGGGTCGACGGGCCCAGGGGAGCTTGAACGGGCGATCGAAAAGGCCCTCAAGACTCCGTCGCCTGTTGCGGCCCCCTGAGGCGCTCTTTGAACTCCTTGACCCACCTGGATCGGATCGATCGGTTGACGAAAACTGCCATGAAACCCACTCTTGCGATCTCGATGGGGGATCCGACCGGAATCGGCCCCGAAATCATCGCAGGCGCCCTAGTGGATCCTGCCGTTTCGACTTGGTGCACCCTGCTGGTCGTCGGTCGTACCGAAATCATGCGACGCGCCAGTCGAGTCATAGGAGCGAACATCGATTGGATTGCCTGTTCGACATGGGACCAACTTCAGGTCCCAGAGTCCTCAGCCGAACGACCACGGATATTGTGCCTAGACGCCGCCTCTGAGGAGTGCGAACACGCACAACCCGGACAGATCGATGCGAGGGGAGGGCAAGCGGCCTACGATTCACTGGTCGCTGCCACACGACTTTGCTTGGACAAGCGGGCCGACGGAATGGTCACCGCGCCGCTGCAGAAAAAATCGCTGGATTTGGCCGGGCATTCATGGCCCGGTCACACAGAACTCTTGGGGCATCTGTGCGGCGTCGATACCACGGCGATGATGCTTTACTTGCCTGCGGGCAAGCCGAATCATGGTGGTCCGAGCGGCTTGGGTGTCGTCCATGTGACTTTGCATATGGCACTGCGCGAGGTGTTCGAGCATGTCACGCGTGCGAACATTTTGAAGACCATCGAACTGACCCATGATTATTTCTCGCGGCTCGCAAGAGCCGAGGGTCGCCAAAGCCCGCCGAGAATCGCCGTGACGGCCCTGAATCCCCACGCCGGAGAATCGGGTCGGTTCGGCACCGAGGAGATCGAATGCATCGGACCTGCGGTCCTGGCCGCCCAAGGGCTTGGGATCGATGCCAGTGGTCCATGGGCTGTCGATACCCTTATGCCCAAAGCGGCCCAAGGCCAGTTCGATGCGGTCGTCGCGATGTACCATGACCAAGGTCATATCGCGTTGAAGTTGCTCGACATGTTTGAAGCGGTCAATATCACCCTGGGGCTGCCCATCGTGCGAACGAGCGTCGCTCATGGTACGGCTCACGATATCGCTTGGAAAGGAATCGCGCAATGCGGTGGGATGGTCCAAGCGATCCTGGCAGCAGCGAAACTGTGCAACCGTTCGTCGGCCACTCGCTAAACGAGCGAATTCAAAACGTTCAATGCTTCTGCAAACCTGTCTTGGATCTTGGGGGGTTGAAGCTGCAGGTGATGGTGCACCACGATCATGCAGTCACCGCAAGCCTCGAAGTTCGGTACGGAATGTCGTATCAAGCCTTCTCTTCGATCCGCAGTCAGAAACGCCTTGAGAGCTTCCTCGGATTCCCCTCGAACCAGATATCGGGATTGGAACTCCGGGTCTTCTGGGAATTCGATGAACTGATATCCAAACCACTTCGAAACCGATGCCGACAAGGAAGCATTCCAGGTTTTCTGCTGCAAGCTCAGGGCTGGCGCGTCGAGCCGAGGGTCCCACACCAGGAGAACGATCGACGGAACAACCGATGAGTCATCGCTCGCGTTGACAACGATATTGTATTCGCACACGGTGATTCGTGTGCTGTCGGTCTGGGCGACAAATGCTAGGCCCACGGTATGCTTCCGGCTCTTGCTCTTGTAGAGATCGAATCGTTCGATTCGATCCCAATCCTCCTGTGGAAGTTTGAAGTGGATTTCCAAGCCGAGTTGCTCGGCGATTTTGGTAAATGCTTCCCGACGTTTTTTGTTGTACGTGTGGCTTATCCCTGCGATCAGTGCGAAAACGCAGACCGCAAAAACAATCATGAGAAAAAGATTCATCGAAGTCGCTCTTATTCAAAACGATGAAGCTTCTAGGGTTTCGCACCGAGCAATTGCTGGACCTTTTCATCCAACGCTTTACCGCGCACGTGAACCGCAACGACATTTCCGTCGCGGCCGATAAGCATCGTGAAGGGAATCGCACTGATCGATAGCTCTTGGGCCAAAGTCGTATTCATCCCGGCCTTGGTCGGGTCGTTACTGACGTAGACGTTCCAAGGCATTTTGTTTTCGCCTAGGAACTCGTCGAGGTCAGAGCGTTGGTCATCGAGATTCACCGCGATGACCTCGAAGCCTTCGGCGTGTTTCTCGTCATAGACTCGACGTATGTTCGGGATTTCGGCCACGCAAGGCCCGCACCAAGTCGCCCAGAAGTCGACCAAAACGACCTTACCCTCATACTTGGACTTATCCAACGCTTGACCTTGGGTGTCGACGAGGCCTTCGAGAGCAAGGGGCTTGCCGATGCT
>Ga0315907_10007173_pt1 | contig 11661 bp, 7 predicted proteins | sample LakEriMetagenome_3_FD_203525 | JGI IMG/M metagenome (GOLD analysis project Ga0315907, IMG submission 203525) | Freshwater fungal communities from buoy surface, Lake Erie, Ohio, United States - Buoy 12 MA123 | ecosystem: Environmental > Aquatic > Freshwater > Lake > Lake biofilm | place: USA...
AGCGGGCTTTGCGGAACATGGAAGCGGGGCTGGACTTCGCCGACGCCCTCCACCACGCCAGCTACGTGGCGTGCAGCCACATGGCCAGTTTCGACGACCGCCGGTTTGCACGCCGCGCAGGCAAGCTTGGGCTATTGCCCAGCGTGAACCTGCCCAGCTGAACAGGCTCCAAAGTCTGCTCTCATGACACTGCTCCCATCCTCACCCCTCCAAGCCGCCATCACCTTCGCCAGCGCCCACGAGACCCCCTGGGCGCGGGACCCGATCGCCGAGCCGCAGCGCTTTGGTGTCCACATCGAAGACCCGCCGCCGTGGAACCGGCTGCTGGGCCCGGTGCACCCGCGCGGCCCGGTGGGTGGCGTGGTGTGGCAACACGGCCAGGAACTGGCGGCCTGGGGCGAGCCGACGCGCTCCGACCAGACTTTCAGCGTGGCCAAGACCTACCTGTGCCTGCTGGCCGGCGTGGCACACCGCGACGGCCTGCTGCCGGACGTGGAGGCCACCGTGGCATCCCAGCTGCCGGGCATCGGCTTTGACACCCCGCACAACGCCACCATCACCTGGCGCCACCTGCTGGAGCAGACCAGCGAGTGGGAGGGGTTCTGTTTCGGGCTGTCCGAGCAAGCCGACCGCTGGCGCAAGGTGGGGCAGGACCCGCGCCCGGCCGCCGGCCCCAAGGGCGGCGCGCGCCCGCTGCAGGCCCCGGGCAGCTATTGGGAATACAACGACGTGCGCATCAACCAGCTGTCGCTGGCGCTGCTGCACCTGTTCCGCCGCCCGCTGGAAACGGTGTTCCGCGAGGAGATCCTGCTGCCCCTGGGCGCGCAGGACGCTTTCCGCTGGGAAGGCTACGACGGCGTCTTCGTCACCCTGGACGGCCAGCGCATGCCCAGCGTGCCCGGCGGCACCCACTGGGGCGGCGGCGTGTCCATCAGCGCGCGCGACCAGGCCCGCGTGGGGCAGCTGCTGCTGGCCGGCGGCCGCCACCAGGGCCGCGATCTGCTGCCCGCCGGCTGGGTGCAGCGCATGGGCACGCCCTGTGCACTGGCGCCCTTCTACGGCTGGCTGGTGTGGCTGAACCAAGACGGCCTTGCGTACCCTGGAGCTTCCACTAGCGCGATCTTCATGCTGGGGGCGGGCGGTCATCTGGTGTGGGTGGACCCGGACCTGGACGCCGTGGTGGTGACGCGCTGGCTGGACCCGGCGCATACCGGCACGTTCGTGACGATGGCCGCTGACGCGCTGCGCCGGGCCTGAGCTCCTTGCCAACCCGGCCACCCCGGCCGCCCCTGCGACCTCCATGACCCTGCCCGACCCCGCGGCACTGCGCCGCTCGCGTAACGCCACGCGGGTGCAGTTCCTGGTGCTGGGCATGCTGATAGGCGCCTGGGGGGCGCACATACCGTCCATCAAGGCGCACCACGGGCTGTCCGAGGGCAGCCTGTCCGCGGTGCTGCTGGCCGCGGCCTTGGGGGCCGTGTCGTCACTGTTCACGGCCGGCCGCGTGATGGCCGCACTGGGCGCGCGGCGCACCGCCGCCGGCGCGGCCGTGCTGGGCGGAACCTTGCTGGGCAGCGTGCTGGCGTTCCAGGGGCTGCCCCTGACGCTGCTCTTGCTGCAAGTGGTGGCCCTGGGGGCCTGCATGTGCCTGTTCGACGTGGCCCTCAACACCGAAGGCACCACACTGGAGCGGCTGGGCGGACGGCCGGTGATGAGCCAGCTGCACGGCATGTTCAGCGTGGGCGGCATGCTGGGCGCAGGCGCCGTGGCCGCCTTGCTGGGGCTGGGCATCGCCCCTACGGTACAGCTGTGGGCGCTGGGCGGAGGGGTGGGGCTGGTGGCGCTGGTGGCCGCGCGCGGCATGTTGCCGGAACAGGGGCCTGAGCAGGGGGAGCCGCAGGGGGGTGAGCGCAGGCAGGACCATGCGCAAGGCGCAAGGCAGCCCGGCGTGCTGCAGCCTGCCCCGCAAGCCCACTTCGCCTGGCCGCGCGGGCCCTTGCTGGTGATCGGCCTGCTGATCCTGGCAGGCATGACGGCCGAGGGGGCGATGTACGACTGGTGCGTGCTGTACCTGCAGCAGGAGCTGGGCCAGCCGCAGTCGCAGGCGGCGCTGGGCTACGCCGTGTTCTCGGCGTCCATGGCGGCATCCCGCTTCGGTGGAGACGCCCTGCGCGCCCGCTTCGACGAGGCGCTGCTGCTGCGCTGGGGCGCCGCGCTCGCTGCCATGGCCATGGCCGTGGTGCTGCTCAGCGCCCACCCGGTGGTGGCCTGGCTGGGCTTTGCGGTCGTGGGCGCCGGGCCGGCCCTGGTGGCGCCCATCCTCTTCAGCGCCGCCGCGCGCGTGCCGGGCGTGAGCCCGGCCGCGGCCATCGCCTCCGTCACCTCGGTGGGCTACAGCGGCTTCATGCTCGGCCCGCCGCTCATCGGCGCCCTGGCCACTGCCAGCTCCCTCACCTGGGCGCTGGGCGTGGTGGTGCTGGCCTGTGCGCTGCTGGCGTGGGGGGTGAGTCAGGTGCCGGGGAGAGAGTGAGCACCCCTGGATGAGGCCCTTTCTCATCGCCGGTGATAACATAAATCGATGAAGCTGGTGATGGACACCGATACCATCGTGGCGGCGATGCGCAGCCCCAGCGGGGCCTCGGCCGAGGTGTTGCGCCTTGCGCGGCGGGGTGAATTGACGCTGGCGGCCAGCGTCAGTCTGTTCATGGAGTACGAGGCTGTATGTCAGCGAGCGCCGCATATGGACGCCGCTGGCTTGAGCCCGCAACAGGTTGGGATCTTTCTCGATGCGCTGGCACGCATCGTTCAACCTGTTGAAGTGCACTTCCTGTGGAGGCCGCAATTGCGTGACCCGGCCGACGAGTTGGTGCTGGAGGCAGCGGTCAACAGCGCTTCCCAGGCCTTGTTGACGTTCAACCGCAGGCACTTCCACAAGGCCGCCGAGAGGTTTGGTTTGCAAGTGCTGCTCCCCGGCACTTTCTTGAGGAGTTTGAACCATGAGTGAACTGAGCACCTATCCGCTGCGATTGCCGCGCTCCATCCGCGCTGGTGTGGAGCGCCTCAGCAAGGAAGACGGCATCAGCATCAACCAGTTCGTGAGCATTGCCGTGGCAGAGAAGCTGGCCATGATGCAGGCACAGGATTACTTTGCCCAGCGCAGTGCACGTGCCGACTTGGCAGCTTTTGATCAATTGATGCAGCGCTCAGGGGGTGAGCCGCCGCGTGCAGGTGACGAAGTGAAGTGAGGGTTGTACGCCCGGCCATCCCCTGTCATTGACGACTTTCCCACCGCTGCTCCCGCTCACAGCGCAATCGGCAACTTGCCCGAACTCTTCACCTCTTCCATGACGGCGTAGGTGCGCGTCTCGCGCACACCGGGCAGCTGCCACAGCACGCTGCCGGCAAATTGCCGATAGGCCTCCATGTCGGCCACGCGGATCTTCAGCAGGTAATCAAAACCACCGGCCACCATGTGGCACTCCAGGATGGGTGGGTGCACCTGCGCGGCCGCGCGGAACTGCTCGAAGACGTTGGGGGTGGTGCGGTCCAGCAGCACCTCCACGAACACCAGCATCCCGGCGCCCAGGCGTCGCGGGTCGAGGATGGCTTGGTACCCCAGGATGTAGCCCTCCCGCGTGAGCCTTTGCACCCGCGCCAGCACCGCCGTGGGCGACAGCGACACCGCCTCGGCGAGCTTGAGGTTGGAGATGCGGCCATCGTCCTGCAGCTGCGCCAGGATGCGACGGTCGATTCGGTCGAGTTCGGATGCGTCGTCCATGAGCTGAATGTTTCTCCATGAGTGCGTGTCAAGACAGAGCAATTCTCTATGGAGATTTAGGATCATCGAGTCCTTCACGGTGATGAGGGTCTTCCATGCTCCCCAACGCGCGCCTGCCATTCTTCGAACCCTCGCCATGGGCGCAGACCCCGCTGCGCCGTGCAATCACGGCGGCCACGCGCCCGCCCGAGCCGCTGGCCGTGGCGGCCGTGCTGCCCGAGGCTCGGCTGGCGCCGGAGGTGGCGCAGCGCTCCCAGGCCCTGGCCCTGCGTCTGGCCCAGGGGCTGCGTGCGCGCCAGACCCGGCCCGGGCGTGCGGGCCGGGTGCAGAGCCTGCTGCAGGCCTACGACCTGTCGTCGCAGGAGGGAGTGGCGCTCATGTGCCTGGCCGAAGCCCTGCTGCGCATTCCCGATCCGGCCACGCGCGACCGGCTGATACGCGACAAGATTGCGCCAGGCCGCTGGTCTGCGCACCTGGGCCAGAGCCCCTCAATGTTCGTGAACGCGGCCACCTGGGGCCTGCTGATCACCGGCAAGCTGGTGGCCGCGCCCAGCGCTGACCCGGGCGAGCCGGGCCTGACCGCCGCCGTGGGCCGCCTGCTGCGGCGCGGCGGCGAGCCCCTGATCCGCACCGCCGTGGACCTGGCCATGCGGATGATGGGCGAACAGTTCGTCTGCGGCCGCGACATCGACGAGGCTCTGCGCCACGCGCAGGTGCAGCAGCGCCAGGGCTTCAGCCACTCCTTCGACATGCTGGGCGAGGCGGCCATGACCGCGGCCGACGCCCAGCGCTACCTGCAGGCCTACGAGATTGCCATCCACGCCATCGGCCAGGCCAGTGCCGGCCGCGGCGTCCACGACGGGCCGGGCATCTCCATCAAGCTCTCGGCCCTGCACCCGCGTTACAGCCGCGCGCAGCACGGTCGCGTGATGGCCGAGCTCTACCCCGTGCTGCTGCACCTGTGCACCCTGGCCCGGCAGCACGACATCGGCCTGAACATCGACGCCGAGGAGGCCGAACGCCTGGAGATCTCGCTGGACCTGCTGGACCAGTTGGCATTCGCGCCCGAATTGCGAGGCTGGGAGGGCCTGGGATTCGTGGCCCAGGCCTACCAGAAGCGCTGCCCGCAGGTCATCGACCACCTGATCGACCTGGCCCGAAGCAGCCAGCGGCGTCTGATGGTGCGCCTGGTCAAAGGCGCCTACTGGGACAGCGAGATCAAGCGCGCGCAGGTGGACGGCCTGGCCGACTACCCCGTCTACACCCGCAAGCCCCACACCGACGCCGCCTACCTGGCCTGCGCCCGTCGGCTGTTGGCCGCGCCTGATGCGGTGTACCCGCAATTCGCCACCCACAACGCGCACACGGTGGCGGCCATCCATGAGATGGCTGATCCCCAAGACTTCGCAACGAGGCAGTACGAGTTCCAGTGCCTGCATGGCATGGGCGAGCCGCTGTACGAGCAGGTGGTGCCCGCGGTGGACCAGGGCGGCCTGGGCCGGTCCTGCCGCATCTACGCCCCAGTGGGCACGCACGAGACGCTGCTGGCCTACCTGGTGCGCCGCCTGCTGGAGAACGGCGCCAACACCTCCTTCGTCCACCGCCTGGCCGACCCCGATCTGCCCCTGGACACCCTGGTGCGTGACCCGGTGGCGCTGATCGACGAGGCGGCGCAGCAGGGGGGCACTGTGGGCATGCCGCACCCTGGCCTGCCGCTACCCGGCGCGCTGTACGGGCCGGCGCGGCGCAACTCGCAGGGGCTGGACCTCGCCTGCGAGGAGCAGCTGCTGGCACTGGCGCAGGTGTTCGAGGCTCAGGCCATCGTCCCCCCGCAGTACAGGCCGCAGGCTGGCCCCCTGCTGGCCGTGGACACACCCTCAGGCAACCTCGAGCCCGTCACCAACCCCGCTGACTGTCGCGACACCGTGGGGGTCAGCCGCGAGTGCACGGCGGAAGAGATCGAGGCAGCGCTGGTGCATGCGCAAGGCAGCGCCGACCCCTGGGCCCGCACGCCGCCCGATGAGCGCGCGCGCATGCTGGACGCCGCGGCAGACCTGCTGCAGGCCGACATGCCCCGTCTCGTGGCGCTGCTGATGCGCGAGGCCGGCAAGACCGCGGCCAACGCCGTGGGCGAGGTGCGCGAGGCGGTGGACTTCCTTCGCTACGACGCGCAGCAACTGCGCGCGGGCTTCGACCCCGCCACGCACCGGCCGCTGGGCCCGGTGGCCTGCATCAGCCCTTGGAACTTTCCGCTGGCCATCTTCGTCGGCCAGGTGGCCGCTGCACTGGCCGCTGGCAACGTGGTGCTAGCCAAGCCCGCCGAGCAGACCCCGCTGGTGGCGGCGCAAGCCGTGAGAACCTTGTGGGCGGCGGGCGTGCCGCGCGGCGCACTGCAATTGCTGCCGGGGCGCGGTGAGGTGGTGGGGGCGCGGCTGGTGGCCGATGAGCGCGTCCAGGGCGTGCTGTTCACCGGCTCCACCGAGGTGGCGCGCACGCTGCAGCGCGCCCTGGCCGGCCGCCTGGGGCTCACAGGCCGGGCCATCCCCCTGGTGGCCGAGACGGGGGGCCAGAACGCCATGATCGTGGACACCTCCGCGCTGCCCGAGCAAGTGGTGGCCGACGTGCTGGCCTCGGGCTTTGACAGCGCCGGCCAGCGCTGCTCGGCGCTGCGGGTGCTGTGCGTGCAGGAAGAGGCCGCCGACCGGGTGCTGCAGATGCTGCTGGGGGCCATGGCGCAGCTGCGCCTGGGCGACCCGCAGCGCCTCAGCACCGATGTGGGCCCCGTCATCGACGGCCCGGCGCAGGCCCTGATCGAGGCCCATGTCGAGGCGATGCGCCAACGGGGCCGCCGGGTCCACCAGATCAGTGCCCCGCCCGATCAGCCGCTGGACCACGGCCACTTCGTGCGGCCCACGGTGATCGAGATCGAGGCCCTGGACGAAATGACGCGCGAGGTCTTCGGCCCGGTGCTGCACATCCTGCGCTACTGGGGTGACGACCTGCCGGGGCTGCTGCGCCAGATCAACGCCACCGGCTACGGGCTGACCCTGGGCCTGCACACCCGCATCGACGAGACCGTGAGCGAGGTGGAGCGCGCCGCGAAGGTGGGCAACCTGTACGTCAACCGCTCCATGGTGGGCGCGGTGGTGGGTGTGCAGCCCTTTGGCGGCCAGGGCCTGTCGGGCACCGGGCCGAAGTCCGGCGGCCCGCTGTACCTGTACCGGCTGCTGTCGCAGGCACCGCCCGATGTGCTGAGCCGCGCGCAACACGTGGCCAGCGCGCCGCTGCCGGGCCCGACGGGCGAGCGCAACCTCTATCGCCTGGTGCCCCGAGACGGCGTGTTGTGCCTGGCCGAGGATGACACAGACCGCCAGCGCCAACTGGACGCTGTGCTCGCCGTGGGCAGCCGCGCCCTCTGGCCCGCCCAGGCGAAGACACGGGCCCACTGGCAGCGCCTGCCGCGCGACGTGCAAGCCCGTGTGAGCCTGGTGAACGACTGGTCGGCCCAGGGCACGCCCTTCGACGCGGTGCTGCTGCACGGCACACCCGAAGAGCTCATCGCCGTGCAGCAGGTGCTCGCCGGGCGCGAAGGCCCGGTAGTCAGCGTAGAGCGCCTGGCCCCTGGCGACCCGGCCGTGCCCTTGGAGCGCCTGGTGCTGGAGCGTTCGATCAGCATCAACACGGCCGCTGCTGGAGGCAACGCCAGCCTGATGGCCATTGCTTGAGGCCGGGCCACCGGCCCCGCATAGGATCCACCTCATGATGCACCCCACCCTCACCCTGCACGATGTGCAGGCCGCCGCGCAACTGCTGGCCGGCCAGGTGTTGGCTACGCCCTGCCTGGAGAGCCGCACCCTGGGCCAGATCCTGGACGCGCGTGTCTTCCTGAAGTTCGAGAACCTGCAGTTCACAGCCTCCTTCAAGGAGCGCGGGGCGCTGAACAAGCTGGCGCGCCTCATGGCCTCCGGCCAGCCGGTCCGGGGTGTGATCGCGGCTTCGGCCGGCAACCACGCCCAGGGCCTGGCCCATCACGCGCAGCGCCTTGGGTTGCGCGCTGTGATCGTGATGCCCGAACTCACCCCGGCGGTGAAGGTCGAGCGCACGCGCGGCTTCGGTGCCGAGGTGCTGCTGCACGGGCAAACCTTTGACGAGGCGCACGAGCGGGCATTGCAGCTCGCTGCCCAGGAGGGGTTGGTCTTCGTCCACCCGTTCGACGACCTGGACGTCATGGCGGGTCAGGGGACGGTGGCGCTGGAGATGCTGCAGGCGCAGCCCGAGATCGATACCCTGGTGGTGGCCGTTGGCGGTGGTGGGCTGCTGTCGGGCATGGCCACGGTAGCGCGCGCTTTGCGGCCTGACATCCGCATCGTGGGCGTGCAAAGCGCGCGGTTTGCCTCGATGGTCAACGCGGTCACAGGCAGCACCCACCCGATCGGCACCAGTTCCATTGCTGAAGGCATTGCCGTGGGACGCGCAGGCCAGCTCACACGCGCCATCGCCGGGGCGCTGGTGGACGAGTGGATGCTCGTGGACGAGGGCGATATCGAGCAGGCGATCCTGATGCTGCTGGAGATCGAAAAGACCGTGGTGGAGGGGGCCGGCGCGGCCGGGCTTGCGGCCCTGCTGAAGTCGCCGCCCTGGCTGAAGGGTCGCCACGTGGGCCTGGTGCTGTGCGGGGGCAACATCGACCCCCTGCGACTGCAAGCCCTCATCGGCCGCGGCATGGTGCGCGCCGGACGCCTGGCACGCGTGCGGGTAGAGGCCCGCGACGTGCCCGGGGCACTGGCGCAATTGACGACGGCGGTGGCGCAGTGTGGCGCCAACATCGAAGAGGTGCACCACCAGCGCGCCTTCTCTGCCCTGCCGGTGCAGCACGTGGAGATCGAGCTTGTGCTGCAGACGCGCAACCATGCCCACGTGGAAGCCGTGATCGAGGCGCTGCGCGCGCAGGGTTTTCGGGCGCAGGCCAGTTGAGCACCCCCAAGGTCCCGAGACGCCGAGGGGGTGCAAGGAAACTGGGGGCCGCCAGGCGTTTCTCGCCGGATGCGATGCGGACTCCAGTCCGCCCCCGTTACCCCGCCCCCGTTACCCCGCGCCCGTTATCCCGCCCGCACCGGGATCACTCGCCTGGCTTGCGGCACCTGTGCAGGCGCAGGCTCGGGCGAGCGGCCATGCCAGGCATCCAGCAGTGCCTGCCAATGACCGCGTGCGGTGGCCAGGTTCGCAAGCTTGACCGGGCCGAAGCCGCGCACCTGCTGCACCACCTCGGCCAGTCGCACGGCCAGGGCCAGGTTGTCGGGGCGCAGCGCTGGCAGCAGTTCCACGGTGATCAGCGCTTCGTAGTCGCGAGCCAGTTGCCGCTCCAGGCGGCGCTCCTGCGTGCGGCCGAAGGGGTCCAGCGCGGTGCCGCGCAGGCGCTTCATGCCTGCCAGCACGCGGAAGGCGCTGCGTACCCACGGGCCGAAGGCCTTCTTGCGCGGCCGCCCGTCAGGGCCGGGCCGAGACAGCAGCGGCGGCGCGAGGTGGTGGACGATGCGGTCCCACTGCGCGAACTGCTGCTTCAGCAGCGCATCGAAGCCGCTGTCCAGGTGCAAGCGCGCCACCTCGTACTCGTCCTTCACAGCCAGCAAGCGCGCGTACTGGTGCGCCACGGCGCGGGTGAGCGCGAGACCTTGAGCCGCCTGCCCGCCGAGTGCGGACTCGGCCTGGCGCACCTGCGCCACCAGGGCTGCATGGCGGTCGGCCAGAGCGGCATCTTGGTAGGCGGTGAGGAAGCGCCGGCGCCGCTGCAACAACCCGTCTGGTCCGTCCAGCGCCGCGGGGTCGGGGGTGGCCTCGCCGGCCCCTGCCAGGCGTCGCAGCGCCTCGGGTGCGGCCAGCGCCAGCCGCCCCAGCGCGAAGGCGCGCAGGTTCTGCGCCACGGCCACGCCGTTCAGGGCGATGGCGCGCTCCAGGGCCGGCAGGCTCACGGGCACCAGCCCGGCTTGCCAGGCCGCACCGAGCATCACGATGTTGGCCGGCAGGGTGTCCCCCAGCAAGGCCTGAGCCACCTCCTGGGCGTCCAGCGTGCGCAGGCGCTCGGCGCCTGCGGCGTGCCGCATCTTGGCCAGCAGTTCATCGGCGTGCAGCGGGGCGTCGGGGTCACGTACGAAGGCGGCAGTCACCAGCTCATGCCGGTTGGCCACGATCAGCGTGCGTCCGTGCTTGACGGTGCCCAAGGCCTCGGCGCTGGCCCCCACCACCAGGTCACAGGCCAGCAGCAGATCGGCCTGCTGGGTGTCGATGCGCACCTGGTTGAGCAGGTCCGGCGTGGGCGCGATGCGCACGAAAGACAACACAGAGCCGCCTTTCTGCGCAAAGCCCATGAAGTCCAGCACCGAGGCTTGGCGCCCTTCCAGGTGCGCGGCCATGGTCACCAAGGCGCCCACGGTGACCACCCCCGTGCCGCCCACGCCAGTGACCAGCATGTCAAACGGGCCGGTCCACCGCCACGAGGCGGGCGCGGGCAGGGCGGCCACCTCGCGGGCGAGGTCCTGGTCGTTCCAGCGCTGAGCCCCGGGCTGGGCCAGCACCGCACCCTCGAGCGTGACGAAGCTGGGGCAAAAGCCCTGCACGCAGCTGTAGTCCTTGTTGCAGCTGCTCTGCTCGATCTGGCGCTTGCGGCCCCAATCGGTGTCCAGCGGCGTGATGGACAGGCAGTTGCTCTGCACGCCGCAGTCGCCACAGCCCTCACACACGGCCGGATTGATGAACACCCGCGTGCGCGGCTCGGGCACCTCGCCCTTCTTGCGCCTGCGGCGCTTCTCCGCGGCGCAGGTCTGGTCGTAGACCAGCAGGGTGACGCCTTCGCACTCGCGCAGCTCGCGCTGCACGGTGTCCAGTTCGCTGCGGTCATGGAACGTGGTGGCGGGCGGAAAGTCCTGCGCCCGGGCCGCGTGCGGCGTGATGTCGTCGGACACGATGGCCACGCGCTTCGCACCCTCGGCCTGCACCTGACGCGCGATCTCGGCCACCGAGAGCTTGCCGTCCACGGGCTGCCCGCCCGTCATGGCCACGGCGTCGTTGTAGAGCACCTTGTAGGTCATGCGCGCGCCCGCAGCGATGGCCTGGCGAATGGCCAGCAGCCCGCTGTGGAAGTAGGTGCCGTCGCCCAGGTTCTGGAAGACGTGCGGCGCGTCGGTGAAGCGCGAGGCGGCCACCCAGTCCACGCCTTCGGCGCCCATCTGGATCAGCCCTTCGGTGTCGCGCTCCATCCAGCTGGCCATGAAGTGGCAGCCGATGCCCGCCAGCGCCTTGGAGCCCTCCGGCACGCGGGTGCTGGTGTTGTGCGGGCAGCCCGAGCAGAAGTAGGGCTGGCGCCGCACGGCGTCGGCCTCGTTGGACAACAGTGCCGGCATGGTGAAGTCCACCACCCGGTCGCGCCGGTCCAGCGCCGGGTTCAGCCGCGCCAGCCACTGGGCCACCACCGGCATGATGCGCGAGGGCCGCAGCTCCCCCAGGGCTGAGAGCAGCGGCGCGCCTTCAGGCGTGGTCTTGCCCGCGATGCGCGGGCGCTGGCCGTCGGGCAGGGCGTAGAGCAGCTCCTTCATCTGGCGCTCTACCACCGGCGCCTTCTCCTCGATCACGAGGATCTCCTGCAACCCGTGGGCGAACTCGGCGATGCGCGTGGGCTCCAGCGGCCACACCAGGCCCACCTTGTAGACGCGCACGCCGGCTGCAGCCAGCGCGTTGGGGTCCAGGTCCAGGCGGCGCAGCACCTCCATGAAGTCGAAGTGGGCCTTGCCCACGGTCACGATGCCCAGCGTGGCGCGCGGGCTGCTGACCACGTGCTTGTCCACCGCGTTGACCCGGGCAAAGGCGCGCACCGCGTCCAGCTTCTCGGC
>Ga0315907_10007174_pt1 | contig 11661 bp, 6 predicted proteins | sample LakEriMetagenome_3_FD_203525 | JGI IMG/M metagenome (GOLD analysis project Ga0315907, IMG submission 203525) | Freshwater fungal communities from buoy surface, Lake Erie, Ohio, United States - Buoy 12 MA123 | ecosystem: Environmental > Aquatic > Freshwater > Lake > Lake biofilm | place: USA...
CAGTAGTTGACCCAACTGTTGTTTACATTGCATGGGCTAAGCAGTTCTTGAACTCTCCTTTGATCAATCCTTTTATTCAAATTGAAGTATGGGATTACACTGGTACTTCACTTGGTGTAATGAATAAAGATAACGTAAATAGTCTTACTGAAGACTGGAATACTTATGTACCAAATGCTGCTCCTGCTTCAGGTGATGCTGCTGGTATGTATATTACTGGTGCTTATGTAGATACCCAATTTGGAAATTGCACTTTCTACCCAACAGATGCTTTGCAGGCTTACTTGGAACCAATTAAAATCTATGCTTCTGAAGTAGATTACAATGGTGACCCTTGTCAATTTGCTAGTCTTTGTGTAGCTAATACTTGTTTACCTGTTCAAGGTGCAGGATATGGTGAGAATGTAATTCGTGAGTTGATCCTTTCAGAAGGTTATGCTCAGTCTCCTTTCTACACTGGACGTGATCTCCGTATCCGTGAAATTACTCAAGGATATGATGTAAGTACTGCTATTACTCGGATTGCACCAAATAATAAGTACTATCGTTACTTCATTCAGCACAGTGTTCCACGTTTTAACAATCCTACTGGTACATTTGATAATGATCAATACTTGTTGGAAATTGTTACAACTGATACAGCAGCTGCATCAACATTTACTACTGCTGTAAATGGTTGGATTGCCGGTGCACAAGGTGCTACTTGTGTTCAATTTACTGAGTACACTTGTTCAGCTGCTTGCACGCCTCCAGCTGTTTTTCCTGGATAATAAATGAACTAATAATAAAAAGGGAGAGGGAGTTATACTCTCCTCTCCTTTTTAATTTATATACACATGGATAAACATCAGTTAGCTTTAGATATCCCTGATACACTATCAGGATGCATATTCCGGGTAGTTGACGCTAGTATTTATAGCTCAGCAGGAATAGTAGATTGTACTAGATTGGATATAACCCCTCCCGGGTTTACATCTCCTTTCTATGCGTCTAATCTAGAAACAGGTTTTATTGCAAATCTTACTACTTGCAATGTAGGACTTCAGACAGCTAACTGCGGAAATACTTACAATGACTTTGTAGACGGTGTTTATAATGTCAGGTATAGTATTAATAACAGCACTGAGGTTTATGTAGAATACAATCATTTGAGAGTTACTTCTGCACTAAATCAGATAAATGATTTACTTTGTTGTTTAAATTTGCAAGCATGTGACCCACAAGGTCCTGTAAGAGATAAATTAAGAGAAGTTCAATTACTCGATACCCTTTTGAAAGCGGCTAAAGCAAAAGTAGAATATTGTAACAGTGTCCAGCAAGGTATGGACATGTACAACTACGTAGTAAAGAAACTTACTAAACTTGCATGTAGCTGCGGTTGTTCATCATGTAACTAATTAAACCAATATATTATGTCACAATGTCCAAATTGCGGAGCAACACTAAGTTGCGGATGTCAAATGAAAACTTTACCTAACGGTAAAAAAGCATGCAGTCAATGCATAAACAAACCCGTAAATAATGATCAAACACCACCAAGTAATACTGATTAGTAATGGCAGCATGTTATGAGTTAGAGTCCTGTTATCCTGATTTAAATCCTACTTTATATACAAAAACTAATTTAGGATCTCTTTTAGGTAAGTATGTAAAAATTTGCGAAGGGTGCTATCTTGTTAAACAGAGTACAATAGGATCATGTCCTAATGAAATAGCTTTACCAGAAAGTTCTTATGATACTTGTGCTGAGTGTTATGGTACAATTGAAGCGCTCTGTAATACGTGTCCGGAATACTATACTCAGACTACATTAGATGATGGAACGATTGTATGCCAAACTGAATCTAGCTACCCAGCAACCTGGACAGGTAATGTAGCAAATGTTGAACAGGGGGATCGTAGTACAGGATATTGTATATGGGGATTAAATCTTTTAGAAAATGTTACAAACAAGCAGTGGCCTATAGTTGGTGCTAAGTTTTTTAATAATCCTGAACAGAATTGTCCATATCCTCAACAACCTGGATACGATGGTCCTGGTATGTTTTCCGATTGGGCGTTTAAAGACGATTGGGGAAATGGAGATATGGTGTATGGACAAACAGGTTATTCGCTATTTTCTAATACTGCTAATCCTAGATCAGTTGCTACTGATACAAATCAAATATTTGCGTCTGGAAATACTACTTCAAGGGGTAGATTAAATGTAGGTGGATTATGGGCTACAGTCAATGGTACTAATATTGGTTGCTCTGTTTACGATGAAATACCTACCCCCGGCGATATTAACAAATGGATTGAAGGAAATAGCAATGAGTGTGATAATTTAGAAACTGACAAGAGTTATATTAGATATGATATATGTTTTAATGTAACTCAAGAAAAGGAATATCTTATAGGATTTGCTGCAGATAATGCAGTAAGAATATTATTAGATAATCAACAATTTTTTGCATTAACTGGTCAATCGGCAACACAGCGCTGGTTAAGTAATTGTAATAACAAGATTATTGTTGAACCCGCTTTTCAGATGTGGCATGTTGTGCCTGTTACACTTTTACCTGGACAACATACCATAACGCTAATAGGTTATAATTCATTTTCTAGTCCAGCTAATTACGCGGCAGAAGTTTATAATTTAACATCGCAACAATTAAAAGATGAATTACTAGATATTAATTTAGGTAGTTATGCAGCGGCACTTCTTGAATTAGAACAATACCTTATATTTAGTACAAAAAACTTCTTAGTAGAAGGTGCTATTGTTCCTATAGGCGAAGGACAGTGGGCATGCGCTGATGGTTCAGAAGTAGATCCCTGTAGTCAATCAGGACAACCAGAATGTTCTTGTACAACTTTAATACCTAGAGCAGAATGTTGCTATAAACTAACTGATTGTCAATCCAGCACTGAAATATATACAAATACAGATCTTGTAAATTATCAAGGTCAATATGTAAATATTGATGGAGGAACTGAATGTTATTTAGTTGAGCAGTTAAATACAGGTTGTCCTGATAATACTCAAGATGTTCAAGTTACACAAGCTTATTCAAGCTGTGACACTTGTATTCCTTCTTATAAGCTATTTAACTGTAAAGATCAAAATGTAAATCTGCAGACAGCAAACACAAGCTTTGAGCAGTATCTTACTAAGACTATAAAACTGCAGGAATATCCAAATGATTGCTGGCAGGTTGGTCCAAACCCTGAAAAAAGTTTACCGCTTCAAACTCTTACAGTAACACAATCTTTTGAAACCTGTGCAGAGTGTGATCCTGTAACATATGGTTTGACTAATTGTGTAAACGGGGTATCCGTTTTATCTACAGCTGATTTGTCTAATTATGTAGGTAAGATTATAAAAGCAGAAAACTTCCCCGGGTTATGTTTTAGTGTTACAGAAACTCTTTGTAAATGCTTAAAAATAACCATTAACAATCAACCCTATAGCATTAATGCTACGGAGAATAACCTTATTAACGGTAGACCCTATTTTCAGTTTACTCTCCAAAACGGAGATCCTATGACTATATCATACAGTGCTACAAATAATCAATGGGAAGCATATAACTCTGACACAGGTGTCTTGAAATTTTATACAACAATGGACATAGATTGTCCTGCTACAGGGTATTGGGTAAGAGATGATGAAACTTTTATAGGAAATATGAGCACTGAGACCTGTCCATTGAGTATATTGAATATATCACCTTCCGAGGAGTTTAATAGTTGTGAACCGTGCGTAAATTGTTAAAAATGAAATGATAGTAGAAAGTCAATGCATATGTGTAACTCTTAGAGATTGTATAACACAGGATCTTGTCTATTACTATACGTGTAAGCAAAATTCTTCACAACTTGCATTTATAAATAACCTATCTCAAGGGCAACTTTTACAAATTAACGATGCTGTTAATTTTCCAAATACTTACTATACATTTCAGGGGTCTTGTTTTGCTACAGCACCCGGATGCACCTGCGCCGCACAAGCTAATAAAATAACTGATGATAACGCTACGTCTTTATCATTTTGGACCATTTCTTCAGAAACAGTTTGTCCAAACCTAAACGTTAATAATGATGTATATCTATTAACAAACTGTTTAGCAGATATTACAACACCTGACGTAGATACTTTTGTAAATAACCCAGCTTTTGCAATATTTACATCTACAGATTTATCTCTGTATGTAGACATGGTTGTTAATGTAAGTGGTTATGAAGATCTATGTTTTACAGTTTCTGGACCATTTTCTCCAGGTGAGGGAGCACAAGCAAGACCTTTGGTTACTATAACGAATGCATATAGTACCTGTGAATGTTGTTTACCACCACCACCTCCTCCTGGTTGCTGCGAGATACCTAAGTATACTCAAAAACCTGTAAGGGACTTCTTTAGAATAACTGTATCTGATGAGGATATACGAGTAAATACAAACTTTGCTAACAACTATTACAAGTTGTACATGGGGATGCGGTACGGTGTGAACAGCTGCTGTACAGGTATAGACTATGATAAACTCTGGATAGATAAAGAAGTTATAGATTTAGAGAATATAAAATACAGCACTTGTACAGCAATTCTACCTACACTATGTTTATATGTAACAGGTAATGATCCTTGCGGATCTCAGGTAGCTACTTACAATGATTTTATTAACGGAAAGTGGTCATTTAAGTTTACCCGTGATACAGGAGTAAATGCAATTATCTATTGGGATATACAAAATAGCTACTGGGTAATTAAGAACGAAGACACTGGTGTAATCGGTGCTAAACTACCAATTAACAGTGATTATCCTATAGGTACAAATGCTCAATGGTTAGTTGTTAATAAAACAGCATGTCTATCACCAGACTGTGGTCTATCTACATGGGGTGTTGATTGTTCATACTATGACGCTGATCCATGTAATAATTGCGATAAACCTCAAAATGCTGTAGCACAATAAAAAAATAATTAGTATATTAAAGATATGGCAGTTCCTATTAAATCAAACAATACACAACAAGGGTGTAATCCTATATCTTCGAATTGTGTAATCTGGCAAGGACCAGATATTCCGTGTATCAAAATGTGTACGGGAGATTCTGTTAGCGATACTATTGCTAAACTTGCTACAGAACTATGTGAAATAACTAGTGAACTGGACATCAGTTTATTGGATCTTTCATGTTTTAATCCATTATATCCTACTCCTCAAAACTTTAGAGATGTGATGCAGATTATCCTAGATAAGATCTGTGCGTTAGAAAATGGAACGGTAGATGATGGAAAAGCTAATACTTCAGGATGTCCCCAAGACTGTGAAGTTCAGATTGCAAGTTGCTTACAATTTAACGATAATCTCGGAAATAATGTAACAACACTTCCCCTAAAAGATTATGTGATTCTTATAGGTAATAAGATTTGCACAATACTTTCTGATATTACAAATCTTCAGAATCAGATTGATAATCTTGATGTTAGGGTAGAAGCATTAGAAAATGCTTCATCAGGTTCAGGTTCTCTTTTCAGTGTAAATAGTGATTGCGTTACTCAAGGTACTGTAACACTACAAGAATATATTACAGCACTAGATGCTGCTTTTTGTGAGTTGCTAGGAAATACAGGAACAGAACAGGATTATACAAATGCTGCACAAACTGCTACTGCTTGCATTACAACTAATTCTGTGCAGATGGCTTCTCCACCTTCACTTATAGGATCTTACCAAAATTGGTTACCAAGTCCACAAAATGCAATACAGCAAATTCAAAATTTGTGGGTAGCTGTTTGTGACTTAAGAACAGGTTTGACTAATCTTCAAACGCAACTAGAAGAATGTTGTGCTGAACCACCAGCATGTCCAAATAATTTACCTACACCTACTATTTATCTAAAAAAGAGCTCTAATGATTCTGGTACTCTTGGCACTGTGTATTTTTTTGTAACTTTACCGCCTCAAGGTTGGACTCTTACTAATTTTAGCGGTACCCTACAGCCTAGTGCTAGTACATCAGCTACATTAATAACTCAAACATTTTCTTCTAGCAACCCTATTGATTATAGTGGGGCTGATAATTATGCTCAAAGTAATATAATTACTACTTTGCCTGCCTTAACTAATTCTATCGAACTTGGTGTTTCTTCGTCAACATGGACATGGACAAACACAGCAACGGGACAAACTTGTACAGTTACTGGTCCAATTAGAGAAATATCTAATAATAGTGTTCAAACTTGTCCTGCTATAAGTTCAGGTTCATCACCTATTGTGTATTCTTGGTCAAATTGTACTAATGGTACTACAACACTTACCATGACTCTGTCCAATTTCCCTGTTGTTAATGGAGTACCAAGCGCATCGTTACAAGTAACGATAGATGGGCAGTACCCGGTAACATTTACTAATACTAATAACGCTCCTATTAGTCAAACAGTTCCAGGTCTAACTTGTGATACAACATATACAGTTCAAGCAAATAGTGTTAGCCAAAATGGTTTTTCTGTAGCTTGCTCCAATTCTGCTACTATTAATAGTCCAACATCACCACCACAACCATAATAAATAAAATAGATTAAATACTATGTCCTGTTCAAATAATATGAGTACAAGTGGGGGATGCGGTTGCGGATCCTCTACTTCATCTACTTCGGTTGCACCACCATGTGCGCCCCCGTGTGCATCTGCGGTTGCGGGTAACTGTGTTGAGTACATGAATGCTGCATGCACTGTTATAAATGATAGTACATCCCAGTTTTCCGTAAAAAAAGGTGATAGTGTAGAAGCTGTTTTACAAAAGATAATGCTATACAATAGTGGATCATCTAGTTGTTTTAATATTGCCGCTGGTAAAGTTTTTATTCCCGTACCTCTTCAAAGCACAAATGTTACAATTTCAACAATAAATGTTTCTTGGGGTAAAGCAGATGCTAATCTTAGCGGAGAACCTATATATGAAGTAATGTACAAACTCAACGATCCTACAATAGGAACTTGGACATCGTTACCTCAACAAAGTACTACTACAGCTACAATTACAGGTCTACTTTCAATGCAGTCATATCAGATAAAAGTAAAACCTGTATATCCCGATAATACTAATAGTACCTGTACATCAATAACCATAATTGTAACTACGTTGTAAGATGGCATGTCCTATTAGTTCTAGTAATACAAGTGTTAACGGTACTCCAGTAGGTGTTAATGGTGGTAACGAAATTCTTGGTGGTATATCTTATACAACTGTATGGATAGGTAATAAACGTTGGTTAGCTGAAAACTTACGAGGAAATTTTGGTTTAGGAACTCTTGATCAAAAAACTAGCGTAAATGATTGGGCTAATACTATACCAAATAGTACTGCATGGTGTTATATAAATAATGACGGTGATATTACTTCAACTAATACTGGTCGTTGTGACCAGGGTAGTTTATACAACGCACGAGCTCTTCAGAATATAGAAGCTGAGTTACAATCATCAGGTAATGGGTGGCGTATCGCTACACAAAAAGATTTTAATGATGCGTATACCCTATTAAATAATTCAGGTAATGCTTTTAAATCTTCTTTGCAAGTAGCACCTGGTGCATCACAAGATACAGCAGCTTGGTTTATAGATAGCAGCACTCAGGTAGGAACAAATATTGCTAAATTTAATGGAACAGCACCCGGTGCTATAAGAAATACCGGAAATAATCCTCTTTACGGATATTCTTGTACATATTGGACTACTGATCAAGTTCAAGGCAGCTATGTACCTGTATCTTTTGTAACTACAGAAGATGAGATGTATATAGGGGCTCAAATCACAGGAGCTACTTCACCGGATAATCAATCTGGAATATATTCTACTAATATTCCGTATGTTAATAATAACTCTTTTGGATTTTCTATAAGATTAGTATATGAACCTTGTGAAGGAGCTAATTATACAGCATTTGATGGATTAAATAATAGTTTAACATATGATTTAGACAACCCTATTCAAATAAATATATTTGGTGGCTCCGGTGCAGATTATCCCACAATTTGGATAGGTGCTCAAAAGTGGATGGCGGTAAATCTTGCAGATTTTATTGAAAACGTACCTTTAGTTACTGATAATACTGCATGGAGCAATCTTACAACTCCGGGTTGTTGTTATTTAGATAACCAGCCTACTATTATTTCTATTAATTGTGGAGAAGGTTTATTATTTAATTGGCATGCTCTTGCTGAAATTAATGCTGCAGCTGCTCCTAGGTGGAGAGTACCAACCTCTGCGGATCGTGCTGAACTTGCAACTTTTTTAGGTGGTTCGACTATTGCTGGAGGAGCATTAAAAACTAACGCACCCGCGCTAACTACTTACTGGTTTTCTCCTAATGCAGGAGCAACTAATAGTAGCGGTTTTTCTGGTGTCGGTTCTGCTAGTCGTTTTGATACTGGTATTTTTAATACACTTCAAGTACTTGCATGGTTCTGGGAAGATACTTTATCTGGTGGGGAGGGCGGAGCACATGAATTATTTTATAATGATACTGCCTTAAATAATTTTACAAAACCTTTAAACTATGGTTTAAGTGTCCGTTTATTAATTCCAAGTGTTCCTGTAACAGTTACTATAGTAAATAATGGATCGACTGGTTCGGTTACTACTACAGGCGCCGACAGTACTATTACTAACAACAACACTGCATCTTATACTATCAATCTTAGAAATGGTGAAGTTGTAGACTTTACTGTTATACCTAATTTTAATGGAGTTGCGTCATTCACAGCACTTGATGGTTTACTTATTACAGGTGATGGTACAAGCAATGCATCTGCCTCTTTTACTAATTATAATAATGGATTAACTGATCCTATAGAAGTTACTGTTACTTTTAGTCCAGCTATTCCGGGATATGATTTAATAGTTACTAATAATGTAAATTTTGAAGGAGTTGGGTATTTAAGTAGTTCACAGAGTCCTGTATTTATTGATGGTATATGCACCAAATTTAAGTTTGATATAAAAAATGTAGGTTCGGATCCTACACCAACCTTTGATACAAGCACTGCATTTGAAGCAAGTGAGAATGATGCAGGTCGTTGCAATTCAGTTTTTGGTCAGTTAACTATAACTCATTCTGATAATACACCTTTACTTACGCTACCACCAAATACAAATTTACTTTGGGGTATAGATGTTGTAACTCCCCACACTTATACTACTAATTATAATTTGCAACAAAATGAGTATGTAAGTGTAGAATATATTGCAAATTTTTCTGGTAATACTAGTAATTGTGTTAATGTGATACCTTGGTCAGGTAACTGGAGTTCTCTTTACCTTGATAGTCAAAATGGTAATGCTATAGGTCCAGCTCCTACTTCACAACCTCCGCTTTCTTTTTTTCCTTTTCAAATAATAAATCATTCCGACTGGATTACTGTTTTTAACAGTATATCAAACATTGCAAATTCGTATAATGCAGGTAATGTTAATATAGGTAATAGTTATACTTTTTCTTTTACTATACCGCAGGTTACTATTCAGACTTTAAGGTTTAATATAACTATTTTAGCAACTCCTTTTGAATTTACTTATGAATGGTTTGATGAAAACAATGTATCTGTAGGCACGGGTACTAATTCTCCTGAAATACCTCCATTAACTCCATCACAAACTTATCGAGTTGAAGTAACATGGACACCACAGTCTGCGCATCCTTTAAACACAAAGATAGTACTTGCAATTTTAGATTGTGATGGAGAAACTACAAGTCCTAGTTATAAAGTTGAAAGTACGATTATTGGTACAGCTATAGATCCAAATGGTGGCACAATAACTAATTTAAATTGTAATAATGTCACTGTTATTAATGGACCTTTAGTGCAAGGTGTTAATGCTGCAGGTGCTTCTTTTAATATAACTTACTCTGGTGGTGATGGTGGTCAATATGGACCTCAAATAGTATCTTCTACAGGTGTAACAGGACTTACGGCAACTTTAACACCCTCAACGGGTTCGTTAACTTCAGGAACTTTTACATTTAATTTAGCAGGGACACCATCAGAAGGTGGAACCGCTGCGTTTAATATAAGTTTTCCAGGTCCTAATAATACAACAGTAGAGTGCGTTGTTTCATTAGAGGTTACACCCGTTATTATACTTGAGTATTTAAATTGTTCAAGTGTTGTTTATCCTCAGGGTGGTCCTCCATTTTTTACAAATACAAGCCTATCATCAAACTTACAAATAGGATATGATGCAACACAAGGAGGTGTATATGCAGGTGACACAATTCAATCTACCGGTGTTACAGGATTAACCCTTACATTAAATCAGACAACGGTTACTTCTAATTCTAGTGGTAATTTTACAGGTACGATTTCAGGTATTGCTACTCAAGCCGGACAAGCTTGTTTCTTAATAGCAATTGGTGGTTATGAAGGTGATAGTAACACTTACATATGTAATCTATGCATAGCTGTAGAAGAACAGTCTGCTACAATTAGTTCAATAGACTGTAGCAATCCATTGATAAATGGTACTGTTTTGTATCCTGGTGCTTATTCTGCTAATAATAACATTACCATTACTGTTTCATATACAGGTGGTAATGGAGGTGCTTATCCGTACACAGCATTTAATTCTAATGTAGTTACGGGTCTTACAGCATATTTGTTACCAGGTAACTTTGCTGGAAGTGAGACTTCACTTGCACCAGGAACTTTAACTTTTACTATTATAGGAACTCCTTCGGGTGTAGGTACAGCTATATTCCCGGTTACTATTGGCGGACAGTCATGTCAGATTCAGTTACCTGTATCTGCTACAGAAGGAACTATAAGTTCTTTAGATTGCGCTGCAGCTACTACAAATACAATATTAATTTCAGGCGCATCTGTAAACGGTATAGTATTATCAGTACCGTACACGGGAGGTAACGGAGGTGCTTATAATGGACAAACCCTAACATCTAATTTTCCAAATTCAGGTGCTGTAACTGGCACATTAGCACCAGGTACATTAGCGGTAGGTAACGGATCTCTTTCTATAACTCTAAGTGGTACAATGCCCACAGGTTTTGTACCCATTACGTTTGACTTTGAGTTTCCTGAAGATTCTGAACCTTGTGTAATTACATTAACACCACAAATAGATGCTGGAACAGCTGAAGTAGATTGTAATAGTTTAAATGTAGTAGGAACAATTACATACCCAACACCTATTCCTGTTAATAACCCTGTTGAACTTTGGTTAGATTACAGTAATAGTAATGGAGGGTCTTATGGTCCTGCAACATTTATATCTCAAGCTCCAGGTGTAGGTGGTTTGACCGCCACTCTTCCTCAAGGTCAGTTTAGTGAAAACGATGGGTTTGTACAATTATTTGTAAATGGCACACCACAAAGTTCAGGAAATGCAATATTTGTTGTAAATATTGGAGGAACTGAATGTACGCTTACTGTTCCGGTAAGTGCTCCTGAGGGTCAGATACAATCTCTTAATTGTGCAAATGCTGCAGCAACATTATCAGCACCTCTTATAAGTGGTCAAGCTATTTTAGGAACTACATTTTCTGTTAATTATTTTGGATCTAACGGTGGAAGTTATTTAGGTAATACAGCTAATTCTTCAACTATAGTAACAGGAATTACAGCACAATCATCTCCTGGAGTATTTTCACAACCGAACGGAAG
>Ga0315907_10007175_pt1 | contig 11660 bp, 8 predicted proteins | sample LakEriMetagenome_3_FD_203525 | JGI IMG/M metagenome (GOLD analysis project Ga0315907, IMG submission 203525) | Freshwater fungal communities from buoy surface, Lake Erie, Ohio, United States - Buoy 12 MA123 | ecosystem: Environmental > Aquatic > Freshwater > Lake > Lake biofilm | place: USA...
CACGCTCTCTACACTGCTGCTGTGATAAGGTCCGCCGCTTCCATAGGCACCAATCGGCACGCGAATAACAGAGCTAACAGGCCATTTGCCATTACTCAAATAGTAGCTTCTACTAACCTCCGTGAATAGCTGATTTAAGCCGGGCCAGATGTAGTCGGCGAATTGTACTTCTACTATCGGTTTTAATCCGGCGGCACTCATACCTACCGTACTTCCAATAATGAATGCTTCTTGAATAGGGGTATTAAACACCCTGTTATCGCCAAATTTCTCGGCGAGTGTAGCCGCTTCGCGAAATACACCACCGAGTCTTCTACCCACATCCTGGCCATACAGCAATGCTTCAGGATGCTTGGCCAGAATCTCTTGCATGGCGAACAAAGCACAGTCGACCATTACGGTTGGTTCCTTTCCTGCGGGTTCGCGCTCGCCTTGCTCTTCGGTAATCGGTGTAGGTGCATAGTCGTGAAGGAAGAGATCTTCGGGTCTTGGGTCTTCGGCCTGCAATGCCTGTTGATACTGTGTTTCAACGGATGCTCGCGCACCGTCGGCCTGACTGAGTAACTGCTGCTCATCGAAGCCCAATGACTTCAATTGTTTGATGAATTTTGGGAATGGATCGCGCTTCTGTGCACTCTCCAAATCATCACGATACCATTCGCGACGCACGCCACTGGTATGATGACCAAGCAAGGGGACCTTACAGTGTATGAGCCATGGGCGACGGTTCTTTCGAATGTCGGAGAGAATTTCGTGCAACGCTGTGTAACACTCCATGAAGTCGGTACCGTCGACTTGTTTCACGCGAATGCCCGGAAATGCTTTGGCAAATACAGATGCATCACCAAACCGAATTTCGGATGAGTGCGCGCTGATGTCCCACTCGTTGTCTTGCACGAAATACAGGATGGGCAATTGCTTCAGCGAGGCCATGTGAAACGCCTCGCTCACTTCGCCTTCTGTCATGGCTGCATCGCCTATGGAACAAACGACAACTGCATTTTTATCATGCTCTGATGTGAGCCCCTGCTGTTCTTTGTATTGAATACCCATCGCAACACCTGTGGTTGGTATAGCCTGCATGCCGGTGGCCGAACTTTGATGCGGGATTTTCGGCATGTCTTCTCGGCGCAACGATGGATGGCAGTAGTAGGTGCGACCTCCGGAAAATGGATCATCGCGCTTGGCCATGAGCTGCAGCATCAATTCGAAGGGAGTCATTCCAATGCCTAGCATGATGCTGTCGTCGCGGTAGTAGGCGCTCAAAAAATCCTGGGGTTTCAATTGAAGTCCCAATGCAAGCTGACAAGCTTCGTGTCCGCGCGAAGTGGCGTGCACGTATTTCGAAGTCACCTTCGCGTTTTCTTCGTAGATGTCGGCCATGCTTTTAGCCGTGGCCATCAATTCGAATGCACGCAATAAAATATCGCTGCTCAGGAGTTGCTCTTTTTTGACTTCTTTCTTTTCTGCGGTCGACGACATACTGCCTTTCGGGTTGATTGGAGCGCAATTTACACGCGAATGGCGGGAACTTTATTTTTTAATCACCGCGATTCTTGTTGGGTTATTAATTTGCGCCGGTGACAATCTCCTTTTTCAAATACCAAGGTACCGGCAACGATTTTATCATGATGGATAATCGCGATGGACAGCTTCGCCTTTCTTCTGAGCAGGTTGTCCGTTTGTGCGACCGGAAATTCGGCGTCGGTAGTGATGGTATTGTGCTGATTGAGCCTCATGCAACCGAAGATTTTTACATGAACTTTTACAACCCCGACGGCTCACAGAGTTTTTGCGGAAACGGTAGCCGGTGCGCTGTGGCTTTTGCTCGTTCGTTGGGCATTGTTGGAAACCATGGCATATTTGGCGCAATCGATAAACCGCATGCTTTCGTGGTGAATGATGCCGAAATTGCTATTCAAATGCGCGATGTGGAGGCTGTTGAGTGGGAAGGGAATGAATGCGTCATTCAGACCGGATCGCCGCATTTGATAAAACTTAGTGAGGACCCGGATAAACTCAATGTGGCACTTGAAGGTGCTGCAATTCGATACAGTAATCGATTTTCCAAAGAAGGCATCAACGTGAACTTTGTGCTCATGGGTGAGGGCGAGCTTTGGATGCGCACCTACGAGCGCGGTGTTGAAGCCGAAACCTTGAGCTGCGGCACAGGTGTTACGGCAGCGGCTCTAAGTTTAGCTTCCAGACAACCCGAAGTTTTCGAGGTGCTTGTGCACACGCGCGGCGGCAATTTAAAGGTCAAGTTGGATCGCACAGCCGAAGGTGGCTTCCACGATGTATGGCTGTGTGGACCGGCGCAGGTGGTTTTCCAAGGTGTAATTGAACTATGAAGAAGCTGATTATCTTTTTGGTTTTATTGCTTGCCACGGTGCATGGAAGGAGTATTACCATGCTAGGCCCCAATGCCAAATTTTCAGTGCTCACGTGTTCGCCCGGACCGGATTTGTATTCGCTCTTCGGTCATTCAGCATTTCGACTTCAAGATACGCTGGGAGGAAAACCAGTCGATATCGTTTTCAACTATGGTGTTTTCGATGCGTTCGATGATGGGTTCTACGTAAAGTTTGCGCGCGGTAAATTGGATTACCGCCTACAGGCGGAATACTTTGATTATTTTATTGAGGGCTATGCGCAAGAGGGCAGGGGAGTATGGGAACAAGAACTTGATTTTACACCCCTTCAAAAGCAGCGATTGTTCGACCTGCTGCAGGCCAATGTGCAGGAGGCCAATTGTGTTTATCGTTATGATTTTTTCATGGATAATTGCTCGTCGCGTATTCGCGATATGATTATTCGCGCTGTGGCAGCGGAGCCAACGAACAGTTTGGGCTTCCGCTATGTTGCACTCGACAACCTTATTGCGATAAATGAGGTAAGATTCAATCACCCATGCAACCAGGGAACTACCTACCGACAGGCTATTCAGAAGTACCTCGATTATCAGCCCTGGAGCGATTTCGGAATTGATATCGCCCTGGGTCAGCCTTGCGATCGAGTGATTGGCGATTACGGATTCATGTTTTTACCCGACTCACTTATGCGTGAGTTGGAGTCGGCGGAATTGAATGGCCAACCTTTATGCAAACCGGCTAAGGAGGTTCTCACGAACAAGACAAATTACACCGTTGAACATCTGACTTCGCCATTTACTTTGTTCACACTTTGGCTCGTCGTTCATGTTTGGTTGTTTTTCAGAAAAAAGCCGTCCTCTGTTTTTTTGAAAGTGTCCCAGAACATGTTGCTTGTTACAACGGGAATGGTCTCTTTACTTGTACTTTTTCTTTGGTTTCTGACCGACCATACTACCACGCAACAAAATTGGAACTTGCTATGGGCAAGTCCCTTCAATCTCATTTTTGTTCTGCGTTACAAGGATTGGATGCGCTCATTGATTTGGATACAAATTACTTCATGCGTTCTCGTGATTACAGGTTTTTTATGGATGCCACAATCACTCCATCCGGCTGCATTGCCACTGGCGGCAATGTTGATAATTACCTATGTAAACATCTTCCGGAATTCGCGTAATATTGATAACTGATTAATCATGGTCACAGCGCAATGAAATTTTCGGAATTCCGACTGCTTGCAGCATTCTTCTTACTCTTTGCCATCCAGTCGTGCAAGCGCGATGAACCTACAACTTGGCAACCCGATGTGCGCGCGCCGCTAGCTTATGGAAAGTTAACGTTGGATCAACTGTTGGTCGATTCAATTTTTGAGGTCGACAATGAAGGATTATGGCATGTAATAGTGGATCAGGATCTAACCGATTTTGATTTGGATTCGCTGGTAGAAATCGCCGACACAACCATTGTTAAACTATATCCGATCTATACGTTCGGTTCAATTACACAAGGACTTACCCTTGTGCTCCCGACCCCCCAACAGGTAACCCTCAACCATCCAACAGCTCAGCTCAAAAGCATTCGCATGAAGGGCGGTAAACTGAAGTACAAAATTCAATCACCTATAGAAGGATATTTGAATTGTACCGTTAGTCTTCCTGGATTGACCTTGAATGGAGTTCCTCAATCTATTTACCTGCAAACAACCCCACCTCCTGTCAATCAATCGTTCTCCTTAACGGAAGGGTTTATTGATTTGGACGGATTGGAACTGAGCATGACCGGACAAACAGGCGTGTCTTTCAATAGGGTTGTATATCAGATTGGAGTTGTTGTCGCTCCCGATGCTCCTATTCCTGCTTCAGTGAGTTTGGGCGATCAAATTCGTGTTGAATTGACCTTTGAAGATCCGCAAATTGAGTATGCCCGTGGTTATTTCGGCCAGCATGTTTTTTCGTTTGATGAGCAAGTAAACTTCGATGCATTTGCATCGATTCCTGAAGCTGTTTTTGATTTAAATGGGGCCTCTACAACGCTCTCCTTGAGCAATGCGGTTGGTGTAGATGCACAAATGGACTTCGAGCAAATCAGCAATTGGAATGAAGCGCATCAAACTGAGGTTAATCTTCAGCACTCTTCGTTGTTCAATGCAATTAACCTTTCAAGAGCTCAAGATAATGGTGGTTGGGTGAATGAAACTCATTACACAGCTGAATTGAATTCGTCTAACAGCAACCTCGATTCATTTCTGGAAAATTTACCGAACAACATTCGAATTAAGGGTGACCTTCGCGTTAACCCTCTCGGGAATGTCTCAACAAGCAATGATTTCATTTATACCGACAACTCACTGAAAGCAGATTTGAGAATGGACATTCCATTGCGAATAGGAATTCAAAATCTCATTCTCAGCGATACAATCGCACTTTCAGAAAGCGAGCAGGATATACCGGTAGAAGGTAAACTCGTGCTTTGGGTAAAGAATGGATTTGCTTTGGAAACAATCGCCGATCTGTATGTTTTACGTGATGATGGTCGCGAACTGATTGCAAATGACCTTCGACTTTCACCTGCCACCTCGGGGCCAGATCTTGTTTCAACAATCCCGACAGAAACGTGGATCGATATTCCAATTACCGACGCTTTACTGCAAGCTAAGGATCTATACATTGAAGTAGCTCTTCAAACTCCTGATGGTGCCGGCCCAGTTGGTTTGTATGCCAATCAGGCCATCGATTTTAAGTTGCTTGTGGAAGGTACTTACATGATTCAATACGGAGAATGAGAATTCGAATAATTGCTATATCTCTGTTTCTGCTTTGTGCCTTTGAAGCATTTGTGAAGGCGCAAACGCCATCGATTTTATTGCTCGGAAAAAATACCACCTGGAGTAGCAGAGGCATGATGATAATGGCCGGAGGTGACGCAGGGATTTCCACCAATGCCTTGAATGTAGATTTTCTACAAAAGTCTATTTTGGGCGGACGATTAGAAAGAGAGGAACTGAAAGGGCTTTATGATGAGCTTCCTAGTCAATCAAAACTTGGTTATGCGGTGCATTCAGATATTACCTTTTTGAATTTTGCCGATACGCTTTTCGGTCACCCAAACCTAGGTATTAGAGTTTCAATAAGCACCAATTATGAGGGGTATTGCGATTTTAGACCCAACGCATTTGGTCTTGTTTATTTGGGTAACGGTGATTTAAATCCAGGTACCGTTAATCTCGGTGAGTTCATATATCGCAATCAGGCATGGCAAAAAATCGGATTTGGCTTATTCAACAAATCAACGCTGAGTGGCTTTACGTTGTCGTTGGTAGCGGGCCAGTCTTTGCAATCGCTCACGTTAGATGAAGCTCAGTTCTATACATCTTCCGCGGGCGACAGTTTATCGCTCGATGTGGATGGCGTTTTTTTACGATCCGATGCGAATAGAAAAGGGTTGGCGAATGGCAGCGGTTTGGGTGCTTGCATCGATTTCGATTTCAATTTGCCTTTGAGTGATAAATCGGCCATGATGAGCTTTTCAGCCCGCAATCTTGGATTTGTCGTTTGGAACCGTCAGACAGAGACGCGCACCTTAAATACGGCTCTTCAATGGAATGGATTGGATGTGACCAATTGGTTGAGTGGTGCAACCGACACTCTTGAACTTCCGAGTTGGACAGACACCGTGCGAGCGCCCGGAACAATGAAGGAGACATTCAAGTTGCTGCCTTCATCTTTTGCATTCAGATACCTAAAGCGAATATCCTCTGCTAGTTATATTGAAACAGGATGTAGTTTCTTCCCGAATCGTGTAGCATTGCCTCTTGCTTACGCCGGTATGATGCATTTGATTGGAAGTGGATTTAGCGTCGGAGAACGAATTAGCTACGGCGGGTACGGAAATTTTGCTTTAGGAATGGAAATGCAATGGTTGTCCCGCAGCGCCTGGTTTATCCGCGCGGGTTCAGCCCAACTGGAAGGGTGGCTGTTTAAGGAAGCGCGCGGAAGAAATTTATTTGTGAATGTTGGTAAGAGTTTTTAATTAAGAAAAGAAAATGAACTTAAAAAAATTAAAGCATACAGATAGTGGCAATTTTTTTCTACTGGCAGGACCTTGTGTGGTGGAGAGCGAAGAGCTACTCATTGACGTGGCTGCGAAAGTGTGCGCAATAACAGATCGGCTCAAGATTCCTTATGTTTTCAAGGCGTCTTACAGAAAGGCCAATCGTTCTCGCAGCGATAGCTTTAGTGGAATTGGTGATGTGCAAGCGCTAGAGCTTCTGCGTATGGTCGGAGATCGATTCGACATACCTATAGTGACCGACATTCATACTGCAGAAGAAGCGGCATTGGCTGCCGAGTATGTCGATGTTCTTCAGATACCTGCATTTTTATGCCGGCAAACCAATCTGTTGCACGCAGCAGGAAGGACAGGTAAGGTGGTCAACATTAAGAAGGGGCAATTCCTATCTCCGGAAAGCATGCTCCATGCGGTCAATAAAGTAAAGGAAACCGGCAACAATTCCATTTGGCTTACTGAGCGCGGTACAACTTTCGGGTATCAAGATTTGGTAGTCGATTTTAGAGGCGTTCCAACCATGCGCGAATTCGCTCCGGTTATCATGGACTGCACACATAGCCTTCAGCAACCCAATCAGTCGAGCGGTGTAACCGGCGGAAGACCTGAGCTTATCGAAACAATGGCGCGCGCTGCAATTGCGGTTGGAGCCGATGGTTTATTTATTGAAACACACCCCAACCCGGCTGTTGCGAAAAGTGATGGAGCGAATATGTTGAAATTGGATTTGCTGGAAGGGATGCTCGAAAGACTCGTGAAATTAAGAGCTGTTACAAATTCATTTTAATGAAATCGTTGGTTATGCCCTCTAAGTTGTGGTTTCTCCTGCTCATTACATTCTTCTTGAATAATTCGATTGCAGGGCAATCGGACACTGTATTGCTCAAAGCGTATGGAGGAGAGTTGTTTGAAGAAGCGGCACAAATAATTGAATACAGCGCAGGAGGATATGCAATGGTGGGGACAACCGGAAGCAATCAAACCGGAAATTCGGATGTTTTCGTTGCTCGATTCGATCAGGATTTAAACTGTGTTTGGAGTAACAATTTTGGAGGTTCTAATGTTGAGTGGGGTCTGAGCATCGTTAATGATGCGAGTGGGAATTTACTCGTCTGCGGATATACATTGAGCTTTGGAGCTGGTGGATATGACATGTGGGTGATTAAAGTGAATTCCGATGGACAACTCGTTTGGCAAATGACCTATGGAGGCCCTGATTGGGATTTCGCAAAACAAATCATTGCTCACCCCAGTGGTGGATTTCTTATTTGCGGAAGCACATATAGTGGGGGGAATGGAGGACAGGACGGTACTCTTCTTCATATCAACGATGAAGGAGTTTTATTAAGTCAACATTATTTTGGAGGTGCCGGAGATGATGGTATAAATGATTTGTTGGCATTAGATGGCGGCTATGTCGCTTGTGGATATGAGACAATTGATAATACAGTGAACTCGCGGGTTTGGAGATTTGATGCAAACGATCAACTTGTTTGGGATAGAGCCGATTTCTTGAATCAAAATACTCCACGTAAAGCATTGGCTCTTGCCTCTGATGGAAATCAACTATGCATCGTTGGTTCCGTGACCTACACCGACTCATATGGTTCTTTTGAGCAAGTCTTGCAATTGGATAATTCATCTATGATTGAAATGATCGAGGTGCAAGATTATGATTTCTCACATTTGGATTGCGCTTTCGCAGATGGTCAGATTTATCTCGCTGGACTTCGTGCAATCTGGGGCGTTGAATTGGCGCGCATTGTCCGCAAGCAATCTGATTTCGTCTATACCGGTGCATTTGAGTATTCCGGCCCTTATAGATCACGCTTTCATAGTGTGATTTTAACGAGCGAAGGCATGGTCTTCTCTGGAAGCTATCAGCCAACTTCATCTCAAAACTGGCAGGTATTTATGTTGAAGTACACTTCACAGAATTTAGCTGGAGTTGCGGGAACCCCGCAATTTCTCCCCTGTTTTTCCATTGGAGTTGAAGAGGAGGAGTCGCAATTAGGCTTCGATTTAGTTGGGCAATTAATCAATCCAATGGGGCAGGTAGTAGTAGAAAATTTTGATTGGAATCAGGCAGCGCAAAATCAACAAGTATCTCCGGGAATATACTACTTGAGAGGAAATACGACTGGTTCTGTGCGTCGACTTTGGATTGGCAATTAATGCAACGTTAGATGCCTCTATGCTTTGCCACGAAATAATAGTCTGATTGTTTCTCGTAAACCTCCTTTAATTCGACACCGTTCAGTGATTGGTCGTTGTTCCAAAAACCACCAATTGTCCAAATATCGTAGCCATGTTCGTTGAGTAACTCATGCATGTGGTGGGGCATGGTTCCATAAAATTCTGAAGCGCCTTTGCCAAACTCGAAAATTAGCATGGGTTTGTCGGATGATAAAATCTGCACGGCTCCTTTGAGCACATCCAATTCTCCGCCCTCGACATCAATTTTAATAAGATCTAATCGGAAATTTCGTGACTTCAGAACATCGTCTAGTTGGTGCACTTCTACTTCGATTGACTCAATCTGAGGGTCCGCTGTTTTATACTCTCGTTTTTGAAGACCGCTGTAGGCCGGACTGTCGACTACAACATTGAAATGGGTAATCCCCGAGCGATTGCTTAAAGCGTATGGATACACCGATACTCCTTGCGTGTAGTTTTCTTTTAGCTTTCGAAACATGTTGGGAATGGGTTCGAACGCGGTGTGCTGACCTTGCGGCGCAAGAGAAAGCAATAAGTCAAGAATTTCCCCTTTGTGTGCGCCCACATCTACGCAGTTGCTGGACATGTTCAATTCACGTTGCAGGACCTTCTTCGTAAGAATGTCATATCTCAAGTTGCGGGTAATCGGCAAGTTGAGATTAACGAGCATCTGACGTATGATCTGTTTTGCGAATTGAATTGAGGATGATTTCACGGCCGCGAAAATAGATATAATCACATTTTCAGTAAACAAATGCAGTTTTTGTGGACAATAGTGCTTCTATCCTCTGCTAAAAGGCAAGCATTACTTGGGTTCCAGAATGGAGGCTATATCTGGTTTAAAGTAATTGTTGCTTTTTAATACCTTGCCATCTTCTCGATAAATTGGTTTGCCGTTATCGTCGAGCTTCGACATGTTTGAACGCTGAATCTCTTGAAATACAGCCGCCATTTTTGATTGAAGGCCATGAGCGTTGATTGTTCCGCAAAGAATGTATAGCATGTCGCCCAATGCATCGGCTATTTCTACAATGTCACCGTTTTTGGCGGCTTCCAGGTATTCCTCGTTTTCTTCCTTCATGAGATTGAAACGCAATTCTATTTCGCCGGCAGGCAAATCAGCAGTGGGAGTGTGCCGCACCGGTAATTGGAAAGCGTCGTGGAAATCGCGTACATGGTTGATTGCGTGATGCAGAGTGAATGAAGTTTCATCTTTCATGATTGTAAATCTAAATTAGATCTGGCTGTGAATTATTAGGAATTACAGGTTCGAAATGTTAAAGGTGCGATTTGTTCTTGTTACATATTGTGCAATTCATATCCTGCATTACTTTCGCGCATCTAATTAAAACCATATGACAAAAAAATCTACTTTCATTCAGAAAATCGCGATCGCGTTTTTTTTGATGCTGGCTTCGCAAGCGATGCTGGCTCAAAACATCTGCGATTGTGATGGTACATCTCACACGCCTGGCGTGCTAGCTTGGATTGGTGACACCTATGCAGACGACGGAACCTATGCTTGGGAAGGTCAGCCTGTAAACTTTAACTGTGCTACCTGGGGTTACGACTGTGGCGATATCGTTGGAGCTCCTACAGATGACCCATACGGAGTTTGCGCTGGTAACTTACCTCCATTCAACGGATGCTCTCCTAACGACATTCCTGGGTGTACAGATCCGCTTGCATTGAACTACAACGTCGACGCTACTGTTGATGACGGTTCTTGCGTATTCCCAACCATTTGTGACTGTCAAGGTACAGTGCACACCATTGGAGTTTTAGATTGGATTGGCGACACTTTCGCCGATGACGGGGCTTACCAGTGGGAGGGTCAATTCGTTGACTTTAACTGTGCTACTTGGGGATATGACTGCGGCGATATCGCAGGCGCTCCTGCGGATGATCCATATGGAGTGTGCGCAGGTCAGCTTCCTCCAAACAATGGCTGTGGACTTGAAATTTTGGGTTGCACTGACCCAGCTGCGAACAACTACAACCCGGATGCTACAGCTGACGATGGATCTTGCATGTACGACATTGCAGGTTGCACCGACCCAGCTGCAAACAACTACGATCCAATGGCTACCATCGAGGATGGTTCGTGCACCTATGGAGCTTGTTCAAACTTGGTTCTCCTTGCCGCTCAAACTCCTTGTACTCCTGATGCAAACGATGTATTGAATCCTTCAGTAGAATTCACTTTTGACTTCTCAGGATCATGCACGGTTGCTGAGCTTATCATCAACTTGGATGGAACTGAATATCCTTTCACAGTGGATGCTCCTGATAACGTTAGTGGTAGTGTATTCGGATTGTCTGGTTTCCCTGCTAACGTAGCGTTCAGCGCATATTACATTCTTACTGATGGAACACCAAGCGATGTGTTTGATTTCACAGTAGGCGATTGCACGCAAGACGCAGTGATTTGCGACTGTGATGGCAACCAACATACGATCGGTGTTCTCAGCTGGTTGGGTGATACCTATGCTGATAATGGCGCATATACATGGGCAGGTGTTACAGTGAACTTCAACTGTGCTACATGGGGTTATGACTGCGGTGATATCGCCGGCGCTCCTGCTGAAGACCCATACGATGTATGCGGTGGAAACTTGCCTCCGAACAATGGTTGTGGAGCAGAAGTATTTGGTTGCACTGATCCAGCTGCGAACAATTACAACCCAGATGCTACAGCTGACGACGGATCTTGCATGTACGACATTGCAGGCTGCACCGACCCAACGGCCAACAACTACGATCCAATGGCTACGATTGATGATGGCTCATGCACATACGGAGCTTGTTCAAACTTGACATTGATTGCAGCACAAACGCCTTGCACTCCTGATGCGAACGATGTATTGAATCCTTCTGTAGAATTCACTTTTGACTTCTCAGGATCATGCACGGTAGCAGAGCTTATCATCAACTTGGATGGAACTGAATATCCATTCACTATTAATGCTCCGGAAAACGTAAGCGGTAGTGTATTCGGCTTGTCCG
>Ga0315907_10007176_pt1 | contig 11660 bp, 9 predicted proteins | sample LakEriMetagenome_3_FD_203525 | JGI IMG/M metagenome (GOLD analysis project Ga0315907, IMG submission 203525) | Freshwater fungal communities from buoy surface, Lake Erie, Ohio, United States - Buoy 12 MA123 | ecosystem: Environmental > Aquatic > Freshwater > Lake > Lake biofilm | place: USA...
AAAGATTGCTTAATCAGAGTATCGAGTAGCAGCGTATCGATTCGATCAATAACACTGGTGTAGATATCCAACTCAAGCAACCCTCCCATGATGTCATTCAAAATTCCGGATTGAGATAAAATTCGGGCGTCCTTAACTCCCGCTTCGGCTAATGGATCCACCGATACACTATCATCACCGAAGGCCGGCTGGGTCACGATGCTTACATCCCCGTCGCCATGATTAATTACCAGACTTTCCCTTGAAGGTGCCTTCAAACTCATGGAAGATGAACTGGAGTTGTCTTCCGCTTCGCGATTCTCTAGCTCTGAGCTTACGGTCTTAAGAGCTAGATTAACGTGTTCGGAAAATTCCTGCTCCCTCAATGTAAAGACATTGCTAATCCAATAGACCTGAATAGCAATCAAGCCAATCATAGCGACAGAACTGCCGACAACCAACCATTGGATGTATTTAGAATTCATTTTCGAAAGCCAATTACCGTCAAAAGAGAAAACAGTAGATGATCACCATCATATTTCCTACTGAGGCAAATGTCAAGTATTCGCTAACTGAAATTCTTTGGCTTAACGTGATTTAACTGCGAGGAGGCAGCTTCGTATCAATAGACTTCGCGTGGTGTCCTTAATTAAAAGCGATAGCGAACACTCAATCCTCCACTATCCCACTCAATGTAATTACTGCCCTTTAGATTCATGGCCGGCTTCCAATCTACGCTGAACTGTATTGGAAAGGAACGCAGGTAATAAGCAATACCGATTATTGCATCAACACCAAACGCAATCGAGTTCTCGCTGAGGTTATTTTCTTCCAAAACACTTTTTTGATTGTAAGCCCAAACGTGACCGCCTGCGCCATAGAAATACCTGAACCCCTTCAGATTAAATAGCTTCTCATGTGCCTCCGCTAGAGCCGTCATGTTAAAAGCGCCATAACGCTGGAATGCCATTGCCTCAAATGCGATGCGACTAGTGGCAAAATGCTGGTAGGTAACTCCATTTCCTAAACCAAGGCGAATCCCTAAAGCATTATCCAACATACCCCTCTGACTGTATGATTGTAGCGTGAGAGCGCAAAGCACCGAAAACAGAAATGAGAACTTCAACATGGCAAAATACTATTCAAAATCAAGATTGTACTTCTTGCCAAATTCTTCCTGCGCCTTGTAGAACCGTTCTTGAGCAATCTTGGATTGCGTAAAAACCCGTTCCTGTATGGCAAGATTTGAATCGACAACTGCCACGTTTACGCTTTCAGCCGGTAAAAGTTTTATTTCCACCAATTTTTTATACTCGACATCTACCAAAGCCTCATAGGATCGGAATAGTTCCTTAGCGGAAAGTTGAAAAGAGGGATCCTCCTGATAAGGACCAATACTATCGAGAGCTAAAATAGAGCGTTTCACCTGCGCCTGTAAATTGGCATAGTGCAAGTCAATCCAATCAACGGTTGCATTGGTATCGCTGAAAACCGAATCCATTGCTACCAGGGCATTCACGATGGACTTTTGAGTCATGATAATGCGGTCGTTGTAATGTGCTGCTCGCTCAGATCGAGAGGTGCATGAAAACACAGCAACGGAAACAACCCATAGAAAGCTCCATTTCTTCATTGCATCAAAACTACACGTTTTTTCGAATGCCTGTTCGAAGCTTTTCAAAGAACTACCTTTGCCGTCATGACAGCGCCCAACTCCTTTGAAAGCATAGAGGAATTTTTAAACGGATCTCTTTTGCTTATCGACAAACCCCTTGGCTGGACCAGTTTCGACGCTTTAAATAGAATCAAAGGATTTGTCAAGCGCAATTTGGTTGTGCCGCCCAACAAGCATGGCCACCTACAGCGTTTTAAAATTGGACATGCCGGCACTCTCGACCCTCTAGCAACAGGCTTGTTGGTGATTTGCACCGGTCGAATGACAAAGAGTATAGACAGTTTGCAGGCAGGAGCAAAAGAATATACCGGCACGATTCAATTTGGAAAAACTACTCCAAGCTTCGATCTCGAAACACAACCCGAAGGCAACTTCCCAACTGCACATCTAACTCTTCAAGCTATTCGCCATGCAGCGAAGCAATTAACAGGAGAACAATTACAAACGCCTCCAAGCTTCAGTGCGAAACAAGTGAATGGTCAGCGTGCCTACAAGGCAGCGCGGAGAGGCGAGCATATCGAGATTCGAGCAGTAACCATTCAGGTTGACGATTTTGAAATTCTCTCCTGGCACGAAGGCGAGGCCCAGTTTCGTATCACCTGCAGCAAAGGAACTTACATACGCTCGTTGGCAAACGACTTGGGACGCCTTGCGGGTAGTGGCGCATACCTTAGCAGTCTTAGGCGAACACAGAGTATTCCATTCGATGTGAAGGATGCTTGGACCTTAGAAACCCTCCTCGAAAAGCTCCAATCGATGGGCAATTAACAATTTTACAGCTGGGAATCAACCGATTACAAACTTTCCCTTTACAAGGGCTTTTTGAAATAGTACATTCGCCAACCACTTTTAAATCTTAGAACATTGATTTCCATGATGAAATTGGGGCAGTTTCGTTACAAACTGCCCGAGGAGCTGATAGCTCAGCATCCCGCCAAACACCGCGATGAAAGCCGACTGATGGTTGTTCACAAGCGCACTGGCAAAATCGAACACAAGATGTTCAAAGACGTTCTCGATTATTTCGAGGAAGGTGATGTAATGGTCAACAACAACACACGCGTCTTTCCTGCCCGCATGCAAGGCAACAAGGAAAAAACAGGAAGCATGATTGAAGTGTTTATGCTCCGTGAATTGAACGCCCAAAGTTTGTTATGGGACACAGTGGTTGATCCAGCCAGAAAAATACGCATCGGTAACAAACTCTACTTTGGAGAAAACGACGAACTCGTCGCTGAAGTAATCGACAATACTACCTCGCGCGGACGCACCCTGCGCTTCCTGTTCGATGGAACGCATGAAGAGTTTAAAGCTCTTGTTTACAAATTAGGTGAAACGCCAATTCCCAAATACATCAATCGTCCGGTTCAAGCCGAAGACGAGGAGTGGTTTCAAACCATTTTCGCCAAGCACGAAGGAGCTGTTGCTGCGCCGACTGCCGGCTTGCACTTCAGTCGTGAGTTGCTGAAAAGAGCGGAAATTAAAGGGGTTCAAATGCCGGAAATTACCATGCACATTGGCCTTGGAACGTTCCGTCAAGTGGAAGTGGAAGACCTCACCAAACACAAAATGGAAAGTGAACAATGTATCATTCCGGATGAAACCGCTAAGATTGTAAACCAAGCGCTTCAAACCGGCCATCGTGTTTGTGCTGTTGGAAACACCGTGCTGAGAGCATTCGAAAGCAGTGTGAGCACCGATCGATTGCTCAAGCCCTATGATGGATGGATTAGCAAGTTCATTTATCCTCCCTACGAGTTCAATATCGCTGATAGCCTGATAACGAACTTCCACCAACCGGAAAGTGCGTTGCTCATGTGTGTAACGGCCTACGGCGGATATGATTTGATTATGGAGGCCTACAACGAGGCAGTGAAGCAGAAATACCGGTTCTGGGCCTATGGCGATGCCATGCTCATTCTTACCTAATACGAGCGATATTCGTCTCCAGAATGAGAGGCGTTTGTTACATACTGGTTTTGCTGTGCACTCTTCAAGTGTCTAAAAGCGCGCAAGCACAAATACCGATTGATGGGATCATCGGGAGTATAGTGTTTGAGCAACGTGAAGATGGATTTATCAAACAGCGCCAATACTCCACGCTTCAAGAGAATCCGCGTCTTGTAGCCATTGCTCTCGATTTAACCTTAGGACTTTTTGGAATGCATCGATTGTACTTGGGCACCGACGTAAGAGTTCCTGTTGCTTATACACTCACATTTGGAGGAGGAGGAATACTCTGGCTGGTCGATTTGGCGCTCTTAATTGGTTCAAATGATATTGAATCGTACAAAAACAACCCACATTTTTTCATGTGGATTCCGAAAACAGCGATTCGCTGATAGAGATTAACCTACACGTTTAATGCTGCAGCCAACCGGCTTCGTTTCTTCAGGCTTTATCTTTTTACCTGCCGAAAGATTCTTGATGGCATCCTTCAGATAAGGTTCCTTCACCTTCTTGCTATCATCAACGTTATCGTCGATTGCCCCCTTGTAAACCAATTTTAAACTACTGTCGAATAGATAGACATGAGGTGTAGTGCGGGCAAAAAAGGCATTCGCTACTTTGGAGTTCTCATCCAATAAGTAGTGGCATTTTTCGAAACCATGCTCTTTGGCGCGCGTTTTCATGCTATTCATGTCATCACCCTTGTCGCGCTTGGCTTCATTGCTATTGATGAGCGCCATGCCTATACCATTGGACGAAGCTAAGTTTCTCAATTCTTCATATCGACCTTCCCAACCTTCGCTTCCCTCGCTCCCCACAACAAAGGGACAGCCATTGCACGAAAAAATAACCAGTAAACCTTTTTCTCCTTTCAAGTCTTTGAGTGAATGTTGCTTTCCGGAAATGTCAGACATTTTTACATCTGTAGCGGGTGCATTTGCTCCAATAGATAGCGTTTCAGATGATTGAGCGTTTAAAACGGATGTCAGCGAAAGAGCAATAAAAAGACAGAGAATACGCATGGTAGTTGTTTTTGTTTCTAAACAAACCTAAACAGGAAAAGTTTAATCCAAAAGCAAAAAGACCATGATTGTATATGACCTTTCTTCATGCAATAAGTTGAACTTCATACTGTCATCGGCGCGATTTTCCGGCGTCATTACCATCCTTAAAAGACGGCTCTTATCTGAACGCTTCCCGCATGAATCGCCTTTACATCTTGAGGCCTTCTGCCGTTGTATTGAATATTGAGCTGAATATGGTCCGACACGTTGCGCTGCCAGGAAACAAGCCAAGTGTAGTTATATCCGGGCAGCAATCCCTCCAACATTTCGAATCCGAGCGAACTCGCAGCAAGACCGAAATAATCGATTTCATAGAAGTTAAACTCGGAACGCACACTGCCCTTTTCCGCAACATTCCAGGTGCACTCAGCACCAACCTTTCGAATGATTGCCTGTTCCATGCCCTGCAAGTTTCGTTTGTCAGCATACTGCGCCAGCATGCTCACCTTCAAAAGTGGAGATGGCTGATATGTAAACTTTGGCTGAACTTGACTATAGCGAATCAAGAAATTTCTGCCATTCAAAAAATCAGATTTCGCTGCCCGGTCTCCCCATTTCAGCTCTTGAAAAAAGGTAAGTGCCTTCCAGAAATTCCAACGTACCGCAAGTTGATTTAACTCCTCGTTTCTACTTTCAAAACCATTGCTCAGCAAATTTCTATTTTCCAGGAGTTGATGCGTGTAATCCATACCAAAAACCGGATTTGCCTTGTTAAAATACAGGATGTTTCTCACAACTCCTTGTGAAGCCAGTAGCACCGAATCGGGGAGGTCGGTTATCAATGGATTGAATCGCTCGGGGCCATCCTCCTGCGAGGTCTTACGTTCAAGGCGAAAAGTAGTAGCCGAACTCAATCTGGCAAGGAATCTTCCAACGGGCTTTACCGCCTTCAGTAGTCGCACCGGTTGAAAGATGACCGACTCACTAAATTGATTCGAGTAGGTTTTCACATAATCATTCGACTGCACAAAACTCCGGATGTAGTTGGCTTCGTATGAAAATGCAGCGACTTCAAATTCGTTGAGGTCCTTCACATTATCGCCATCGTAATCATTCCAAACGTACACTCCTTGTCCGGCGGGAACTTCCAGATAAATAAACTCCCTTCGTTGTTCCAATCCCGAACCAATTTCATAGAACGTAGTATTTTGGATGGCGTTCTTCCAAAGCTTCGTACTAAACTCTCCTCGCGCCAAAAGTGTGTTTTCCGGCTCCAGCGTAAACAACTCAGGGTTGATTACCCGAAGTCGACGATTGCTAAATTGCAGCGAAATTCGGCCATCATTCTTCCATCGTTGCATCCACTGCATGCCGTAATGATCTGCCCGTGCTGCCGGACTCAACAACTCATTCGAAGGTTTGCGTTCCATTCTGTCGCGGTAGAAAACCCGCACACTTTTCTTCGTTGTATCAGCATTGCCAACCGAAGCTTCCCAATCTAAAAACTCATAGGAGGAATTTTGAATTGTATCGGCCGCATAGAAGAGATTTCGTTCATACTCATCGATAAGTGTGAAGCGAACTTTTCCAACATCTTGAGCCGTTCTTCCTTTGTGGCGGGCAAAGAATGAATTGACAAGTCCCGTCGATAGCAGCAACGATCCTTCTGACTGTGAAAGAAACTTCTTCTTGGTCAACACATCTGTGCTCGCTTTGAATTTGTATCCGTCAAAAAAATCCGGCATGTGAAACACATCGGCTACCAGCCCAATCTTTCCCCATTTTTTATTTCTATGAACCAATTGAAGAGAACCTAAATGGTTTTGGCTGCGAATCGATGCTAGATTCTGGATGTTCCAGTTGCGAGAAAACTCCACTTCGCGAAATCGTTCTATCGGATTAAAATGCTGATGGGTAAATTCATAGTTCAAGGTGGCAGATGTAAGCTTCTGTTTTAGCGAATCGGCATGCCATGAATCAATCTCTCCGGTTGTTGTAAGTTCATTGAGTTGAAGCTTCGTGCGAAAAGCACCACCTACATCGTCTGCGGCGTCCAGCTTCGAAAAAGTATTCAAGTCCTTTTGAGAAAGCGCACCTTCGCAACTCCAGACCGCGGTTGATTCCTTTCCAAGAGGAAGAGTAAATCCGGCTGAAACGAAGTTGTTCTTTTTGGGCGCAGCCAAAAGAATCAAAGGAGCATACGCACCCTGCTTCACCCATTGCGAACCATTGAAAACAGGCGCTACCCAGCGGTATGTTCGGCCATTGGCTGAAAAACCGTTTTCTACATAATCGCCATTACCCAGTCCGGCATAAGTAAAACTCACTCTGTAAAAAGCACTTGCAGAATCTTCCGAATAGACGAATACACTATCAAACCCCAATGAATCGATAAGTGCATACCTCACCTCCGTATTGGAATATCCTAGACTATCGATTCCCGATCGCACAGTTGACAGAAAATCATCACCACCAGCAGCTAAAATGGCCTTATCCTCGGTCGATAGATCTTGCTGCAGCGGTTGGTTTCGGGCATCCGTTTCGGAATACAAATTCAAGAAAAAAGTACTCTTTGACTTTTTCAATACAAGAGAAGTATGCAATAATGGCCGCGCATAGCGCCGCTCCGAATACTGAAATTCTACCGTGATACGACGATCTTTTGTGATGAGATTTTTGGGGGTGAATGAAATCTCGGCTGAGTTGTAATCAATCACATAATCCTTGTCCATGCCCCTCTCGAGTAATCGACCATCGATGTACACCAATTCGGTGCCCGAGAGCACGATAATGAAAAGCTCATTGTCGGCGCCTCTCAAACGATATGGCCCCTGATTACCTTCAATACCTTGAATGACATTACGTGCAAACCTTCCCTTCGAAACCGAAGCAGAGGCTTCTACAGAAAGTGTTTTTCCGTTATCAAGCTTCATGTCACTCAAGGCGTATAGTCCCTGCGCTCTTTTGAAGTAGTTCAAAAAATATCCTGTTGGTCTTCGTAGCTGAAAATCCCCGGCAATGAGTTTGGTTTTTTCATCTGAAAGCTGAATAAATACCTGGTCGAAATCCTGTAATTGCTGGGTATTTCCGGAAGGTTGAATGGGGATGTTATCGTCGGTTATGGAAGCAAGCAACGTGATTCTGTCTGAGATTTTGCCACTCAATTGCAAATTGAGCGTTGAATTCACGGAGAGGTTTTGATTGTTTCCGAAAAGAATGCCACGCGAAATGGATCCATTTTTTTGAATACCCTTGTCCTGAAAAAACGAGAGCTCTGAATCGACACCCAAAACAAATGGTTTGTAATTGTTGGAAGTCTCCGTTGTAACCAACTCGAGTTCCTTTTTACGAAACACGAAACCTGCCCTCCATGGCACGGTGCTGTAGGCAACATGCACTGAATCTCCCTGCGGCACCGTACGGAGAAAAAGTGCGGAGTGCATAGCGTCGAAGTAATAGCTATCGGTCTGAAGTGTGTCTAGCTGATGAATAACAACCAAGGAAAGAGGCCACACAGCCAAGCTATCCAATATAATTGTATCCCCAGTGTTTTCAATTGTCCTGGAATGCAGGGCAGACCACTGGGCACGGGCGCTGGGAGCAAATGCACACAGACACCACAAACACAGGACTTGTAATAATCGCGGTATACCTTGGAATGGAATCAAGTTAAGGGCAAAAATCGATAAGAAGCAAAGCTAATCGGGCACCCAAAACGATTCAGCTTCAAATAAATTATTTGACTTGAAACTTGAGTTGCCGGATGTCATTAGCATCAAGCGCCGATAGTTTAGTTTTACAACATGATTTTCAAGATAGTTCGCGAGAGTTTTCTATTTGCGCTGCATGCTCTGAATACAAACAGACTTCGCACAGTGCTTTCGTTGCTCGGTGTGACGATTGGTATCTTTTCAATCATATTTGTTCTGAGCGTGGTAGATAGCATGGAAGCCGAAATGAAATCAAGCTTCGACACGATTGGCTCCGACGTCTTATTCATTCAAAAATGGCCATTCGGACCGGAAGATGGCGCTAAAGATTACGAGTGGTGGAAATACATGCGTCGACGTCCGCCGGCACTGCGCGACATGGATATGTTGAGTGACCGATTAGAATCTGCAGAAGCCTTGGCATTTGAGGCCGGTTCAACGGGAGTGGCTACTTATGAAAGCAACAGTTTAGCCGATGCAGGCATCGTAGCAGTGACCTATGACTATAAAGAAACCATTGCACTCAACATAGAGCAGGGACGCTACTTCACGGAGGTGGAATGCGAGGCAGGAAAGAACTTCGCGATTATAGGTAATACCGTTCGACAACAACTTTTTGGAATGGACTCTCCCCTCGGTAAGGAGATTAAAATTAGCGGACTCAAAGTGACCGTTATCGGTGAGTTCGCCAAAGAAGGAACCTCGCTGTTCGGCGACGGCCTGGATAGGGCGGTAATGATGCCGTTTCAATTTGCCACACGCCTGATACCAGGTACTTCCGAAGACACAAAAATTCTGATTAAAGCCAAAGCCGGCATTACCAATCAACAGCTGCGCGATGAGGTTACCGGAGCATTTCGTGAGGTGCGGCGCATTAAACCGAAAGACGACAAAGACTTTTCAATTATCGAATCGTCGATGATTAACGAAATTGTCGATAGCATCATCAGCGTATTCAACATTGTGGGTATGGTGATCGGAATCTTCGCTATTCTGGTGGGTGCGTTCAGCATAGCGAACATCATGTTTGTTTCTGTGGCAGAGCGCACGCCACTCATAGGAATTCAAAAGTCGCTCGGTGCGAAGAACTATTTCATTCTGATTCAATATCTGTTTGAGTCTATCGCGCTCTGCATTATCGGCGGAGCGGTGGGACTGCTGCTCGTTTGGGGAACGATTGCCGGGCTGGGCAGCCTCATTGACTTCACCTTCATTTTGCCTATCGAGCGAGTTGTAGCAGGCATCACCATTTCGGTTGCTGTAGGAGTAATTGCCGGTATCATTCCGGCCATAAAAGCAGCTCGACTCAACCCGGTCGATGCTATGAGATCCGTGTAGCTATCTGCGCCACAACAGTGAGCTGTCGCCATAGCTCAAAAAGCGGTAATCATTGTTCATGGCATGATCATACACCTTGCGCCAGTCTTCACCAATGAAAGCGGATACGAGCACAAGCAAGGTGCTCTTAGGTTGATGGAAGTTGGTGATAAGCGCATCGGCCAACCGAATTTGAAAAGTTGGCGCGATTAACAAAGCCGACGAAGCATGCAAAAAATCGAGATTTCGTTGGTCTAAATACAAAAGCAATGCATCGAGCGACTCGGTAAGTGTGGGCATTGACGCATGCTCGTCATACATCTCCCATTGGGTGAGCGACAGCATTTCGTTCGATGCATTTCCCTGAATCAATTGAACACCGATACCATAAAGAGACTCAATCGTTCTCAAGCTGGTTGTTCCCGCCACTATGAGTCGATTGTAATCGTGATTTCTCAATTTCAGTAGTGTTTTTTTGGAAACCGAAAACCACTCACTATGCATTTCGTGACCGCTCAATGTTTCAGAGCTCACCGGTTTAAACGTGCCCGCCCCTACGTGCAACGTGAGTTCTTCCAATTGAACTCCTCGCTGTTGCAAGGCATCAAACACATCATTGGTAAAATGTAGCGACGCTGTTGGCGCGGCCACTGAACCTTTGTACTTCGAGAATACCGTTTGATAGCGCTCCAAATCCGAAAGTTCCGCCTCCCGATGGAAGTAAGGAGGTAAAGGAATTTTTCCAGCTTGATCTAAAAATTGTGAGAATACCAGCGTCGAATCATCCCAGGTAAATTCAATGATGAATGCATCGCTGAGGCGCTCCACACATGCTGCATAGCATCGCACCATGCGGTTGTTGTGTTCTATTTCAATACCAATGAGCAACCCTTCATTCCATTTTTTGGCTCCTCCTACAAGGCACTTCCATCGAATACCGGAGCCGGAAGCCATCGCATCCTGATGTGCCATGTTGACGGGATCGAGGCAAAACACTTCAATGGCTCCGCCCGTCGGTTTGTGGAGAATAAGACGAGCAGGTATTACTCGCGTGTTATTGATGACGACTAAGTCATCCGGTTGCAAATGCTCAGGCAATTGGTAAAAAAGTGCATCACTGATTCCTCCGTTTTCATAAACAAGCATGCTTGACCGGTCACGAATTTCCAATGGGAACTTCGCAATGCGGTCGTCTGGCAAATGATAGTTGTATGAATCGATTGAAAGATTACTCGGATGCATATCGGCAAAGAAAAAAATGATTAGTCTATAAAAAAACTATGGCCGAACGTTTTCGGCCATAATTCTAAACCTTAACTAAAACTAACTATACTAATTGAAGCATTCGACGTGCTTCAGCCGTGTGTTACTTACTTTTTGTGTGCAAGCTTTCATTCGCTTGCCGCTCTTATATCCTGTCACCAACAAAATGGACAAGCGCTGTAGCTCCTATCTGCCCGCTGCTGCGGACTCTTCAATAACCACAACTTGTTCGTTTGTTAGCGTATACTTCAACCCCATAGGCAAGCAAACGAGCTGCAATGCCTCTTCCAAATTCTTATTATTAAAACGGCCGGTGTACTTGCGGCCCTCGATGGCGGGTAGTCTCAACTGCACATTAAACTGACGACTCAACTCACTCATCACATCTGTCAAATCTGCCTCTTCGTATATAAATTCTCCATTTCTCCAATCAGCCTCAGATAGGTTGAACTCGCCCACCAGCAATCGGTCGCTATCCAACACTGCGGTAAATCCGGGAGCGATTTCGACTGTTTGCTTGCCTGCTGTTACTCTCACACGGCCTGTTCTGCACGACACTCTAAAATCTGTATCGCGAGCAAAAACATCGAACGATGTTCCTAGAACTTCCACAACACCGGATGGCGTTACCACTTGGAATTTGCTTCCTTTGATTACCTCAAAAAATGCCTGACCCTTGAGTTCCACTTTACGTTCGCTCGACCAATCATCTGAAAATGTGAGTTCCGATCCTGCATTCAATTGAGCAATCGAAGCATCCGG